>Ga0105162_1000872_pt1 | contig 18422 bp, 14 predicted proteins | sample JNZ201metaG_FD_81532 | JGI IMG/M metagenome (GOLD analysis project Ga0105162, IMG submission 81532) | Hot spring microbial communities from Jinze hot spring, China to study Microbial Dark Matter (Phase II) - JNZ 20120812A | ecosystem: Environmental > Aquatic > Thermal springs > Hot (42-90C) >...
ATGGTTTCTTCATCTATGCGATGAAAAAAGCAAAAAGAAATGATGAACGCGGTGTCCCATACGAAGCTGATGAATCTGATAAAGTTCAGGTCTGGCCTTATCTTGTTCGTGTTGAATTTATAGCAGCGGTTGCGGTTATGGCTTTTGTTCTTGTCTGGTCAATCGCTTTTGATGCACCGCTTGAAGAACCAGCAAATCCAACTCTTACACCAAATCCATCAAAAGCACCGTGGTATTTCCTCGGACTTCAAGAGATGCTTGTTTATTTTGACCCTTGGATAGCGGGAGTTTTGCTCCCGACCTTGATTATAATCGGTTTAATGGCGATCCCATACATTGATATAAATCCGAAGGGAAACGGATATTACACATTTAAAGAAAGAAAATGGGCAATCACAATTTTTGCTTTTGGGTTTCTTGTTCTTTGGGTTCTTTTGATTTTTGTCGGAACATTTTTCAGAGGTCCGGGATGGAATTTCTTCTGGCCTTGGGAAGAGTGGGATCCGCATAAGGTAGTTGCGATTACAAATGTTGACTTAACTGAACTTTTTGGAATTCCAACACATAATCCCGATGGAACTTTAAACCCGGTTGCTTCTGTGCTTGGTGGTGTTTTCGTCATCGGTTATTATGCAGTTTTAATGCCACTTGGATGGTTTCTTTTGAAAAAGAAACTGCCTGATTTTGCTGAAAAATTTGGATTAACAAGATACATAATTACATCATACCTGCTTTTGACTATGATAGCTTTGCCGATAAAGATGATTTTGAGATGGACTTTGAATGTTAAGTATGTCTGGGTGACGCCTTGGTTTAATGTTTAAATTAAAAACAAAATCCCGGATGATAAAATGATTTTTACTTGGCTTAAAAAGCGTAAAGAAATTCCCGTTGAACAGAGAAGATATGATAAAATTTACCTTGCACTTGCAAGCATACTTTTCCTTGCAACCCTCTGGGCAGTGATAGATGAGGTCTCAATAAGGAGACCTTGGAAAGAATATCAAAGGAAATTTTACCAGCTTAAACTCGCAAAACTTGATTCACTTTATAAAATTGCACTTTCAAATTTTGACAGCACAAGATATAAAGAATTAACAGAAGAACTTCAAAAAGCAAGAGAAGCTCTAAAATCAGACGAATATAAAAATGCTCTTGCAGATTATAAAAGATATGAAAAGGAACTTGCTGATCTGACTCGGGAATTTCAATTTGCCAAAAGTAGATCCGATGAGTATTATTACTTCTATCAAAGAGCAAAGCTTGATAATGAAGATGAAAAAGAAGTTAAAAAATGGTGGGACAAGGTCCAGAGAGAAGAAAGTTTGATGAAGGAGTTTAACGCGAAGATAGAAGATCTCACAAGAAAGAAGGACTCAGCTTGGGCTATTGTTAAAAGATACAAAGCAAGGGTTGATGACGCGGAACATGAACTTAACAAACTTCTTGATGAAATAAACAAAATAAAAGACAGAATTCAAAAGACAAAAGAAGCACAGATAAAGATCGTTCAAGTGATACTTCCAGAATTTGAGAGGACTAATTTTGGGACATTAAAATCTCGCGTTGATAGATGTCAGACATGTCATCTTGGATGGAATGATTCACTTTTTGTTGATGCTCCGCAACCATTTAGAACACATCCTAATCTTGAATTACTTGCGAAGCATAATCCTGAAACTTTCGGATGCACGCCATGCCATCGTGGTCAGGGTCCAGCTTTAACTGAAGGATATGCTCACGGAGATAAAGATAAACATTGGGAATGGCCAATTTTGAAGAAAGAAAACATTGAAGCTGGTTGTAATGATTGTCATTTCAACGAGATAAATCTCAAATGGGCTCCAAAGTTGACAATGGGTAAGCATATTTTGATTGAGTCAGGATGCTATGGATGTCACGGGGTTGATGGATACAATGATTTTCCGAAAGTTGGACCGAGTTTGAATAATTTGCTTGTTAAAACATATCCGGGCTGGATATATCGCTGGGTTTTGAATCCAAGAGAATATTTGCCTCACGGAAGAATGCCGAACTTTAAATTAACCCCTGAAGAGGCGGAAGCCATAACTGCTTATCTTGTTAAAATTGGTCAGGATAGCGCTAAAAACTGGCAATATCAATTCAAATACACAGGTGGAGGAAACCCTGCACGAGGTAAAGAGTTGGTTGAAAACATTGGATGTCTTGGCTGTCATGCAATCGGTGATAACAAAGTCGTTCGCGAAACAAGAGGATTGAATTATGATATTGCGCCTGAACTTACAAAAATTGGTAGTAAGGTAAATCCACAATGGCTTTACGACTGGCTTAAAAATCCGCGTCATTATCTACCGAATACGAAAATGCCAAGTTTGAGATTAACAGATCAAGAAGCAAGCGATATAGTTGCTTATCTTATGACATTGAAGGATACGGTTGATTACGCTTCAATCAAAATTAATTACACAAATGAGAAAGCTGAGCAAGGTTTGAGATTGATAAAAAGCTATGGATGTTATGGTTGTCACGAGATCAAGGGAACAGAACGAGAAACAAAAGTTAGCGTAGATATATCTGACTTTGCGAGGAAAAACATTGAACAGCTTGATTTCGGGTATAAAGAGTATCTTCCAAAGGATCGTTTGGTTTGGCTTGCTGAGAAACTCCGCGACCCGAGAGGATATTCAACTGAAAGAATTCAATTGAAAATGCCACAATTTAATTTCACGGATAAAGAAATTGACGCGCTTGTTACTTTGATTGCGAGTTTCAAAAAGAATGAAGTTGGTCCTAAATATGTTCAGACATTTGACAGAAAACGCAAGGAGATAAACGAGGGGAGAAGATTAACACTTTGGTATAATTGCGTCAATTGTCATCAAATTGAGGAGCAAGGTGGATATATTCACCCGATGATTGAAGACCCCGGATTAAGACCGCCATTACTTACGATTGAAGGTGCGAAAGTTCAAGAGCCGTGGCTTTATGAATTTTTGAAAAATCCAAGCACAATAAGACCTTGGTTTAAACTTAGAATGCCAACCTTTCAATTTACAGACGATGAGATAACATCTCTAATAAAGTATTTCCTTGGCTTGAGCAACCAAGAATTCAAGGTCAGAAGTTATGATGTTCCACTTGAGAAGAAATATGTTCAAGCTGGGAAAGAATTGTTTGATAAGTTGCAATGTTTGAAATGCCACACTGTTGGAAGTGGTCTTTCTGCGTCAATGCTTGCGCCAAATCTTGAACTTGCTCCGAAAAGATTAAAACCAGAATGGGTGATTGATTGGTTGCGTGATCCACAGGCAATTCAGCCGGGGACAAACATGCCGACATTTTTCTACGAGGGCACAAGCCCGATTCCAGATGTTCTTGATGGCAATGCGAATGAGCAAATAAGAGCGTTGCGTGATTACATCTGGACATTTGCGCGCAAAGGTGGGACTTCTCTCGTTATGAATAGATAAAATTTCAAGCGGGCTTCAACGCCCGCTTTCTTTTTTAATTATTCTTTTCAATCTCTGCGTAGATGTGGTCCCGTCGGAGAAAAAGGCAGATTTTACAGCAATCGTTGTCCCACAAAATTTTGAATTATGTTTAAAAAGCAAATACCCACCGCCATAACTTCCCATATACTTTTGATAACCGACAAGCTTTACATTGTCATCGTTTAAAAATTCACTTTTTGTTTTCCAAATACTATTGCACATCGGACATTTTTTGAACATTTAAAAAATCGTCGTTTTGTTTTGAAATTCACTATTTAATTTATCGGAATTTTTTTTGAAAAGTTTAATTTCATTCCACTATTTCAAGATTTCGCAATCCTTTGTATTTTCTCTCTTTCCACACTGTTTTCCCGCCAAGGAAAACAGCAAATGGAAGCACAACAACATAGATGATGTAGTAAATTTCAAAGAAGGGAAGATATTTCAAGAGTGGGATTTTTTTGAACTTTTTTAGAATTTTGAAGAGGAAAGCGCCGTCAATAAAAAATTTCAAAGCTATCGCAATCGCAAGATACAAAATTTGGCTTGCTAAAAATGGTGATAGCAAGAGTAGAAGGTGAAAGATATAACCACCAGACATAACCATTATCCCCAGAGGACCTGTGTCAAGTCCGCCTGTGCCCCACCTTTTCTTTTGATGGTAAAGTTCTTTCCATGTTTTAACTGGCTTACTCATGACAAGGGTATCAGGATCAACGGGAAACGCGTAATTCCATTTTCCATTTTGAATTATTGCTTTAAAAAGTGCGTAATCTTCGGTGATGCTGAATTTTAAATTTTGATAACCACCGCATTCAATGTATGCTTTTTTTCTAAAAACCATATTATTTCCGATGCAAGCCACTGGTTTAAAAAGTTTCCCGACAGCAGCTGCAACTCCGAGCAAAAAAGCCCAGTCCAAAGATTGCATTCCGGAGAAAATTTTTCCATCTTCAATTATAGTTATCCCAGATGCGACGCCTGTTTTTTCATCAAAATATCTTAACATTCCCTTTATCCAGTTTTTCGGGACTGCGCAATCCGCATCTGTCATAAATATAAATTCGCCTGTTGTTTTATCAATTGCCTGAGCTAGAGCGTTTGCTTTTCCTTTTAGATTGTTAACTTGGGAATTTATCTTGAGAAGTTTTAAATGTGAATTTTCTTTTTGTAAGCTTGAAACTATTTCAGCGGTTCTATCTGTTGAGCCATCATCGGCAATTATTATCTCAAGTTTATCCTTCGGATAGTTAAGTTCAAGAATTGACTTAACACATCTTTCAATGTTTTCTTCCTCATTTCTTGCTGCGACGACAACGCTGACATTTGGGAGATGACCGTTGTTTGCGTTTTCAGTGTTAATTTTTCTTTTCTTGTCTTTTTTCCCCAGCCCGATTAAAAACAGAATTATTTCAAGCGAATAAAAAACCGCCGAAATAATCAAAATTGTTTCAAACATAGCATTGTGAATTTAATTTTACAACGGAATGTTGCCATGTTTTTTCTTTGGATTCGTGTCAACTTTATTTTCAAGCATTCGGAGTGCTTTTATTATCATCTGCCTTGTTTTTCTTGGTTCAATGACATCATCAATGTATCCTCTTTCAGCAGCTATGTATGGATGTGCGAATTTATCTCTGTATTCTTGAATTAATTTCTCTTCAAGTTCTTCTGGGTTTTCCGCTTTTTCAATTTCTTTTTTGAAAATTATTTCAACTGCACCTTTGGGACCCATAACTGCAATTTCAGCTGTTGGCCAAGCGTAGTTTATGTCGCTTCTTATATGTTTTGAACCCATAACATCGTATGCGCCACCATAAGCCTTTCTTGTTATGATTGTAATTTTAGGCACAGTTGCCTCGCAATATGCGTAAAGAAGTTTAGCACCGTGTCTTATTATCCCACGCCATTCTTGATCAGTTCCGGGCATAAACCCGGGGACATCAACGAAAGTTATTATCGGTATGTTGAATGCATCGCAAAATCTTACAAATCTTGCTGCTTTAACAGAAGCATCAATGTCCAAAACACCAGCAAGCACTGCAGGTTGATTTGCAACAATCCCCACTGGATAGCCATCAAACCTTGCAAATCCGCAGATTATATTTGGAGCAAAATACTCGTGAACCTCAAGAAATTCAGCGTTATCAACGACGGAAAGAATTATTTCTTTCATATCGTATGGTTTATTTGGATTGTCTGGAATTATTGTGTCAAGTTTTGGTTCTTCGCGATTTGGGTCATCCCCAGTTTCAATTCTTGGTGGGTCTTCCATATTGTTTGATGGGAGATAACTTAAAAGTTTTCTTATATGCAATAGACACTCAACATCGTTATCGCAGATAAAATGTGCAACACCGCTTTTAGTTGCGTGCACCGTTGCCCCACCAAGTTCTTCAAATGTTACATCTTCGTGTGTAACTGTTTTCACAACATTTGGACCCGTGACAAACATATAACTTGTGTTTTTCACCATAAAGATGAAATCAGTTATAGCTGGTGAATAAACCGCACCACCTGCACACGGACCCATAATTGCGGAAATTTGTGGTATAACGCCGGAGGCAAGCGTATTTCTTAAGAAAATTTCTGCATATCCACCCAAACTTGCAACTCCTTCTTGAATTCTCGCACCACCTGAATCGTTTAAACCTATGACAGGAGCTCCAACTTTCATAGCAAGGTCCATTATTTTGCATATTTTTTCAGCGTGTGCTTCTGAAAGAGAACCACCAAAGACAGTAAAATCCTGACTGAACACAAAGACAAGTCGCCCGTCAATTGTGCCGTATCCTGTTACAACCCCATCACCAAGAGGTCTTTGCTTGTCCATTCCGAAGTCGTGAGCTCGGTGTCTTACGAACATATCTATTTCCTGAAAACTTCCATCATCAAGCAAAATTTCAAGCCGTTCTCTTGCTGTTAATTTGCCTTTCTTGTGCTGTTCTTCAATTCTTTTTACTCCGCCACCGAGTTTTGCTTCTTCGCGAAGTTTGATTAGATATTCAATTGTGTTTTTCATCGGTGTGCTCCATTTTTTTGAAATACACATTAAATTTACTAAAAAGTGCTTTTTTTCAAAAGCCATTTTAAATTTGGCACTCAAAAGTTAATGCTTTGTTAAAGCAATGTTAAATCTTGATTAACCTACGAAAGAGGTTGAATTTTATAAAAGAAATCGTTAAAATAAAACAAAAAAGCAACTCAATATGCCAGAGTTTAAAATTGAACGACTTTATTATTCAATAGGAGAAGTGAGCAAGCTTACAGGAGTTGAACCTTATGTCTTGCGATATTGGGAAAAGGAATTTGAGCAACTCAAACCTTCAAGAAGTAGGGGGAAAGACAGAGCATACACAAACAGAGATATTAAAATCGTTCTGATGATAAAGCGTTTGCTTTGGGAAGAAGGTTACACGATTGAAGGCGCAAAACGCGTCCTTCAAAATTATAACCCCGACGAAGATGCAACCGAAATTTTAGACGATGGAAAAATTAAAGTCCCTAAAATCACAGATCCAGAACTTCGCCAATGTCTGGTGGATGTTAAGAAAATTCTTGAACTTATTTTAAACAAACTTTAAAATGGATTTGATAATCTCAGAACCACAATCGGCGGTGTTTTCCTGTCCGTTCTCCACGCAAAGTAAATCCTTGTCTTCATACTCTCTGTCCCGAAACCAAAGCCGAAATCAGATTTTATCTCGCTTAAATTTTTTATCTTGAATCCAGATGTGAGTTTCCCTTCTTCACTATTTACATATCCAGCGTCAAAGAAAATAAAGAAGTTAACAAAATCAAAGACATCAATCGGATTTTTCAAAATATATTCAAAATTTGCAAGCAACATTTTATTCCCCTCAAATGCTTTATATGGGAAGGCGTAAAGCGTTCCGAAACCACCGATCTCAAATGATTTCTGCTTTGGCAAAATTTGATCTGAAGCCCCAACTTTAAGTCTAAAGCCGAAGTTATCGTAATTGGACAAACTTAACCTCGCTTTTAACTCAGATGTTAAAATTGTGTATTTTAAATTGCCAAGTTCTCTTTCAATGTAAATTTCAAACCCAACGCCAGATTTTCTAAATCCCTCAATTAGATGAAAGCCCCCAACCCGATAATTGATTGAGATTGATTTTAGATTGCCTTCATAAACAGGTGGATTTGCTCTGAATTGTCTTTTTTCGTTCCAGCTGAAGTATTTTATGTATCGCGAGACTTCGCTTGCGTAATTGTCGCTTGAATATCTTAACATCAAATTGCTTACCTTTGAAAGAATCGCTGTCTCAAGATAAATGTTAAACCCTTCTTGCTTGAAATAATCGCGATAATCATTGTTCCAGATAAGTGCTGATATCGTGTTGGCATTTGGGGAGATAAGCCAGTTGTCTTTCGTCCCGATGGTTGAGTAAATTTCAGCTCCGAGAATTAAGAATAAATCATCATTTGAGTTAAATAACAATCTATTAAGCCCGAGCAAAAAAATCCATCTATGTGATTTTGTTGCATAAGCCCCGTAGCCATACATTGAAATTGGTTTGTAAACTGTGTTAATAAATTTTCTCGGATAAATTAAACCAATTTTGAAACCGCTTACCCTTTCAAATTCAAAATAAAAATTATCAACCCCTGGAACATCCTCGTGAAATTGTTTGAAACCACCAAAACTCGCATAAATGCCTTTGTATCTTATTTCCAACCTGTGCTTTCTCCTGTCGTATGAGATCAAGCTGTCAGCTTTTGCAATCTGTGAAAAGTTCTCATATTTTTCGCCCGTGAATTTAGCCCCGCTTCTTATCGTTATCTTTCCATTCGTCGTGTAGATGTTTCCATTTACTTCTGCTCCATCTTCCACAAAGACATCACCGTTTTCAACAAGTATATCGCCATTTATCCTGCCGTAGATTTTCAAGTCCCCATCTTGAACAAGCACATTTCCATCAATGTAATCATTTCTCCCAATCTCTGTTTCACCTCTGAATCTAAAAGATGGAACAAAAGGTAAAGTCGTGGTTTTCTTTTGGCTTTGCTCAATTAATTCCTGACTTGCTCTTTGAATTTCAATCGCTGTCTTTTGAATTTTTTCAAGCTCTTCTTGAAATTTTTCTGGCTCAATTAAATCTTTTTGCTTTTTTAGAATCTCAAGTTGTTTTCTTATCCTTTCAAGCTGTTTTTGAAGTTCTTTTTGCTTTTGTATTTGATAATCGGAGAGCGTTTCTTCTGCGGAGTAATAATTTTCAATTTTTTTCAAAATCTCATCAATCAAGCTTTCAATTTTTCCGCTTTCCTGTGCGAGAAGAATTTGGGGAAGCAAAAGCAAAATTATAGCTAATTTTCGCATAGCATTTTAAAAATTTTATTTGTCTTCTGGTTGTAAATATACGAAATTTTGAGATAGATGTTTCCTCTCAATATCTGACTTCTTCAAGGAAGAGCCCATTTGCTGGTGCGTGCATAAGTTCGGCTTGATTTGATTTTTCAATGAGCATCTTTTTGAAAACATCTATTTCAAATCTTCCTCTTGCGACATCAATCATAGCCCCGACAAGCCCTCTAACCATCCCATAAAGAAATCTATTTGCGGTTATTGTGAAGATCAATTTATCATTTTCTTTTTTCCATTCTGCGAATTTGACATCACATATATAGTTTTTCACATTCGTTCCTTTTTTTGAGAAGATTTCAAAATCGTGTTTTCCCGTTATAAGTCGGGCGCATTCTTCAAGTTTTTGAAAATCAATTTCGTATTTTACAAACCAAATGTAATTTCTTCCAATTGCAATTTTGTTTTGTGTGATAAAGTATCGGTATGTTTTTTGAATTGCGCTGTATCTTGCGTGGAAATCATCAGGGACATCTTCAACTGAATGAATCACGATGTCATCGGGCAAAATTGAGTTGAGTGCTTTTTTTAGATTTTCAACTGTGATTTTGGTTTGAGATTTAAAATTTGCAACTTGACCTCGTGCGTGAACTCCAGCGTCGGTTCTGCTTGCTCCGATGAGATTAACATCTTCTCCAGTTATCTGCTTTATTGCTTTTTTTATTTCGCCTTGCACACTTCTTCCGTTGGGTTGAATTTGCCAGCCGACAAAATTTGTCCCATCGTATTCAATTAAAAGTTTGATGTTTCGCATCAATTTCAAATAAATTTATTTTAAATGAGCAAGTTTGCAATTGCAGGTTTTCTTGAATAAATTTAAAAAGTATTTCCGTGATACTTCAAAAAATTTTAAACGAAAATGGAAGTTAAAGCAAGCATAGAAAAGCAAAAAGCAGCAATTAGTTCGGTCGTTGCTGCTGTCTTTTTAACTGCTTTTAAACTTGTTGTTGGTTTGATGACTGGAAGTTTAGGAATTCTTTCCGAAGCTGCACATAGCGGACTTGATCTTGTAGCAGCTGCTATGACTTATTTTGCTGTGAAAATTGCGGATAAACCTGCGGATAGAGAACATACATACGGGCATGGAAAATTTGAAAATCTTTCAGCTTTGTTTGAAACATTGCTTCTCCTTGTCACCTGTGGATGGATAATTTATGAGGCGATAAACAGGATTTTCTTTCACGAGGTTCATATAGAAGTAAATTTTTGGAGCTTTGCTGTAATAATCACTGCAATTGTGATTGATTATTCTCGTTCAAGAATTTTGTTTAAAGCTGCGAAAAAGTATAACAGTCAAGCGCTTGAAGCAGATGCACTTCATTTTAGCACTGATATTTTAAGCTCCGCTGTTGTAATAATTGGTTTAATCGGTGCTGGATTGGGATTTCATAAAGCTGATGCTTTTGCTGCTCTTATCGTCTCTGGAATTGTAATATGGATAAGTTTACGACTTGGGAAAAGAACCATTGATATGCTCACGGATAAAGTTCCAGATGTTAATTTGATTGAAAAAGTTAAGGAAGAGGTTATGAAAATTGATGGTGTTGTAAATTGTAGAAATGTAAGAATAAGACAGTCGGGGTCAAAATCATTTGTTGATATGGTCGTTGATATAAAAAGAACGCTTCCATTTGAACACGCACATCAAGTGATGAATTTGGTTGAAGAAAGAATAAAACAAATCATTCCAAATGTTGATATCGTCATACACGCAGAACCAATTGAGACGGATGATGAAACGGTGATTGATAAAGTCAGAATGATACTTGTTGGTTCTGGAATGTCTGCTCACAATATAGAAGTTCAAAAAGTAGGGGATAAATACTTTGTTGATCTTCATCTTGAATGCGGAAGCAAACAGACACTTGAAGAAGCGCACGAAGTCGCAAATCAAATAGAGAAAAAGATCAAAGAGAAGATTCCTAATGTTGATAAAATTTCAATTCACATTGATGAAGAAAGCGATATGATAAAAGAGACACAGATTGTAAACGACCGATGCGACGAGATGATTCAAAAAATTCTTAAAATAGCAAGGTCTCACAATGGCGTCATTGATTGTAAAGATGTCACGGTTATGGAAATTGACGGCAAATATAAAGTCACGATGAATTGCATTCTTGACAATTCTCTTTCTCTAACGGAGGCGCATGAAATTGCAACGACAATTGAAAATCAGATTTATCTTGACATAAAAGAAGTTTCAAAAGTTATAGTTCATGCTGAACCCGAAATTAAATACGAAAGAAGTAAACAATGAAAATTTTCTCATCTGCGAATAAACTAAAACCAGAGTGGATTTTTAAAGCCCCTGCTGATTTTAAAATCTGGAAAATTTTCCCGACGAAATATGACAAAATTTTATGTGAGTTAAGAGATGTTGATAAGAAAATTGTTAAGTTTGTTTGTCTGTCAATTGATACAGGGAATAAGATTTGGGAAAATTTGGAAATTGATGAACAATGGTGGGTGCAAATTTCCGATTCAGATGAAAATCTTTTTTTCCTCTGTGAGTTCAGACGCCCAGATTTCCCAGTGCAGGGGAAAATTTACGCTGTTGATTCCGAATCTGGAAAAATTCTGTGGGAGAATGATGATTATAATTTTCTCTTTGCTCTAAATGGTAAAGTTTACACTGTTAAGAATTTGATTGAGCAAAGATTTTATTTTGAACTTGATTCAAGAACAGGTGAGATTGTCAAGGAATATGGAGATAATTCAGGTGTTATAAACGCACTGAAAGATGAAAAAGCAGAAAGTATGAATTACATTGAAACATCTTTGCCTTTTGATGAATTTCATCCAGATTACGATGAAATTTCGGAAAAAATTGGACAGTTCATTGAAAATGCGGATTTGAGATTTCCAGCAGAAGTTTTGAAGAAGGGAAATTTTGCGGTCGTGAATTATCATATTTTAAATCGTGCGAAATTACCGCTTGAAGCGGATAAATTTTCAAATGTTTTGAAGATAATTGACACTGACGAAGGGAAACTTTTGTATGAGGATGTTCTTTATAACGACTTAACATTTTTTATTCCAGATGCTTTTTTCTGTAAAGATGACTTCGTTTTTTATGTGAAAAATCAAGTTGAACTTATTGCAATAAAATTGCCAGAATAAGTTATGAAGGTCATAACCGATAAAATAACTGTCTCAACGAAGGGATTTAATGACATAATTGACATAACTGATCAAGTTCAGGGGATCGTGAAAAAGCATCAAGTTAAAAATGGAAATGTCACAATTTTTGTCTCTGGTTCAACCGCAGGAGTTACGACGATTGAATATGAGCCGGGGCTTTTAAAAGATTTGCCAGAAGCGTTTGAGAGGATTGCTCCTATGGATAAGCGTTATCATCACGATTCAAGGTGGGGTGATGATAATGGTTATGCTCATGTGCGAGCGTCAATTCTTGGTGCGTCTTTAACAGTTCCATTTTCAGATGGAAAGTTGCTCGTTGGAACATGGCAACAGATTGTGCTTGTGGATTTTGACAACCGCCCAAGGACGAGAAATATAGTTGTCCAAATAATTGGCGAATAAATTTTATGAATGAAAGTTTTACAGATATTTCACAGATTGGGGAATTCGGGTTAATTGCGAGATTAAATGAAATTTTACAGCCATATCGTGATTCGCTCATAGTTAAGGGCATTGGTGATGACGCTGCTGTTTATATTCCAGCGGAGGGAAAAGTTCAAGTTGTCACAACGGATGCTTTGATTGAAGGGATCCATTTTGATTTAACTTATGTCTCTATGAGAAATCTCGGCTGGAAATCAATGGTTGTGAATTTAAGCGATCTTTGTGCGATGCTTGCAACTCCAAGATATGCTTTAATAACTGTTGCGATACCGAGGAAGATATCTGTTGAAATGATGGAAAATTTATATCTCGGGATAAAATCCGCATGTAATGAATTTAACTTTGCTTTAATAGGTGGCGATACGACGACGACATTTGGAAATATGGCAATATCTGTGACGATGATAGGAGAGGCAGATAAAGACATCATTCCGTATAGAAGCGGTGCTAAAATTGGGGATTATATTTGTGTAACAGGGACGCTCGGTCTATCGTATGCAGGATTGAAGATCCTCTTGCGAGAGAAGAAAAAATTTCTTGAATCAGAGGATAAACAAAATTTCAAACCCAATTTTGAGCCATTTTTGAAAGCAATTGAAAAACATCTTAAACCAGTTCCAAGATTTGACATCGCAAACAAGTTGAAAGATTTAAAAGTGAAAGTAAATTCAATGATTGATATAAGCGATGGTTTATCTTCTGATTTACTTCATATTTGCAGACAAAGCAATGTAGGAGCTGAAATTTATGAGACGAGTTTGCCAGTTGATGAACTTGTCAAGAAAATTGCAAAAGATGAATTTAACGAAGATTATCTCCCGTATGTTTTAAATGGTGGTGAAGATTATGAGCTTTTATTTACCGTTTCTGAAAGCGAACTTAAAAAACTTGATCCTCTTTATTCTGATGTGAAAGTTATCGGCAGAATACTTGATAGGGAGCAAGGGATAAGGTTGATAAGGGAGGATAAAAGCGAGGTTGATCTTGAAGCCGGCGGATGGGATCATTTCAAAATAAAATTTGAAGGCAGATGAAAAAGTTTTTCATCTTTCTTTTTGTTATCTCGTTTTTAATTGCGGGAGAAAAACCAGAAAAATACTGGATTGTCTTCAAAGATAAAGGGATTTATGAAAATGTCTCGCTTGCGAAGGGGGGTGTTTTATACAATAGATTAAAATCTTCAATTTCCGAGCGCTCTTATGAACGAAGATTGAAAACAGTTCGGGATGAAACAAAAGTTTTTGATTATTACGATTTGCCTGTTTATGATGGATACATTGACAAAATTAAATCTTTAGGTGTTAAGATAAATGTCGTTTCAAAATGGCTTAACGCTGTGAGTGCATATCTTGACAGTTCTCAAATTGAGATTGTGAAAAATCTTCCGTTCGTTCTTGAAGTTAAGCCAGTTGCAAAATCGGTAAATACATTTTTTGATAAACCGGAAGTTGAAACGCCACTTATTGATTACAATTATGGAGCTTCGGAGCGACAGATAAGATTATCCGGTGTGAAAGAGTTGCACAAAATGAACATAATAGGCAAAGATGTAATTGTTGGGATGATGGACACGGGATTTAGATTAAGTCATGAATCTCTTGAGAATGTTGAAGTAATTGCACAATATGATTTTATTTTCAACGATACGATAACTGCCAATCAACCTGTTGATTCTCCTGATCAGGATTCACATGGGACATTAACCCTTTCGGTTCTCGGTGGGAAAAAAGATGGACAAATTTACGGAGTTGCACCAGGGGCGAAATTTGTCCTCGCGAAAACAGAAGATGTAAGAAGTGAAACCCCAGCTGAAGAAGATAATTGGGTTAGAGCGATTGAATGGATGGATTCGCTTGGTGTTGATGTTGTTTCAAGTTCTCTTGGTTATATTGATTGGTATACTTATGAAAATATGGACGGAAATACCGCTAAAATCACAAAAGCAGCCGACATCGCATTTCAAAAAGGGATTGTTGTTGTAAATTCTGCTGGAAACGAAAGAAATACAAGTTGGAAATATGTTGTTGCACCTGCTGACGGTAAATATGTCATCGCTGTTGGCGCAGTTGATTCACTTGGAAGAATAGCATATTTTAGTTCAATGGGTCCAACTTATGATGGAAGGATAAAACCCGATGTCTGCGCACTTGGTGTTTCAGTTTACGGCGCTTCAACAAGTTCAAAATCAAGTTACAGATACGCTTCTGGAACTTCATTATCTTGTCCAATAGTTGCTGGAATTGCTGCTTTGATTCTTTCAGTTCATCCCGAGTTAAGTTCTTTTGATGTGAGAGATGCTATAAGAAATACGGCAAGTCGTGCTGATAACCCGGATAATGATTATGGCTGGGGAATTGTCAATGGTCTTTCAGCGTGTTTGTATCACGGTCCAATTTTAAGCAATTACCCCGAGATTAGGGAAAGTTTAAATGGTTATGAGATTTCGGTTTATGCTATGTCAAAAAATGGAATAAAAGAGGTTTTCATAATGGCTGACGCTTTGAGGTTTCCAATGCAAAATGTTGGAGGAAATAAATACACCACCACGCTTACAACATTGCCTTCAAACTTTTTAATTATCGCTGTTGATAACAAAGATGAAAGAAATTTCTTAACAGTTCATCTTGATATTCAGCCACCTCGTGAATTTCGCCTCTCTCAAAATTTCCCGAACCCATTTAATTCAAAAACAATTTTTCTACTTGATGTCCCAGAGCCAACTTCTGTCAGTCTCTCAATTTACAATATACTTGGTCAAAAAGTCAGAACTCTTGAAAATAGATTTTTCTCTCAACCAGTTAAAGATTACAGAATAGTTTGGGATGGAAAAGATGATTATGGAAGATATGTTCCAAGCGGTGTTTATTTCTGCAAACTTGAAACGCCTGTGTATAAAACCATTCGCAAAGTTGTCTTGATAAGATGAATCAAAAAAATTACGAAATAGAAAAAACATTCTCATTCGGTCAGATTTTGCTTGCCTTCGCTCTTGCTTTCGTTCTTCTTGCCATCACGCTTGTTAAAAAAATTTTCCCGTTTCCTGCTTTTGATTTTGCATCAAACATAATTTTTCTCGCACTTTTTATAACTTTGGTTTTGATAGTTCAGCCATTTGCTAAAAAATTTGAGAAAAATCCAGTTGAAGGGATAAAGTTTATCATAATTTTTCTCATTCCTCTTGTTGGATTCTCGTTTGCTTTCAAAAACTTCATCAATTTGCAAAAAGTTAATGATGTAATTTCACCTTCTTCTTACGCTGATGTGATATTGATAAACATTCACAGTTTGATTTACACTTTTCTTGTCTCAATTGTGTTCTCAATTTTTTTAAAGATTTTTTTCTTTGCTCGTGGGAAAGAAGCAAGTGTTAAGTTCACAGTTTCAATTGCATTTTTTGTCGCAGGTGAATTGATAAGGGAAATTTTAGAAGAGTTAAGTTTGATTTCGCAGGTAATTTTAATTTTGCAGTTAATTTTATTTGTCTGGATATCTTTTAGAATTCCGTGGGTCATAAGTTTAAGCAAAAGAGAGAAATATAAAGTTTTGCTTTACTCTTTTCTCGTGATACTTTTTTTGTTTTTGCTTCAAAGTCCTTTTGCCACGGGAAACAGCAGTGAAGGTATGAGATATTATTCAACTTTGCTTTTTTCTTTTGCACATTTTTATCTTCATCCGTTTTTGATCATTTATTCGTTTTTCGTTTTCAGTAGCACAATTTTTCATCTTCCGACTGCTGAAATTTACGAGAGAAAAGTTGCCGAACTTTCAACACTTCAAAACATTGGAAAACTTGTTGCGCAGGTTCTTGATATAAAAGAATTTTCAGACACTGCTGTTAAAATTGCTATGGAGATGACTGGTTCAAAATCAGCGTGGGTTGAACTGAAATTGCCATATGCGGATGAAATTTATGGAGTTGCAGGAATTGATGAGATTAATTTAAAAAGTTTGAGAGAGGAAGTTAATTCGCTTCGTAAAAATTTTGAAGAGCGAAATCTTGAATCAAGATATATTGTTTCAAACATCAAGGACTCAAACATTTTGATTGCACCACTTGTTTCGCATCAAAAAATTTCGGGATTTTTATATCTTGTCAAGCAAAATCAAAATTTCACTTCAGATGAAATTGGTCTTGCGCTTGCGTTAGCGGATCAAATTGCAATCGGCGTTGAAAATTCAAGATTGATTCAGGAGTCAATTGAGAAGGAGCGACTTTCTCGTGAGTTTGAACTTGCTCAACAGATGCAGAAAAAACTTCTTCCAAAAGTTTTACCATCTTCGGAAAAGTTTGAGATTTCGGCTCTTTCAGTTCCTGCTTTTGAAGTTGGTGGGGATTATTACGATTTTTTCACGCACGATGATGGTAATTTATCGGTCATTATAGCCGATGTTTCGGGCAAAGGTATATCAGCAGCGTTTTATATGGCGGAGATGAAGGGAATTTTTCAATCGCTTGCGAAAATTTATCCAAGCCCTGTTGAATTTTTAATCAAGGTAAATGACACGATTTTCGGGCATATTGATAGGAAATTTTTTATAACGCTTGTCTATGCTTATTTTGATTTGAAAAAAGCAACGGTTGAACTTGCAAGAGCGGGACATTTACCACCTGTATTTGTGAAAGATGGAAAAGCAAAATTTTTGAAATCATCGGGACTTGGAGTTGGTTTGGTGAAATCGGAAGAATTTGGAAAATTTATCAAGCCAGTTAAATTGAAACTTGATGAAGGTGATCTTCTCATACTTTACAGCGATGGAGTGATTGAAGCGATGAATGAGTTAAATGAGGAATTTGGTTATAAGCGTTTTGAAAAATTGATTGAAAAAATTTGCTATAAAAGTTCGGATGAAATTGTGAGTGAAATTTTTAACGAGGTTGAAAGTTATCAAAAAGGCACAAAACAAATTGACGATATAACAATTCTTGCGGTGAAATGGAAAAAATAAAGGAGAAATGAAATGGGAAGAGGGCAAAGCGAGAAAAGTTTTGATGTTAAAGTTGAAGAAAAAAATTCTGTTAAGGTCTTAAAACTCAAAGGTTATCTTGACGCTTACACATCTTTGCAATTTGAAGAGATGATGAGAGAACTCGTTCAATCTGGGAATTATAAAATTATCGTGAATATGAAAAATTTGACTTACATAAGCAGTGCTGGTTTTGGAGTTTTTATGGCTTTCGTTGATGATGTGAGGAAAAATTCGGGCGATATAAGATTTTGCTGTCTTTCGGAAAAAATTGATGAGATTTTTGAATTGCTTGGGTTCAAGCATATATTCAAAGTTTTCAAGGATGAGGATAGTGCAATAAAATCTTTTGAGGAGCAAGAGAAGAAAAATGTCCGCAAGAGAAAAAAATAAGAAGATCAAAATTAAAAGCGAGTTGAAAAATCTTAAACTCGTCAGAGATTTCATAAGGAAAGAAGCGATCAAGTTCGGATTTGATGAAATTGATGTTGAAAAAATCATTCTCTCCGTTGATGAAGTTTGCACGAATTCAATTAAACATTCCTACGAGAATAAGCCAGATGGCATAATATATGTTGAAGTTAAAAAATCTGGAAATAGATTTTCCGTTGTCGTCTCATACGATGGTTTGCCGTTTGAACCAGAGAAATTGAAAATTGAATCACCGCTTGATAAGTTCAAAAGGACAGGCAAGGTCAAGCGTGGGAAACTTGGGATGTTTATAATTCATAGGTTTATGGACAGGGTAAAGTATCAGAGAAAGAGGAATAAAAATGTTGTGATCTTAACAAAATTTTTGAGAAAAGATGAATGAGTCGGAGGCAATTTTCACGCTTGAATCAATTTTTAATTTTGGCAAAGCGTTGGCAAGTTCGCAAAGTCAATATGATGTTCTCAAAATTTCTCTTCTTTCGCTTCTTGGAAAGTTGAAAATTTCAAAAGGTGTCGCTTTAATTTTTGAAGATGGAAGTTTTAAAGTTGTTTACGCTGTCGGTCTTAAATTTAATTACGGA
>Ga0105162_1000874_pt1 | contig 18375 bp, 15 predicted proteins | sample JNZ201metaG_FD_81532 | JGI IMG/M metagenome (GOLD analysis project Ga0105162, IMG submission 81532) | Hot spring microbial communities from Jinze hot spring, China to study Microbial Dark Matter (Phase II) - JNZ 20120812A | ecosystem: Environmental > Aquatic > Thermal springs > Hot (42-90C) >...
GTGGGGGACACCCCGCGCGGGTTCAAATCCCGCCCCCGGCGCTACTTCTCACGCTCATATAAATCAGTGTTCTCTCATATTAAACCATTCAATCATTATCATTCAACAATCTACATATAATCCTATCTCCCACACCACTCTTGTTAATCATCCAAGACCCCGCTTGGTTTTATTTATTAAAATAGTTAGCTTTGGGTTGGAATTGTTACAGAGAGCTTATACACATTTCGTAGAACTAGGTATAACACTAATCTACGATGTTAATGGTTGTTCAAGTCGTATGTGGGGAAGTGTGAGCAAGAACTTTGAGAATTCGAGTATTCAAAGTCTTAGAATTAATATAGTTGAATTATCTTTATATGAAGTTATTGCATAAATCCCGGAGACTGTATGGTAAAAATGGACGAGAAGACTAAAATATGGGGATTCGACGTGTGATTGAAAGATAGTATTCATGTTGGTATATAGGTTGTAACACCTATACTTATATACCTATATTAGTATAATCTAACTATGGGAGTTAGGATGCGTAAGTTTAAGACTAGGATTAAAACGAGTATCTATGTTGATGAGGATCTCTGGAAGGAGTTTAAAAAACTCGTTTCTTCAAGAGATCAAGAGCTTAGCGAAGCTCTAGAAAGTCTTATTAGAGAAGAACTTATGGTGGATCTAGAGACTGTAGTCAAAGAGCTCGTTAATGAACTAGATACGGATTTAGATTTCAAACCTGTTAAAGCGAAAGCCATCGTAAGTGAACTCGTTAGAGAGATTCGGGATGAGAGAGAAAGTCGTTTACTTAGACAGTAGTGTTATTATTAAAAGATATATTGAAGAACCTGGTAGCGAGTACGTACGACAACTATATACACAAGCTTACAATGGTTTAATCAGAATAACCTACAGCCTCTGGAATATCGGTGAAATACTTGGAGTTCTGGAGAAATCAAGAACAAGAGGGATTATTACAGTCGAGGACTATCAAGTAGTTAAGAAAAGATTCTTGAGCGAAACTCTAAGGCTTACTAAACTCGGATACCTGATTATTATACCAGTTAAATTATCTATACTTAGAGTAGCCTGGAGAATCATTGAGAAACACAACATATACCAAGCAGATGCATTACAGATAGCTTCGGCGAAATCAAAAAATGTAGATGAATTCTTAGTTGCAGATAAGAAGCTTCACCAAATAGCACTAGAAGAAGGATTAAACTCTAAATACATTGCTTAACAAGTCTATTTCAGTTAGTAGAGTTTTTAAGATATTGCTTAATCCCTGAAAAACAGGAATTTACGTGGAGATGACAGATGTTGGATCATAGATGTATGTTTGTATTTGAATTATCCTAGTATATTGTTTCTGAGATATTTTATGGAAAGAATTTATAGTAATTATTATTCTATAGTTTTCGGATTTACGAAGTATTTTACGTGGAGGTCGCTTAGTAATATCTTAAAACGTGATCGAATGAAATTGAGAGTAAAGAGACTTAAGTTGAGATTATTGTAAACCATGAGCAAGCTATTAGTAGCTGTATTAGAGTTATTATCAATGCTATTTTAATCCATTTTAACCATGATACTTTAATTTTCGCTTTTTCACAAATACCTATTGCAACAATGTTAGCTGTTGAACCAATAGGTGTGAAGTTTCCTCCTAGAACACCACCATACAGTAAAGCCCAGTAAAGACTCTTCGGTAAACCCGAGTATACTAAGCTCTGAGCTACTGGTGTAAAAGCAACTATAACGGACAAGTTGTCGAGAAAAGCACTAGTTACAGCTGTTGTTAATAGTAGAACCTCACCTAGTAAGAAACTTCTCAAACTCATTGTAGCTTCACCAACTATGTAGGCTATTCTCACGAATACACCAGTCCATAGTAAAGAATATCCAAGCATGAATAGTGCAATAAAGAAAAATACTGAAGGCCATTCAACGCCGTGAATTAAAACAGATTCTAATCTCTCTGGTTTAAACTCTTCTAGTGATAGTAGGATGAACACGTAGGGAACGAATGCTAGTAGAGAATGGGGTTCTACGTATTCATCGTAAACTATCTGTAAAGCCTCAGCTATGTTTCGCGCTAGAGAAACTGTTATCAAAAATCCAAATAATAGAGTTAAACCATAGATAACGGGAAAACTTCTTCTCTTACTGAATCTCGTGTAGAACTCTGTTAAGATAATCCCTATTCTCTCGGGAGTAATAAAGCCTACGATCTCTTTCAAAGTATTCTTCATAATAAAGTAGGAGACAATTATTAAAACTAAAAGTAGCATTAAAGATAATGGTAGAGCGTAAACTATGAAATCAGATGCATGTAGTCCAATTGTGAAAGCTAAATATATACCGATAGGATTGCCGATCGGCATAGCTAAACTACCAGTATTAGTTGCTAAAACAACTAAGATTACTAGTGGTGTAATATCCTTGCCCGTTATCTTCTTAATATCTAGTAGTAGCATCATTACATACACTATACTAGTAGCTTCATCAACAGCTAATGCTAGAAACCACGAGATCGAGGAAAGCAGTAGTAGGAATAAGAATGTCGACCCTCTACTAGCTCTGAAAACAGTTAAAGCAATATATCTAAACACACCAAGATTTCTCAATATGAATGCTAACGTCATACTTCCAATGAGAAATACTATAAGCTTCCAGTCAACACCCATAATAAGCTCTTGAGGTGGTGTGATACCTAGGAGAACGAGTATAAATAAAGCAAACACAGCAGCATAGTATCTTAACTTCATCGATATAGCTGTTAAAACAATAACTGTTAAGAATAGACTTAGAGATAGAGATTGTTCAACTATTGTTAAACCTGATTCAAACCTACCATTACATAAACCAGGATCTATTCCACGTTTTTCACACCAAAATTCAACTAAATACTTACCTAAACCAATTGATTCTATTCTCGTAGATGTGAGCGTAACGTATGATATTAAAAACAAAACCGTAAATATGACTACTGTTTTAACGAATATATTTTTAAAACAAAACCTAGCAATCTTCGTAAGCAAAAAACGAACACGGTTTGAAAACTTCACAACTCTCTCCTCTCAGTAGTTAAAACATTTAGATATAGATTTAACTCTTAAATTTAAAACTATAGATACTGTGTATTCAAGAAACATAGTTGTTTACATTTTTATAATTAATTAAACATAGTCAAAGAATAATCTAAGACATATTTGTAAAATCTATTCCACATACCCAAGTACTTAAAGGATCATAAACACTCTCCTTACGATAAAACCAGTTTTATACCGTACTTACCTAGAAGTTATTTCACCTCTCTCTAAATCTTAGCAGATACCGTAATATAATTCATCTAAAACATATCAATAGGTAAACACTTCGGTAAAACTATGTAATGTTTACCCTATAAGAAAAACCATATCTGTTTCTAAATAACCATAAGAATTTTACCCCGTTTCCAACGATCAATTGATTTCCATTACGTATTTGAAACTAAACTTAAACGATACGATCGATGTGTAGTGAATCTCGATATCTGATGAGTAATTCAATTACTACTATTTGAACCTCAGTTGCGTTTACGAAGACTTGGGGTTGAAGCTCTTTAATATAAAACTTCTTAAAAATGTGATAAAAGCGGCTAGGTTTTAGATGAGATGAATATTTAAAATATAGTATTAAATAAAAATTATATAGTAGGTTTTCTGGGATTTTTATGTCAATAAATGTTAGATACGATACTGTTTATAAGAGAGATACACAAGGATTCAGAATTAATAAAGGAGCAGTTAGAGAATTTAGATACTATATCCCATACGGTAGTCTTGTAACGATTAGAATAGCTAGTACGTTTCCAGTAATATTTAATATGTCTGGTCCTCATATGGAGCAATCAGAGATTGTAGGAACCAAGGAGTATAAATTCACTGCCGAGCCGGGAACAGAACTCTACATACGTTTCCAGGGGAAAAGCGGTTTATTCACTAAACCTTCTAATGTAACATTAGAAATAGAGATGTATACTTCGAAAGATGCTATACAAATATCTGAAAGTATAAGCAATTTACTAGATGCTTTAAAAGAACTTGGTCGAGACTATTATCTTCTTAACAAAGAACATATACAATCAGTTTTAAAGAACATATCTAATGTTTGGAAAATATTAGATAATGATACGAAGAATAAAGCGAAAGAATTGATAACACTAGTAAAACAATATGAAACCTAACATAGCGATGTTTTAAAAATATTCAAAAGGTGTTGTTGAACAGATCCTTAGCTCTTAGATAAAACCATCAACTCATACTTAGTATATATTAAAAGTTTTTATTAGAGAAGCTATTGGTTTGAGAATGAGGTTTAGAGAATATTGAAAATGTTAGGATTATGTCTCGAGAATTATATCAACGAGGCAATACGTGGAGTTTATTCATGAAACTAAAGGAAACCTACGGTAACGCTGACTTCAAAGTCTTAAAGTGAAGCTGAAAACGAAAGATTTAAAAAGTTAACTAACGATTTTTAAAACAGTTATTTGAAAACGCGAGAGAGTTATGAGAACGAAAAACCTAATCTCTGCAATAATGATTTTGCTTGTTTTGTTGATGTTATGTAATATCCCTCAGGTATTTGCGGGAACTTACTTTGTCACCTTTACTACTGGCGATGTAAATTTACAAGGTCTTCAGGTTAGATTAGATCTTAAGGTTTCTGTACAAACTAATGTTCCTACAGTATTTTCCGGGAGCTCTGGAACTATGACTATAGGCGTATTTTCAGAAACAACTTCACTTTCTATAGAAATACTAGGTAAAACATATACGAAGACTTTTCCTACACCCATAGGCTTCGTTAAAATACCTGTAACTGATATATATGGATTAGGAGCACTTTATGTTAAGATTAATGGGAGCATAAGAGCTATACTCGAAGTCGAAGGACCTGGACTCGTTTCCCCCACTAATCTTTATTGGGCTTCAGAGGGTTTCAAATCCACATCAGTCTCACATACTGGTTAGATCTTCTCCTTTGAATCATTTAGAATAAGAATATTGCTCTCGTACGTCATAAGCATAGCAGTAGGTGTAGAATCCCTCGGCATAACTCTGTATGAATATTCAATGGACATAGGTGATTTAAGCGGAACACCAATTATAACCGAAATTATTCCAACATTCTCTATAGCAACCGTGTACCATAATCGGAGTAGCGTCAGTAATTGGAGTCGTAACTGCCGTTATAATCTATAGAAGGAGAATGAGCTAATACAAGTTCTTCTCCGATTGTTTATATAGACTTTTTTGAACATGTCAACCAGTCTTTATGTTTTTAAAATCCTTAATTAAATCGCATGTGATTATAGATGAATTAAACATTGTTGTCATATAGATTGATAATTATTACTTATATTCAATAGAGTTCAAATATCTCGATAACGTGAAATCAAAACCTTTAAAATTAAAACAATTCGAAATACTGACTCTAAGATCCAAGCTCTGATTTGAACTGGACTTTATTGTAACACGGGTTGCTTACCTGCTTTGTAACATGGTTTCCGAGATCGGCGGAAGACTTAAAACAGGATGAATATTAACAAAACTTGTTAATACTTGATCTGTTGAGAAACCAGTAGAAATAAGAAAGTACTTTACTCTAAGTAGATAGTACTCATTAAGTTATGTCTGTGTTTAAAACTAAGAGTTCATATCGTTATATTAGTTAGGGGGAAGAGATGCATAGATTCTACATTTATAATCCAAGATATGGACCTGAATGGGGTAGTGGGGGAGTATTTGGATTAACATACTATAGAGGTGTTCTCTACTACACATTAGCAATGGAAGCAGTATCTTTTTTCATACACGACGATGGCTATATTCACGAATATAGGTATCAACACCTCGGACCAGGTCCTGCTTCAGGAGGTGATACGTATGGTGCTGTCGATACTGTAGATAATGAGATATTCTTTGGTGGATGGGTTCACAATCCTGTTGTTTACAAAGGGAGAGTGGGTAAGGGTGGAGAGATTGATTTTAGGAACAAGTATAGTCATGTACATGTCTATAACATAGATGAACAATCGGTTAAACTACTGTGGAGTGATAGTATACACCACGAGTATGAGTGGAGTGGTGAAGTATCACAAATAATATACGATCCCTTGAACGATAGATTACTCCTAGCTAGAGCTGATGGTCATAGAAATCTCGGTATATACGAACTTACACGGAGAGATGGGAGAGCTGAGCGTTTGAGCAACATTCCCGGATTGAAAGGTTCACTATATCTTGATTATGCTTGCTTTGACATGCAATCAAACTGGTTTAGAGGTATTGATGGTGTACAGTGTATAGATTTAGTTGAAAAGAGTAGAATTACCAAGTATATTGTTGAATCGTGGAGTAGGATCTCTGTAGATGAGTACGAAGTAGAGTACAGATGGAGTGGTTACGCAATATCAGCTTACGCTAGATATTATCACTTCTTCAGAGGAGGCTTTATTGTGGGAAACCCGGTTGAACCCGATTACGAGGAACCAGTTTTCGTGAGATTATTAGATTTCGGCCCTGTTCAATATTCACCGCAGAGATCAAGTGTTCTACCTCTTGGTGGAGGAGTATTAGCTGCTTTCAGCTCAATGACTCACGGTATTATACACGCTAGAAACTCTTCCGAGGAGTTAGCATCGAAATATGCTAGAACTATTAGTGGCTCTAGTGTTCTCGTTTACATATCCCCACCACTAGCGAGAATAGTTCATATAGCGGGTGCTAGAATAACAAGTTTAGCTTACAGAAATGGAGAGATTCTCATAGGATACAACACTGATCCCAATCTTGGAGGAGCTGATGCAACTCCCGTAGATACAGGTAGAAGATACATAGGTGTCGTTAAAGAATCTGAACTATTCTCATCTAGAAGCCTTGAAACTGTGTTCAGAGTATTCGGATGGATTATTGGAAACTCAGCATTCGGTGGAATACCACTAGCTGGCTACAGAGAACCACTAATAGTTCTGAAAACAAGTAAGAACAATAAACTAACCATATCACACTACGATGCAGGTTTACCACCAAAGCTGATAGAGAAGAATACCTATGTAATTAACGAAGGAGTTAACAGAATAGAACTCGCAGGATACTGGGGAATAGTTTCTTTCAAACTAGATTCAGAAGACTACAACATGGTATCTTATATTATTCTCAAATAGCTGTTCAACTCATATGTAAATTATATTGAGCAATGAAGCCTCATCTTCGTTCCTATAGCTCACTCTAGTTTCCTAGATTTTCAATCCCTTACCAAAGTTACTTCTACATATCACTATGCAGAGTACTCATAAATATTTCAATCTATATCACTAATATGATTAAATATGAAACTCGAATCTTAGTTAATAATGTTAATAATTTAAAACACAGAGATTTAAAACAAACTATGTTATGTATTGAGTAAACGATCAATAATTATGGAGAACTAGAGAAAACTACTAGCATATAAAGTATATTTAAAACAATGTATTTACTATTAAATACGAATTATGTTAAAAGTTTAGTTAAAATTACCTAAAATGTTGGCTAAACTCGAATATGGAATATATTGAATTTAATAATCTGAATACTATTCTACTAATTATCCGGTAACTTATTTTATGGATTAATAGCTTATTCGAATACCTGTAGATTACGATCTATAGTTATCTCGTTGATTTCCACGGAATTAGTTATATTTATTAATAACTGTTTTCATTTAATATTTTCATAACATTACGTCGTGGTGTTATGAATAAGATTATCTACATTATAGTAGCTGTATTAATTGTTCTAATTACTATTATATTAATAGGAATTAATCAACAATCAATTATTCCACAATCATCTGTAAAAACAACTACAAGTTCTATAACTAGTAATATCAATAAACTAACTGTATACGATATTATTCCAAAAGGTTTCGACATAGTAGAAAATATCGTATACTTTAAATTCAAAGTAATCGCAGACATAGATCTACGGGATTATATAGAGATAAATGGTGTTTACGGAAGCTGGATTGGAGTAATAACAGCCATAGTTCCTAACGGTAAGGAATCTCATGTCTTCACACCACCAGATTATTCCGAGATTAGAAATCAATTCAAATACTTAAATGGAAGTATTGAATACGCTACACCAGTATATGATCTATTAGCATGGTATCAATCAGAAACATGTCCACAATCATCTCTAAATGGAACATATAGAATAAAAATTCTATTAAGCGGACCATATGATGAGAAAACAGGTGAATACCCTAAAGTATTGTTAATGGAGAAGAATTTCACATACAATTTCAAAATCTCAATAGAACTCAAGACTTTAGAGTGGAAAACATGGGATCAAGACGTAGAAATTGCTCTAATAAATGAAGGAGATGTTCCAGTATTCTTCACAGGAGCAGCAATACTTGTTCACGGAGTTAATACCGTCATCGGTTACCTAAACATACAGGATCCGAGTCAATACATTTACATAGATACTGGTGAATTTAGAAATATTATTACAAAACTATCATTCTTCGACGAATACGTACCGTATTATAGAGGGAAAACTATTGAAGTAGATGTATTGTTTGAATTCGAAACAATACAGTTTATAAATACAACTTATACGATAAAGTTTCCCGAATAAGATGATAGTAATAAATACTGATTTACTAAAATCGCATCTATATTAATATACAATTACTTTAATAATACATTAAATACAATAAGTAAACCAAACTATTGTAACGTAGTGATTGAGGAATAATTCTCTTACTCTTTCTCAATAACAGTAATTAATCTATTAGTTTATTAATTCAGTATTGCCACTTATGTTTTCTCAGTATATAAACAACTTATCTAGTAGAAATACTAAAACTCCTCTCTTCCTATACATCAATTTTCAACTCGATAATGAATTGATTAAAGAGATATAACTATCTAAACTCTACTAGTATTTTAGAGTTTTCTCAATACAGTATATTGCTTTTACTTTCATTAATCCACCACATTTAGGACACTTGTTTTTATACATAGATATGAAATCGCCTGGTTCAAAATCTTCTAAAACTCTATGTCTACACTTAGTACATTCTAGTATTTCTTTTGTTTCATACTCTGGTTTTCTAGGTTTTCTCTTCAACTCCGAGTATGTTGTTAATAATAATAATAGTATTGTTAAAACAATTATCAATATAATTGTTTCAAAATTTATTAATTGAAAGATCATTACGAAACACCTATAGTATTTCCAATGCCAGCAAGTATTACAGTACTGTTAGGAGGCGTTGTTTCTAAAATAACTCTACGGATATATTCATACGCTCTCTCGCATGCTTCGTAAACTTCTTTCTTCATAGTAGTAATAGCATCTTCTAAACCAATTTTAACAACAATAGCTTTAAGTGGGATATTGTATTTAGAAGTAGCTCTCTCAATAGCAATCTTCTCGGGACCAGGATCTCCGATAGCTGCACCTATTCCTTCAGCTATTTCACCAACTCTCTCACTTTCTAGTTTAAGAGCAGCATCAACTGTTATAACTAGATCAACATTACCTTTAAGATTTTCAATAAGATCTGCTAATACTTTACCTGGTTTACCAACATTACTACCTGGTCCTTTAGCTTTTATAATAAATAATCTTCTATTCTCAAATCTAGTTTCTAATACACACGTATCTTCTATAACTTTCTGTGAAACAACATCACTGTTTTCAATAAATTTGAATGCAATATAAGGTCCAATAGTATCTCCAATAGGTTTACCCGTAAGGAATGGATCGAGAGCATTATGATATATCTCAACATATTTAAGTATCTGAGGCATAACTAGTACTAGCTGCATTAGAAGAATCCAATTATTCTCCTTCTCACTCACAATTAAATAATGTTGAACAATCTTATACACTTGTTCTAGAACACCGAGTATTACTAAACTAGTTTCAACAAGACTCCTCTCGTATTCACCAATATTAGGCAGGTATTGAGAAACAATCTTCCTAACACTAGTTTCTTCATTTCTGATCAAGTGATCTAGTCTTTTAATAATATCAGTAGGTTCTATACTAACAGGTTCTATAATAAAGTAATTAGCTAATCTCCTGATCAAAAACTGTGGATTCTCAACACCAAGATTTCTTAAGTAATTCTCAATTCTCTTATTATCTTCATCAATATATCTCCTCATAACTCTCAGTTTATTCCTAACATCGAGACTCCATAGTTTCATCTGAATCCTTTGATTAGCTCCCGTTAATATCATTATGAAAAATATTATCCAGAATATTTGGAAAAACAATGACGACCAATCACTAGAGTTCACAAAACTCACACTCAACTTCACTGAGATTATTTAAATACTTTAAACCAATAAATACCTTGACTACTTGTTTTTAAATATTATTCTAAATATATTTATTGAAAATACTTGAATAAAGTTTTGTTAAATAGTTGTTACAATAATGTCTCTATTAGATACTACAATAGTGTGTTCAAATTGTGAAACAACTCCTCTTCTATCTTCAACGAGAACAGGGTATTTTCTAACAATACCTTTACTTTCTAAACTATTTAAAATACCACGTATTTTCTCAACCGAATCATACATATCGATAAACCATCTTTCACAGAACGGTAGTGTTTTTCTAGTAAACCATATTGTATTATAGAGTTTTTCCTCGTAAAAACCTAGTTTTTTCCTAGAATACTCTTTCAATGAATAAATTGTTACTAAACTAGTGTCTTTAACAAATCCAACACCATTTGTAGCAAATGGTTCAATAGCGTATACTCCATTCACTAGAGTATCTCTATTGAATACTTCGTAAGTATTTGGAATAGATCTACCGCTGTGTATTAAATATCTATCAATACTATGTCCACTGAGGTTTTTAATAACTCTATAACCCATTTCATTAATAGTTTCTTCGATAATCCTACCTATAGTGTTTAATTTAATACCGGGTTTAATCACATTCAATACTTTCTCTAACGCTCTACGAGGTGCTTCAACTAATCCCTCGTAAGCTGGATTAAAAGATATTGTTATAGCGGTGTCTGCAATATATCCATCAACATGTACACCAATATCTATTTTTAAAACAGAGTTATCGGGAATCGTACTATTATCTCCGTGTAACGGTGTATAGTGTGCTGCTATTTCATTAATACCTATATTAACTGGAAAAGCTGGTTTACCTCCAAGTTCTTCTATATTCTTCTCAATATAGTTAACTAAATCTATTATTTTAACACCTGGTTTAACGATTCTAACAGTGTTTTCTAACACTTTCTTAGCTATCCAACCTGCTTTTCTCAATTTATCGATTTCTTCATCGCTCAGCATTATTAATCACCTTACTAATTAAACATATATTTCAGACAAAGACTTATTATAGATATAATGGTGGATGAAATGGCTATTATAAAATACTTAGGTCACAGTGCTTTCGATATTGTATTAACTGGTTTAGACGGTAGTGAGAAACACTTATTAATAGACCCGTGGCTCGATAATCCACTAAGCCCCGTTAAACCAAGTGATTACCGTGATATTGAATTACACTACATACTGATTACGCATGATCACGGAGATCACTTGGGCAATGCTTTAGATATCGCTAAGTTAACGAAAGCTAGAATAATCGGTATATACGAATTAGCTACTTACGCTAGAGAGAAGGGTATTGAAGCTATTGATGGAAATATTGGTGGTAGAATCAATATCAGTGATCTAGATATAGTAATGACACCCGCTGTTCATAGTAGTACGCGTGGATCTCCTGTTGGATTCGTTATAAGAGGGAGAGATGTAACAATATATCATGCTGGAGATACTGGATTATTCAGTGAAATGGAGCTTATAGGTGATTTGTATAATCCAGATATAGCTCTAATACCGATAGGAGGACATTATACAATGGGTATTAGAGAAGCTGTTAAAGCAGTAGAATTGATTAGACCAAAGATAGCTATACCTATGCATTACAATACATTTCCAGTGATAAAAGCAGACCCGGTTAAATTCAAAGAATACGTTGAAGGAACAACTCCGGTTAAAGTAGTTGTTTTAAAACCAGGCGAGATTTTCAATTACCCCTAATAAGTTCATTTATACATGTAGTTAGTGTTAGTATCAAACCCCCGGGTAAGCCCCTCCCCCACTAGTAAAGCTCGTAGTAGGTGTGCCGAATAGGCTTCGATGACTACGAGTGTTAGGGGTGGGGGATAGCCTAAAGGGGGTTTGTTTAAATAACGAGGTGTATTGTTTGGATACTAAAACTATTGTTGAAAAAATATGTAGTAATGTTGCTGAAGTAGTTACTATTGATGATTTAGTGAGAGTTTTTGAAACAAATTCCTCGCCTAAAGGATATATTGGTTTCGAACCTAGTGGTTTAATTCATATTGGATGGCTTATATGGATGAATAAAGTTAAGGATCTGATTGATGTAGGTGTTGATTTCTACGTTCTCGAAGCTACTTGGCATGCTTTTATAAATGACAAGCTAGGCGGAGATCTCGATTTAATTAGAAAAGCGGCTAAATTCACGCGGAAAATCATGGAATACTTTGGTATAGATGTTTCTAGAATAAAATTCATTGATGCTGAAGAACTAGTTTCTGATACAAACTACTGGAGTATTTTATTGAAAACAGCTAAGAAAACAACATTAGCTAGAGTTAAGAGAGCGTTAACTATAATGGGTAGGAAAGCTAGTGAAGCTGAAACCGATTTCTCTAAACTAATCTATCCTCTAATGCAGGTTACAGATATATTCTACCTAGATTTAGATATAGCACTTGGTGGAATGGATCAGAGGAAGGCACATATGCTTGCAAGAGATTTGGCTGAGCATTTTAATTTCAAAAAACCAGTAGCTATTCATACACCTATATTGACTAGTCTACAAGGAGTTGGAGAGATCGAGTCTACTAAACAACTAGATATTGATGAAATACAATCAGAGTTTAAGATGAGTAAGAGTAAACCAGAAACATGTATATTTATACACGATAGTCCCGAAGTTATTATGAATAAGATTAGAAAAGCTTATTGTCCACCGAGAGTAACTTTATTCAACCCTATCATAGAGATAAATAAATACTTACTATTCAGTAAACCAGGTTTTAAACTATTAATTGAAAGACCTGTTGAATACGGTGGTAGTATTGAGATAACTAGTTTCAGCGAATTAGAGGAAAAATATAGAAATGGAGAACTACATCCACTTGATCTTAAGAATGCTACAGCTAATGCATTAATAGAGTATTTAAAACCAATTAGAGATAAATTAATGAGTGATAGCGAAGCCGTAGAGTTATTGAATACACTAGCCGGTGTTAAGATCACGAGATAGTTTTTCATGTTTTTATTTAACTATTATCAAGTAATATAGATAGATATATGTAGAAGTATTGATTTAATTAAAGAAGGTGGGAGATACTTTGGCTAAATATCTTATTAAAACTAGAATAGAAGTTGACGGTGTTGTCGATAAACACGATATTGTAGGCGCTATATTTGGTCAAACAGAGGGTTTGTTTGGAGATTACTTTGAATTAAGGAGTCTACAAGAGAAAGGACGGATAGGTAGAATAGTTGTTAACACTAGGGTTCAGAATGGGAAAACTATTGGTGAGATAATTATACCGAGTAATCTAGATAGAGTTGAAACTGCATTATTAATAGCTATGATAGAGAATGTTGAAAGAGTTGGTCCATATCAATGTAAAATAGAGTTAGTAGATATTATTGATGTTAGATTAGAAAAGATTAAGAAAATAATCGATAGAGCTGTCTCAATACTGAAGAAATGGAGTAGAGAGAAAGTTCCTGATATAAAAGAGATTCTAAAAGAATTGCAAGATAAGATTAAAATGCCTGAACCGGTGAACTATGGTCCCGATAATCTACCTGCAGGACCGAGTGTTGACGAAAGTGATACGATTATAGTTGTTGAAGGTAGAGCTGATGTTATTAATATGTTACAGTATGGTTATACTAATGTGATAGCATTAGGTGGTGCTAGGAAACCACCGGATACTTTGAAAAACCTAGCTATGAGGAAGAAGATAATACTACTCGTAGACGGCGATCACGCTGGTGAACTTGTTTTAAGAGAAGTATTGAGAGAGATGAAAGTTGACTATATAGCTAGAGCGCCTTTGAATAGAGAAGTTGAAGAATTAAGTGGTAGAGAGTTGAAAGAAGTTCTAGATAAATCTATTGATACAATAGAGTATTTGAATAAATTGATTGAACAAGGAGATGAAGATGCTAAACAACTACTAAGTATTCAGAAGAAACTACGTGAGATAGGAGTTGAGAAAAAGATTGAGAAACCATTTGTTGAGAAAATTGAGGAGATAGTTGAATCAATCACAATACCCGGTAGAGTGATCGAAGATATTAAAAATCTATATGGAACGCTTGAAGCAATACTGTATAATAATGAATGGAATCCAGTAAGTAAAATACCTGTTAGAGATTTGGTGACGCATTTAGATACAGTTGATGCCGAAGAGATCTATGCTATAGTACTCGATGGTATTGTAACACAGAGATTGATCAATAAAGCATATGATAAGAAAGTTAAGTTAATTATAGGAGCTAGAATAGGTAAAGTTAACTACAAACCATTTGATTTAATAACACTTTCTTTCAACGACTTGATCTAGTCTATTTCTTACCGAAATAATCTAGTAAGCTCCTACCACCAGTACTTGTTCTCTTCAACTGTGCTTCACTAACACCGAAATATGATAGAATTCTTAGAGCAGCCGGTATGATCTGGTGGTCAATGTAGTAATCTATATCTATTTTACTAAAATCTTTTACAAAAATATGTGGTTCAACTCTACTAGATATCTTACCCATACCTTTTAATACAACATATCCTACTTTATCATTAACACTTATTTTAACACCGGCTTTGATCAATTTACGAGCAGCTACAACATGTGGAGCGTCAACACTGTATTCTTCTAGTTTTTTACTTAATGTTTTCCAAATAACTAGTTTATCAATCGGGATCTTCGCGTTTCTTATATCTGATATAATATTCTTAACATACTCTATTGCTTCATATACAGAATCTTTTTTCAAAAGTATCTCCGTTACCTTTTCTTGAACTTCTTTAGCGATCTCAGCCCAATCACCACGTACTGCTTCGAAACCAACGATATCCACTCTACCTTCTTTATCTAAACCAGCATATCTCTTCTTAACTTCAGTGAAGAATAGTTTTTCATATATTTTATCAACTTTAATATCAAAACCTAGTTTCTCCTCGATAACTTTTACCAATTCATCTATCTTATCTTTAACGTATTCAACAAATAGTGAATCGGTATCACCATATATTACTTTCAAACCGATTTTTCTAGCGTAATCAATAGCTGTCATAATAGTTTGTCTACCCCAAGCAGTAACTGCTTCAGCACATTCTCTACAATACCATCTAGCGTGAACCCAACCCATATAGCCGTATGTAGCATTAGCTAGTATTTTTAAAGCTCTCTGTCTCTCATCTAGTATTCTGTATTCATAGCTATCAACCGGGTATTTCTTCATATTTTCTCTAACTTCACGTCTTAGTTTCAAAAGCGTTTCCAGAACTTTTTTAAAGAAACCAGGTGGTTCTTTGTTAAAACAATGTTTAACCTCCGGTGCTACATAGTATTCATTCTCATTACAAGTATTTGTTTTAACAATAGTATCGGGACCTACATTGTACTTTATCATAATATTCGGATACATACTTGTGAAATCGAGTACAGCAATATTTCTATGAATACCTTTAAACGGTTTTAAAACAACAGCTCCTCTGTAGCTGACAGCTGGTCTCTCCACTCTATTAGGCGCTAGTTCATCGAATTTATACGCTTGTCTCATCATATACCATTCTAGTCTAAAACCAACACTAGCTGCACCAACTTGGTCAAGCGGTAGTCCGGTAATGTTAGCTAACTGTATTGCAAATGGTAGGAATTTCTCAGCCAAACCATATGTAGAAACCAGATCATCTCTATTATATTTCAATACTTTTTCTCTAAGACTCGGGTCATCCCAATACTTAGGTATGTCTAAGTAATCTATCAGTACTCTCTCACTCTTCTTCATAACACCAAGGTATTCAGCAATATTGTCAAGAGATTTCATTTTAACCTCAACTATTTCTTCAGCGAAATTATATAGATCAACATTCAATCTACCGGCTATACTGATGTGTCCATATGTACTAGTTTGAGGTTGTGAACCGGATCTACGTGAAACATCTAGTGTTATACTTAAATATCCACATCTCTCCAGTAAGTAAGGCCAATCAAATCCATTAATATTATATCCAACAATAATATCTGGATCGTATTTTTTAATATATTCAATAAATTCTAGGATTGATTTTCTATCATCTCTGTCATCTGCTGTGAATTGTTTAATCTCACCATGGTTATTCATAACACCGATAACTATAACGGGATCAGTATTCGGTTTAGGACTACCGCTTTTACTATAAACCTCTATATCGAAAGCAATAATTCTAAGATCTCTAGGTGGAGTAGTGTCTTCGAGAGATCTTAAACTACCTATGATCTCGTACATAGCGTCAACTCTATAATTAGTTTTCTTAGGTACTTCACGTACTTCAGCTACGTGCCAACTACACGGCTTCAGATCTTTATCAATTATATATCTCATACTGAATCTAATATCGGCTTCAACTACATCTATAACACCCGGTATTTTACTAACTTTATCTCTATACTTTCTAACATACTCGGGTATAACAGTTGTTATCTTCAAAGCTCTAACTCTTCTACCGAAATACTTTTTATAAACAATCTCTACGTTAATTATAGGTGAACCGGGTTCAGTTAATTGTTTAACTCTCCTAGCAATCTCATCTACATCAGCATTATCGTCTATGATAGCGTAGAAGTATGGTCTAAACTTTTTATCGATTAAAACAATTCTCCTACCGTCTCGCGTAATACCCCATATTATGATAACTGGTTCATTGCCTACAACTTCATAAGTATTGTCAAGGAAGTAGAATTCTAACTCCAAACTATAAACCCCATAATTAATATATTGTATTCTAAACCACTATATATTTGAATACATTGTTAACACACAACATGGTGCTAGTTGTTGAAAATAATTAACAAAGATTTGAAGAAAGGATTTATAGAACTAGTTGTTGAAAACGAAGATGATTTATGGATAATACACACTATACTAGAGAGAGGAGACGTTGTTTTAGCTAAAACTAGTAGAGAGATAAAACTAGGTGAGAAAAGCACTAGAGTTTCCATGGATATAGCTCTACGTGTTGAGAAAATAGAATACGAGTCGTTTACAGATAGAGTTAGAATACATGGAATAGTTGTTGAAGCACCTGAAGAATACGGTGTTAAAGGCAAACACCATACGATAGCTATATCACCTGGTTCTAAATTAACTATCTGGAAGAGTAGATGGCTAGAACACCAGTTAGATAGATTAAATAGATCTAGTTTAGTTGAGAGAAAAATTGTTGCAACTATACTAGATTATGATGAAGCATGTATATCTCTTATAACTGAACAAGGAGTTAAAGTAATTTATGAAATACACTCGCATATACCGGGTAAAAGAGATCCAGAGGGTTTCACTACTTTTTTAAACAAATACTTGGAAGAAGTAGCTCTGAAAACAATTGAATTAACTAGACAACATGGTGTTAAAATAGTTATAGTAGCTAGTCCCGGAGACTTAGCTAGTAGAATCGTTGATTTAATCAAAAACTCTGTTGATAAATTGATTAGAGACTACGTATCTACCGGTGGATGTATTGGTTTAAACGAATTAATGCGTAGAGATACTGTTAAAAAAGCATTATTTGAATTAAGTATTGTTAATGCTTATGAAATACTCGATGAATTTAAACAATATTTAGTTAAAGAACCGTGTTTAATAGCATATGGAATTGATGACGTAGAGTATGCTGTTAAAAACAATGCTGTTAAAAAACTAGTTGTTTCAACAGATCTGTTGAGAAATAGTGATGATTCATTAAGAACGAGAGTTAATGAAATACTTGAAGAAGCATATAGGAGGAGAGCAGAGATCACCATTGTACCCAGAGATACTGATGTGAATAAAGAAATCAATGGTTTTGGCGGAATAATAGCTATTTTAAGATATCCGTTGAAGAGGTTAATTGAATAACTATTGTATCGGAGCTACAGCTAGTATCAATATTAGTAATGATATAGTGTTAACGATATGGCCAATATTCTTGTTTTTAAATAATTCATAGAATACTCTACCACCATCACTTATAAATAATGGTGCAGCATTCACTAGTGCTAAAC
>Ga0105162_1000876_pt1 | contig 18359 bp, 11 predicted proteins | sample JNZ201metaG_FD_81532 | JGI IMG/M metagenome (GOLD analysis project Ga0105162, IMG submission 81532) | Hot spring microbial communities from Jinze hot spring, China to study Microbial Dark Matter (Phase II) - JNZ 20120812A | ecosystem: Environmental > Aquatic > Thermal springs > Hot (42-90C) >...
ATTATATTTATAGCAAAAGTGCATAAGCACATTGGAGATAGAGAGAGATTTTAAGTTTCTACCTTCAAGAAGCACCCACCTGAAATAAATAGGTTCTTTAGTTAAAAGCTATTTTTTAAAACTTTAAATTGGAGGTGACAGATGAAAGGTAAGTTTACTATTTGCCTTTCTGCTTTCGTTTTAATTCTTGCTTATCTAATTACGGGGAGTGGTTGCATTAACATTGATAATCCTGTGGTCCAGCCCGTTGATTATCGTTCAAGTGCAAAGTTTGTGAATTTAAAAACGGGCGCAACGATCAAAGTCAATGTTGATGGAACTGATAAGGTAGCTTCGCTTGCCTTTGGTGAAGCGACAAGCTATTTTGATTTGCCAGCCGGTTCAAGGGTTTTTGCATTTGGCGCAGGTGATAGCGTAAGAAGGACGCTTGAATCTGAAAAGAAGTATTCGGTTTTTTATGTCGGGAAAGGTTCTGATAGTGTTTTATTTGCGGTTGAAAGGAACACATTTGATGAACCATATCCAAGCGGAAAGGCATTGGTTAGGTTTTTGCATTTGAGCCCTAATCTTGGGACAGCGAAGGTGATTGTTAATTTTGCGGGTAAGGATTCTGTGTTTTCAAGTGTTCCATTCAAAGGAGGCACACCATATCTTGAAATTTCCTCTTTCCCGGATACTGTGAAATATACTGTTATATCTGGCAGTGATACGCTTGTCAAAGGTTGGGATTCAGGGATAACCGGTCCTGGAAGATATTCTGTTGTCGTTTATGGGTTGAAAACAGATTTACAAAAAAAGCTTTTCAAAGAAGATTAAAGGAGGGAAAACTATGAAAGGGAAAGTTAGAATTTTAATTTCGGTTTTAATGCTGTTAATTTCATTTCAATTAGTTTTTGCTCAATACGGCAAAATTGCCGGTAAAGTCATTGATAAGGAAACAAGAGAGCCATTGCCCGGGGCATCTGTTTTAATTCAGGGGACAACGCTTGGTGCAGCAACTGATGCAAATGGGAATTATGTTATACTGAATGTTCCTGCTGGAACATATACTGTTGTTGCATCTTATGTTGGTTATCAAACGGTGACAGTATCAGGTGTGCAGGTTCTCGCTGGCTTGACAAGAGAATTAAATTTTGAACTTCCCTCAACCGCAATAGAATTGAAAGCTGTTGAAGTTGTTGCAGAAAGACCATTGATAGAGAAATCAGCAACAAATGCAATTCGTGTTGTAACTGCTTCAGATGTTGAGAAATTGCCAGTTAGAGATGTTCAAGCGTATTTTGCGCTTCAAGCTGGTGTAAGTTTGCAATACGGAAGATTGTTCGTCAGAGGTAGCAGACCCGATGAAGTTGGTTATATGATTGAAGGAGCAAATGTGACAAATATACTTGGAGCTACAACCGGTGCAAGAGGTGGGGCGTTTGCGTCAAGAGATAGATATAGAGCTTTGGGTGGTGGGCTTATAACTACAATTCCAGAAGCTCTTGAAGAAATTTCGGTTCAAGCTGGTGGATATAGCGCAGAATTTGGAAACGCAAACGCTGGAATAGTTCAACAGGTTTTTAAAACGGGAAAATCAAAATTTTCAGCATCGGCACAATTTGAGACAGATAACTTTGGGAATTATCCGGGGAAGAAATTTTTAGGGACATATTCTTATGGATATGCGGATGCAGTTTTAACGCTTGGTGGTCCGCTATTTACAGAAAAAGTTAAGTTTTTCCTCGCTGGTGAAAATAATTTCGTCAGGGATTATATTCCACATTTCTTCAAGGGATATAATTTCGGATATTTAAAGGACAATGGAAGAAGAGGTGGAACAAGAGGAGATTCGGCTCTTGTTGCTTGGAACGATGCAAATATACCGGGAAGAATGAGAAATAGATATACTGGAAATGGAACATTGACATTTGATTTAAAACCATTGCAAGTTAGATTTGCTGGTGCATATTCTTGGGCTCGTGAGAGAGCAAATAACTCATTGCGAAATATCTTCAATCTTGAAAGATTACCAGTTACAGATATAACAGAACTTTTCCTTGATGCGAAGGCAAGCTATTTCATTTCTGCGAAGACATTTATTGAAGCATCTGTTAGCATTCTTGATTACAGAAATAAATCTTATGAACCAGCTTTTGGTGATAATGTTCTTGCTTATGATGATAGTTTGCAGGTTGCAAGAGCTTATGGGGAAAAATTTAGGTATGTTTCAAGATATGTAGGACCACCTCCGTATGATTTCTACGGTTTCTTGTTCTATAGACCGGGAACATTATTTGCTGGATATAGTAAGTTTCAGCAAGCGTATGTTGGTGGTAGTTTAGCTTTGACATCACAGATGAAAAATCACGAAATTAAAGTTGGAACAAGCTATCAAAGATGGACAATTCGTCACTATGGAATTGGGACAGGTGGATTGTTCAGAGCATTTCATTCGTTGCCAGATTCAGCAAGAGATCCAAATTACTTGTATAAATTGCTTGGCAGTTATGTGAATAACTATGGATTTGACAGATTTGGTAAGAAGGTTGATTCAGGAGAGGATGGACCAAGACATCCATATTTCTTCTCTGCTTATATTCAGGACAAGGTTGAATTGCAGGACTTGATTATCAATGCTGGAGTTCGTTTTGACTATATGTATCTTGATGCGTGGAGGTTAAAGGATCCAAGTGCACCAAATGCAGATTTGAACTTGAGAAAACTTCTTGATCTTGAAAAGGGCAAGCCACGCGCTTATTTGCAACCGAGGTTAGGTTTCTCATTTCCTGTAACTGATAGAACTGTGTTTCATCTTCAGTATGGCATATTTGTTCAACCGCCGGCTCTGACTTCGCTTTACGCAGGATTATCTTATTATCCGGGTAGCGTATATCTGCCATCAATTGAATTAATACCAGATCCACTTGCATTTGACCCGGATCCAATTAAGACAACTCAATACGAGATTGGATTTTCACAGCAATTCACGGATTTTGCTGCGTTTGATATAACTGGATTTTATAAAGATGTAAGAGGGCAGTTGCAGGTTTCAACAGTTCCGATAACGGGTGGACCATATGCTGGGACAAAGTATGCTGTTTATAGCAATGGTGATTTTGAAAATGTTTATGGTCTTGAATTTACATTAAGAATAAGAAGGATTAATAGAGTTCAGGCGCAAATTAACTATACTTTGCAAGATGCTCGTGGAACTAACTCATTTGCAAATGGTGCATGGGCAGCGGTTGGAATTACGCAGATAACTCCAACTTTAACTGTTCCTTTGACCTTCAATCAAACCCATAGAGGAACAATTAACATTGATTATCGTTTTGGCAAGGGCGAAGGTGGACCTTTACTTGAAAGATTTGGTGTTAATTTGTTGATAACATTTAACAGCGGTCATCCTTATACACTTGCAACTGGTGGTATAGCACAGCAAGATGCTGATGACGGTGGAATTTTAAATGATGGCGATCCAAGAAATAGAAATCCACTTGAGCCTATAAACGCTTCAAGAACACCTTGGGTATGGAATGTTGATTTAAGAGTTGATAAAACAATATCAATTGGACCTGCTAACATTAATCTTTATGTTTATGTCCAGAACCTGTTTAACACAAAGAATGTGATAAATGTTTACTACAGAACAGGAAACGCATATGATGATGGATTCTTGACAAATCCAGATTTGAGTGGGACATTTGTTAATCAATTCGGAGAGAGGTATATAGAACTTTACAGAGCGATTAATCTTGAGAATCGCCAGCATCAATGGAGATTTAATGGAATACTCCAAGATTTGTTTGGACCACCGAGACAATTGAGAGCTGGAGTAAAAATTGAATTCTAAAAATAAAAAAAGCAGAGGAGGTTTAAAACTATGAGAAAATTTTTAACCCTTGGAATTTTAACTTTCGTGATTTTAAACTTGACTTTTGGAAGAGAGGACCCGTTAAAGAAAAGAACTGAGGAATTCTTTTTTGGAAAAACATCAGCAGCTGGTGTAACTCAAACTGTGGTAGATGCAAATAATATAACAAGCTGGCTATCTGTGATTTCGTCGCCAGGTGGTCTTGGTTGGCCACCTTTAATAAAAAATTCCTGGAATGGCACATTTCCAAGAGGTAGTGGTGTTGGAATGATTTACAGAGAAGGACTTATGATAGGTGGAATTGTAAACGATGGTGGTCCCACATCACCGCGAGCGCAAGGTATTTTTTACCAAACAAGTTTGAGACCGGGTAAAATTATCACGAAAGGTCAAGCTGAGGATTTTAACAGTGCAGCTGTAAAAAGAGTATGGAGAGTTCGCCCAGATTATAGAACTGCTGATTTGAAAGCGGACGCAGCGGAATATTTTATGAAGTCACTCAAAGATGTAACATCTGCTGATGAGGAAGCAATTCGGCAACAATATGAGAATGATTGGAAAGATTGGCCAGCGGATAAGGGTGCACCATGGTATACAACAACTGGTCCAGATGCGTATAAAGTAAAATACGGACCTGGATTTAACCCGAATGATCCAACGCATGTTCCGGGAATTCCCGGAGCAACTCAAACTGTTTGGACGGTTGGGAATGATCTTGACACAAGATTGGGTCAAACTGTCTTTAATTCTGTTAATATAGGTCTTGAGGTTCAGGTTACGGAATGGTGTTACTCGGTTTCAAATCCTTTAAATAACATTATATTCCAGCAATTCAGGATAATTTACAAAGGAACAGCTACAACTCCTTCTAACGCAACGATTGATAGTATGTATGTTGTCAAATGGTCTGACCCTGATCTTGGTGATTATTCAGATGATCTTGCGGGTTGTGATTCCGTTCTTGGTCTGGGTTATGTTTATAACTCTAATACGGTAGATGCTGAATATCAAGCAATAGGTCTTCCAGCTCCTGCGGTTGGCTTTGATTTCCTCCAGGGTCCGGCTTATTATACGGGTAATCCTAATGATTCGGCTGTGATTGGCTTGCAATGGAGAAAGGGATACAAATACTGGAATGAAAATCCGCTTTCAGCGTTTGTTTTCTTCGCAGCTGGAACTGGAATTAGTGACCCAACGAACGCAACTCAATGGTTCAACCTTATGAAAGCAGGTTTACCAAGACCTGAATGGCCTGCTTATCAACCGTTCTGGTCTGCATTTGTAAGGGATCCAAATGTTTATCCAACTAAATATGCTGTTGCGGGTGATCCTGTAACCAAAACAGGTTGGATTGATGGACGAGAAATACCACCTGGGGATAGAAGAATCGTTCCAATTACGGGACCATTTAGAATGAGTTTGGGTGATACAGCGGAAATAGTTGTCGCTTTAATTGGTGCAATGGGAGTTGATAACCTTTCAAGCGTTCAAGTTTTGAAATACTATGACACATATGCGCAATTTGCGTATGATAACCTTTTCGTTCTACCATCACCACCGCCTTCACCAAATGTCAAAGTTGCTCAGCTTGATCGTCAAATTGTTCTGAATTGGGGTTGGGATCAAAATAGTGTAAATGCAATTGAAAACTTTAATTCTGCTGGTTTCGTTTTTGAAGGTTATAATGTTTATCAACTTCCATCACCAACATCAAGTTTAAGTGAAGCTGTTAAGATAGCAACATATGATGTTGTAAATGATGTTACCGTAATACTTGATAGAACAATTGATCCCAAAACAGGGGCTCTGCTTATGGTTCCGGTTCAAACCGGAAGTAATTCAGGGATACGACATTTTATCAGCTTAACGACAGATTATATAAGGCAGCGTCCGCTTGTTAATGGACAAACATATTACTATGCTGTAACTGCTTATGCCTACAATCCGGATCCGTTGTCTCCATTTAGAGCTTTGGAAAGCACACCTGTTGTAATAGCTACGGTTCCGCAATCGCCACCTCCTGGAACGAGATATTTTGGCGCAGTTGGTGATACTTTACAGGTAACGCATAAAGGTAAAAGCGACGGTGAGGTCGTTGCGATACTAGTTGATCCATCCGCTACAACAGGACATACTTATGAAGTTAGATTTGATAATTCAGGAAACTGGTTTATCGTTGATGTTAATCAAAACAGAGTAAAAGCAACCGGATCAAATCAGTCAGGGGATGAAGCATATCCTGTTGTTGATGGTATTTTTGTAAAAGTTATGGGTCCTCCACTTGCTGGTAAAGAATGGCTTGTGACCCAGGGAGCAGCTGATAGATGGTTCACTGCAGCACCGAGTGCACATGGCGAATTGTTATTTGGTGGTGCATATCTTGGACCAAACTTTACCGGAAGCAGTGTCTTACCAGGTGATTTCAAATCAGTTGAGATAAGATTTACAAGGAAAACAAGTTATGAGGACGCGAATAACAATGGCAAATATGACCTTGGTGAAAAGTATTATTTTGATATCACCAAAGGACAAAAGGCATTCTTCTACCAAACTTGGAGGAACGCTACTTATGAAGGATTTCTTGATGTTCCGTTCCAAGTTTACGATATTGAAAATCCAAACTCACCAAGACAGCTAAATGTAGTTGTCCGTGATAGGAATGCAAATCGGCAATGGGATATATCCGATCCTGCGGAAGAAGTTACACCATACGAATATGTATGGATACTTGATGATACGTATGACCCAACTGGAAAAGCTTGGGATCCAACTCAGGGAAGAGGATTTATGACAAATGGTTCAAATCATAGTGCTTATCCTGTTCTTTGGGCATTATGGCTTGGTCAGAGAGGAACGAGAGAACCGTATGGCGCCGATGTAACAATTCAGCTTATTCCAAATAGAGTTAACACACCTGCTGATACATTTAGATTTACAAGCCAGGCGCCGACTGTTGGAGATGTTCAATTAGCAGCTCAAGATGTTGAAAAGATAAATGCATTCCCGAACCCGTATTATGGATTTAATTTGATGGAGTCAAGCAGATTAAACAAATACATAACCTTTAATCATCTGCCAAAGAAGGCAACTATAAGGATATTTAACCTTGCTGGTGTGCTTGTTAAGACAATTTATAAAGATGACGATACTCAATTTGCGAGATGGAATTTGAGAAACGAACGTAATATGCCTGTTGCAAGCGGTATTTACATTGTTCATATTGATATGCCCGAGATCGGGAAGACAAAGATTTTGAAGTTATTGATTGTCCAAGAAGAAGAAATTATACCAACTTATTAAAAAATTAACACCGCCCTTCGGGGCGGTTTATTTAAAAAATAAAAATTGGAGTTTGAAACCATGAGGAAAATTTATTTAATATCGGCTTTGTTAATTTTCTTCGGTGGGTTGGCATTTTCGCAAACGAAAGCTGGAACATCAGCAGCGCCCGAGCTTACAATACCAGTTGGTGCAAAATATACTGCAATGGCTGGTGCATCTGGAGTTCTTGCCGATGGTGTTGAAGCTATAACCTGGAACCCAAGCGGTGTTGATTGGCTCGTTGGAAATGGACAAGCAATGTTTTCGTATCGTAAGTATATAGCAGATATAGGAATAAATTATCTGGCAATCGTCGGGAAATTTGGATTTGGTTCAGTTGGTTTGTCTTTGAGAACTTTTAACTTTGGAGATATTCCCGTTACAACTGAATTTCAACCCGATGGAACAGGTGAAATTATAAGTCCGAACTTTTTTGTCGCTGGATTGACATATTCAAAGAGATTATCTGATCGCGTTTCAGTTGGGGTTAATTTTAATCTTGTGAGCGAGAGCTTTGGCAGAGTAAGTGCAGTTGGATTTGCTTTTGATGCTGGTGTGCAATATAGAAATATGCTTAATGTCCCGGGACTTTCGCTTGGAATTGTCGTCAAAAATGTGGGTCCTTCAATGAAATACGGTGGTTCAGGGCTTTGGGTTCAGGCGGTTGTCCCGGGCTCGGAAAGAGGTTTGACATTTTATAAAATTGAACCAGCTTCATTCCAAATGCCAGCTTCTTTTGAGATTGGTTTAGGTTATAACTATTCCATCGGCGAATTCAATAACTTCTCTCTCGTTGGAACTTATCAGGCAAATAATTTATATGCCCTTGATGCTTATAAGTTTGGTTTTGAATATTCGTTCAAAAATATCTTTGCAATAAGAGCTGGATACAATTACAGCAAAGCTGGCGATGTTTCTTCAATCTGGCATCATTACACGCTTGGTGCGGGGATAAATACAGAAAGTTTGATAGGTCTTAAAGTGACATTTGATTATGCTTATGTCCCTGTGACTTATTTCAGTGCAAATCATTTGTTTAACTTTAAAGTTGGATTCTAACTGTGAAAGGGGTGGGCGAAAGCTCACCCCTTTTTTATTTTTCGCATAAACTTTACCCGCCTTATTTTGATTTTTCTATCCTGCCTTTTTAAATTTTTGTAAATTTCAAAACAAAAAATTTCATCTTTATGCCACAAAAATTTGACGTCGCAATCATTGGCGGTGGTCCCGGAGGTTATGTCGCTGCAATTCGTGCTTCACAACTTGGCTTTAAAGCTGTTTTAATTGAGAAAGATCGCGTTGGCGGAATTTGTCTTAACTGGGGTTGTATCCCGACGAAAGCACTTTTGAAATCAGCTGAACTTTATAACCTTATTAAGAGAGCCGATGAATTTGGTTTAAAAGTTGGCAATTTTAGTTTTGACTTCAAGAAAATAATTCAAAGAAGCAGACAAGTTGCGGAAAGATTAACACGCGGAGTTGAGTTTCTATTGAAGAAAAATAATGTTACAAAAATTTCAGGGCATGGTTTTATTTTAAAACCTGGTTTGGTAGGGGTTAAAACGAACACCGATGAAATTGAAATAGAAACAAATCATATAATCATCGCAACGGGTGCAAGACCAAGAAATCTGCCCGGTATTGAAATAGATGGAAATTATGTCATCACAAGCAAAGAAGCAATGCTTCTTGATGAACCGCCGAAGTCAATGATTATCATTGGAGCTGGTGCGATTGGAGTTGAGTTTGCTTATTTTTACAATGCATTCGGAACAAAAATAACTCTCGTTGAAATGATGGATTCAATTTTGCCGAATGAAGATAGTGAAATAACCGATATACTTACGAAGTCATTTCAGAAATCTGGAATTGAAATTTTAACTAAAACAAAAGTTCTTGAAGCGAAAGCTGTTGATGGACAGGCAGAGGTAAAAATTCAAAATGAAGAAGGTGAAAAAACTTTAAAAGCAGATAGAGCTCTTGTTGCGATCGGTGTTCAAGGAAATGTGGATGGAATTGGACTTGAAAATGTCGGCGTTGAAGTTGAGAAATCATTTATCAAAGTTGATAAATTAACATACAAAACAAATGTTGATGGAATTTATGCAATTGGTGATGTCATAGGACCACCGTTGCTTGCTCATGTGGCTTCAGCAGAGGGTATAAGATGCGTTGAAAAAATTGCAGGCGTTGAAACTTTGCCTGTTGATTATAACAATGTTCCAAGTTGCACATATTGCATCCCTCAGGTTGCAAGCATTGGTTTAACCGAGCAAAGGGCAATTGAACTTGGATATGAAATAAAAGTTGGCAGATTTCCGTTTAGAGCAAATGGTAAAGCATTAGCTCTTGGTGAAACAGAAGGACTTGTGAAGGTTATATTTGATGCAAAATATGGAGAAATTCTTGGGGCTCACATAATTGGTCCTGAAGCGACTGAGTTGATAGCAGAATTTGGAGTTGCGAAGACGCTTGAAAGCACAGCATTTGAAATCGCCAAAACAATCCACGCTCATCCGACGCTTGCTGAAACACTTATGGAAGCATCCGCAGATTCTTTAAAAGAAGCAATTCATATTTGAAAATAAAATTTTTTTGTAAAGAATATGCCGGTTTTACAAGTGATTGCAAAAATCATAAAAATTTTGCGTTCTCAAGGAACTCCCGGACAGGTAGCAGCTGGATTTACATTTGGAATGTATCTCGGGCTAATACCTTGGAATACTTTGCATAGTTTCATCATCTGGATTCTTGTTATTCTTTTCAATGTTAATTTCGGAGCGGTTTTGCTTGCTATCTCTATCTTCGCTTCAATAGCATACATATTTGATCCATTTTTCCATTCATTTGGATACTGGGTTCTTGTTGATTTAGATTTCTTGCGCGGGTTCTGGACAAATCTATATCAAACATCAATTATTCCATTCACGAGATTTTACAATACTGTTGTTATGGGAAGCACGCTTGCATCGGTTTTATTGACCGTGCCAGTTTATCTTGGTGTTAAGTGGTTTGTTAAAAATTATCGCGAAAAGGTTGATCCGAAAATTCAAAAACTTGGCGTAATTAAAATGATAAAAGCATCAAAAATTTATGACATTTATCAAAAAGCAAAAGTGTTGAGCGAGTTATGAAATACATAAGAAAATCTGGCTTGATTTTTCTTTTGATCGTTGTTTCGTTGATTGTTTTGTTAAACATTTTTCTTACCGACAAATGGCTTGAAAATCAACTTGAAAAAGCTGGCTCTAACATCGTTGGGGCAAAAGTTGAAATTGATAATCTTGATGTTTCAATTTTCAAGGGTTATATCAAATGGCAAAGGATTCAAATTACACATCCGCAATACACGATGAAAAATATGATTGAAACTGGACCTGTTGAATTTAAAATTTCCATTCCTGCTCTTTTGAAGCGTAAATTTGTGATTGAAAACATGCATATTTTGAACATAAAGACATTTACTGATAGAAAAACAGATGGGCGATTGCCGAAAAAGCCAGAAGAAAAGCCGAAAGAGCCAAGTTTTTTTGAACAGCAATTTGCTTATCTTATGAAAGAAGTTTCATCCGCACCCGCATTTGAATTTGTCTCTGAAATAAAAAATATCAAGCCAGAAGAAATAATCAATCAAGTTAATCTTCAAACTCCGCAAAAAATTGACTCGCTTAGAAATGTCTTTACTTCTCAAATTGAAAATGTGAAAAAAGAAATTGAAAACATTGAAAACGATTTTAACACGCTCAAAAGCATAGAAGCAAATTTGAAAACCATAAATGTAAGCGGTATAAAAACTATTGACGACTTAAAAAGAACCTATGAAACTGTGAACGGAGCAATAAAGCAGATAAACGAACTTAAAGAGAAATATCGTGGAAAAGATAAACAGGTTAAAGAGATTTTAAATTCGTTTAACGAATCAAAGCGAAACATTGAATCGTGGGTGAAGGAAGATTTTGCTCGTGTCAAAGATTTTGCAAAACTTCCGGAGATTTCAACTTTTAATGCGATAAAATACCTGCTTGGTCCGAAAATTTTGAGTTATTATTTGACTTATCTTGATTATTCAAATCGTGCTGAGAGAATTGTTAACAAACTTCAATCAGTAAAGCCGGAAAAAGAGAAAAGACCACCGAGATTGAAAGGGCAAGATATTCATTTCGTTAAGGAAAAAGCTTTGCCTAATTTCTGGCTTAAGAATTGTGTAATTTCAGGAGAAACGAACGCTGGATTTTACATAAAAGGTGAAATAAAAAATGTCACATCTCAACCACGAGTTCTCGGACTTCCAACCACTGTTGAAATCACTGGCGATAGACCCGATAAAGCAAAGTTGAACTTATCCTTGCTTCTTGATCTTGCCTCATCACCAAGCAAACAAAACTTAAAGTTTTCAATTTTGAATTTTCCAATTGTAAATTTCAGCTTTGGACATGATGTAAAGTATTTGCCTGCTGGAATTAAAACAAGCACGGGTAATGTCGTTGTAGAATTGTCAAAGTTTGGAGCTGATGTTAATTCTTCAATGAAGTTTTTGGCTTTGAACCCGAGTTTTGATTATAAAATTGTTAACTTTAAAAACGAATATGAACGGGTGGTTGATAACATAATCAAAAATACATTCTCATCTTTAAAGCAAATTGATGCGAATGTTTATCTTGCTGTTAAAGATAATAAGGTCAGCGTAAACTTTAACTCGTCCCTTGATGTGCAATTGACAAATGGTTTTAAACAAGCAATCGGAAGAGAAGTTGAAGAGATCAAAAGGAAACTTGAGAATTTTGTGAGGGAGCGGGTTGAAAGATATAGGATTGAATTTGAAAGACAAATTGATGAAAAAATTAAAGAACTGAATAACAAACTTGAATCTTACAATATCAAAGTTGCCGAAGTTGAGAATTTAAGAAACATTAAATTACAAGAACTTGACAAAGAGATAAAGAAAAGAAGCGGAAACATACTTGAAAGGATATTTAAGTGAAATTTAATCTTCAAGAGCAAGCTTAACAATTCTATCAACAAGTTCTGGGAATTCAATACCAGCTGCTTTTGCTGCTTTTGGAACTAAACTTGTTCCCGTCATTCCTGGAATTGTGTTAATTTCAAGGCAATATATTTCTCCATTTTCTTTGACTCTGAAATCAACTCTTGCGAAACCTTTGCAACCGATGGATTCAAAAGCAAGGAGCGCTTGCTCCTGCAATTTTTGTGTCCATTCTTCGGGGATTTCGGCAGGGACAATATATTCAGTTGCTCCTTTCGTGTATTTGTGATAATAATCATAAATTCCACCCTTTGGAATTATCTCTATCACTGGCAAAGCCTTATTTCCAAGAATCCCAACTGTTAATTCCTTTCCATCAATGAAATCTTCAACAATTATAAGGTCAGAATACTTGAAAGCAAGTTCAATCGCTTGCTCAATTTCCTCGGGAGATTTCACAACCGTTAAACCAACAGTTGAACCTTGATCATTTGGCTTAACAACACATGGGTAAGAAAAAGATTTTTCAATTTTTGTGCGTATTTCTTTTAAATCAAAGTTGTTTTTTCTAACTGTGAACCAGTCGGGAGTTTGAACGCCGTAATGTTTAAAAACAATTTTTGACATATTTTTGTCAATTCCAATTGCGCTTGCAAGAACACCAGAGCCAGTATATTTTATCCCACGAAGATCAAGCAATGCTTGAACAGTTCCATCTTCACCCCATTTTCCGTGAAGGATGATAAAGACGACATCAACATCATCAAGCAAGTGTGAATTTATGCACTCAATTACATTTTTATTTGAAAACTTCGCAAGTTCTTCTTCCGTTGGCGGTGTTTCTTTTATTGCGCTTATAAAAAGTTCTTCCTCATTTTCTGGTTGATTGACGCCAAGCGCTGGATCAATTGGCTTGACGATATAACCCGCTTCTCTCAATCCTTCGGTTACATATTTTCCTGAAATTATTGAAACATCTCTTTCTGGTGAAGTCCCACCTAAAAGAACCGCAACTTTTATTTGTCTCATAAATCCTAAATTTTAATTTGTTTCCCGTATGACTTTAAACTTATTTCAGCAAGTTTTAATATATCTTCATTGGACAAAACTTTTTCACCACCGAGAATTCTTGCGAGCAAAATCACCATAGCATAGTGTTCAAGTTTTTCCATTTTGTAAAGCGCATCTTTCAAATTTACGCCGAGCGTCACTGCACCGTGATTTTGAAGCAAGAATGCATCGTGATTCTTAACATAAGGTTGGATTGATTGTGCAACCTCATCGGTTGAAGGAGTTGCATATTTTGCAAGTGGAATTTTGCCGAGGTTTACAATTACTTCTGGAAGGACATAATTTTCAAGCGATAAACCAGCAACGGCAAAAGATGTGGCAAAAGGTGGATGCGCATGAACGATTGCATTTACATCATCACGATTTTTGTAAATAAAAAGATGCATTTTAATTTCGGTTGATGGCTTGTGAATTCCATAAATTAAATTTCCATTTTCGTCAATCTCAACGATGTGGGATTTCTTGATTTCGCCTTTATTTACAGATGTCGGCGTGCAAAGTATGTTTCCATTTGGAAGTCGTGCGGATATATTCCCATCGGTTGCCGAAACAAAACCTTTTTGATAAATTATGTGTGCGATTTCAACTATCTCTTGAATTATTTTGTCTTTAATTTTTCTCATTTTCTTCAGACCTTGCTTGGCGATACATTTGAATTCGTAGAAAAATTCTCAAAACGAAAAGAGCAATCGCAACAACAAGAGTATGCATATAATACTGCGGTGGAATGGTTCTTGTGAGCATGCCAAGAAGAAGCAAAATTAAAATTGCCAAACTTGTGTAAGTTATCCAGTTGAAAGTTTTTTGTGAGATTTTCATATCTTTCTCAATTTGTTTTTGGAAGCGTTTTCATTTTTTTCTGAAATTTAATTAAATTAAAAACAATAAAAAACAAAAGCGAGATACTGGTTTTGCAGGACGAACTCAAACTTCAATACTGGGAAGAATTTAACCAGTTGATGAAAAGACGACTTGAAGAACTTGAAGAGTTGAAAAAACTCGGCATCAATCCTTATCCTTATGAATTTCCTGTAAATGCTTATTCAAAGGAAATTCTTGAAAATTTCAAAGATGAAGACCCGCCGATGAATGTTTCAATCGCTGGGAGAATTATGTCAATACGAAGGATGGGGAAGGCAACTTTTTCACACATTCAGGATTCAAAAGGTAAAATCCAGATTTACTTCAAAAAAGATATTCTCGGGGATAAGTATGACATTTTGAAACTTCTTGATATTGGCGATATAATTGGAGTTAAAGGCGAAGTTTTCAGAACGAAGACGGGCGAGATCACTGTTAAAGTTGAAGATTATCAAGTTCTTGCGAAGGCGATCCGACCTTTGCCTGTTGTGAAAGAAAAAATTGATGAGCATGGAAATAGAATCGTTTATGATCCGTTCACAGATAAAGAGATGAGATACAGACAAAGATATGTTGATTTAATTGTAAATCCAGATGTGAGGCAAGTTTTTATAAAGCGTGCGAAGATAATTAGCACAATTAGAGAAATTCTTGATTCTCATGGTTTCATTGAAGTTGAAACGCCAATTCTTCAACCAGTTTATGGTGGTGCAACCGCAAGACCATTCATCACGCATCACAATGCACTTGATATGGATTTTTATTTGAGAATTGCAGATGAACTTTATTTGAAAAGATTAATCGTTGGTGGTTTTGATGGTGTTTATGAAATTGGGAAAGATTTTAGAAATGAGGGAATGGATAGGATGCACAATCCCGAATTTACAATGCTTGAACTTTATGTCGCATATAAAGATTACAACTGGATGATGGAATTTACAGAGAATTTGATTTACAATGTTTGCGTTCGTGTAAATGGGGCATCAAAGATAAAGTTCGGGGAAAATGAAATTGACTTGACCCCGCCTTGGAGAAGAGTTCCGATGTTTGAACTTTTGAAGCAATATACTGGTGAAAATCTTGAGGATAAAACGGAGGATGAACTTCGTGCGATTGCAAAGAGATTAAATGTTGATGTTTCAAACAAAATTGGCGTTGGCAAAATAATTGATGAAATTTTTTCTGAATTAGTGCAACCGAATTTAATTCAACCGACATTTGTCATTGATTATCCAATTGAGATGTCTCCACTTGCGAAAAGGCACAGGAATAATCCACGACTTGTTGAAAGATTTGAAGTTATAATTTGCGGGATGGAAGTTTGCAATGCTTTTAGCGAGTTGAACGATCCGATTGATCAAAGATTGAGGTTTGAGGAGCAGGCACGACTTCGTGCTCGTGGAGATGAAGAGGCGATGACGATAGATGAAGATTTCATTCGTGCGCTTGAATACGGTATGCCACCAACAGCGGGACTTGGAATAGGGATTGACCGACTTGTTATGATATTGACAAATCAAAAAACCATACGAGATGTAATTCTTTTCCCGCACATGCGTCCTGAAAAATAGTTGAAAACAAAATTTGAATTTGAAGGTGAAAAAAATTAATCTTGTTCTCGGAATTCACAATCATCAACCTGTTGGAAATTTTGATTTCGTGTTTGAACACGCATATAATGTCGCTTATAAGCCATTTATTGAAATACTTGCAAAACATCCAAAGGTTAAACTTGCTCAACATTACACAGGGATTTTGTTTCAATGGATTATGGAAAAACATCCAGAATTTATTGATGAATTGAAAATTCTTGTTGATAGAGGTCAGATTGAACTTATAACAGGTGGTTTTTATGAGCCAATTCTTGCGGTTATACCTGATCAAGATAAACTTGATCAGATAAAGAAACTTTCCGATTTCATAGAGAAACATTTTGGGAAAGTCCCTGTTGGAATGTGGCTTGCGGAGAGAGTTTGGGAACAACACATTGTTAAGTTCATTTCAATGGCTGGTGTAAAATATGTTATAATTGACGATACGCATTTTAGATACGCTGGATTAAGCGGAGAGCAACTTCTTGGGTATTACATCACAGAAGAGCAGGGGTATACCGTTAACATCTTCCCGATAAGCAAAATGTTGAGATATACGATACCTTTTCAACCTGTTGAAAAGACGATTGATTATTTAAAAGAAATTGCAACGGAGGAAGGAGACAGGGTGATAGTTTATGCAGATGACGGTGAAAAGTTTGGCGTCTGGCCTAATACTTACAAACATGTCTATGAAGATGGATGGCTTGAGGAATTTTTAACAGCACTTGAGGAAAACAGCGATTGGATAAACATACTGCACTTTTCAGAGGTAATTGAGAAGATAAAACCAATTGGAAGAATTTACCTTCCAAACGCATCTTACGCAGAGATGATGCATTGGGCTTTGCCAGCAGATGCTTATCTTGATTATGAAAAACTTGAAGAGCATTTGAAGGAAGAAGGAATGTATGAGCAGTATTCAAGATTTTTCAGAGGCGGATTTTGGAGAAATTTTCTTGTTAAGTATCCAGAAGCGAATAACCTTCACAAAAAAATGTTGCGTGTCTCTGAACGAGCAAGGAAACTTCAATCAAAAGGGAAAGATGTAAGCAAAGCACTTGATAAAATATGGTCTGCGCAATGCAACGATCCATACTGGCACGGAATCTTTGGCGGACTTTATCTTACAAATTTGAGATCATCAGCGTATAGAAATTTGATAAGCGCAGAAAATGAACTTGACAGAGTTGAGAATAAAAAACTTTTGAAATACGAATTTACAGATTTTGACAGAGATGGAAAGGAAGAATTGATCATTGAGTCGCCAAATTTTAACATTTACATCAATCCAAACTATGGGGGACAAATTTTTGAACTTGATTTTAAGCCAGTTGAATTTAACATAACTGATGTGATGACACGCAGAAAAGAAGGTTATCATCAGAAATTACTTCAACTTGCGAATGAAAGAAATAATCCAAACAATCAAGGTGTGGCAAGCATACACGATATGTTAACTGCAAAAGAGGAAGGGCTTGAAAAGTTTTTGCATTACGACTGGTATAGGCGAGGAAGTTTGATTGATCATTTCCTTGGTGAAGGGACAACGCTTGAGAATTTTTATCAATGCAAATATCCCGAACAAGGTGATTTCGTTAATCAACCTTACAATGTTAAAACGAACTTTAATAGAAGTAAATTTGAAGTTATTCTTTCAAGAGTTGGCAATGTTTGGGTTGATGGTGAAAGATGCAAGATTCGGCTTGAAAAGGTGATAAAACTTGAAAAGAGTTTAAACGAGATTACAATTCAATATAAACTTGAAAATCTTGAAGATAAAATGCTTGATTTGTGGTTTGGAGTTGAGTTTGCGTGTAATTTCCTTGCACCTGATTCGGAGGATAGATATTTTTATTTCGTTGGACGGGATATTGAAGATAAAAAGTTGAAAAGCATGGGTGAGGTTGAAGATGTTGTTTCGTTTGGGATTGTAGATGAATGGCTTGGGCTTGATATGAATTTCTATTTGAGTAAGTTTGCAAATGTGTGGAGATTTCCGATTGAGTCGGTTTCTCTTTCAGAAGCTGGATTTGAGAGAGTTTATCAAGGTTCAGTTATACTTTTGCACTGGAATATAAAGCTCAGTAAAGAGTGGAGCGTAGAAATTAACAATTCGTTTAGGATTTTGAAAAAATAAATTAGTTAAAAAATTGCTTGCAAGATTTTTTAAAGTTTTTTCTCTCATTTTGCTTTTCAATTTTAAACTCATTTGTGCTGATGCTGATTCATCTTCACATTCACAAAGTAAAGTAAATTACACGAAACTTGCGCTCGTTGGTGCTGGGACAATGGGAACGATAGCGGTCATTCATGTTTATCAACAGCACGCTTGGTGGAGCGGGCAGAGAAGGTCGTTTCATATAGTCAATGATTGGGAATACGCACTTAACATTGACAAAATAGGTCATTTTTACGGTGCGACTTTGATTTCAAATCTTTTTTCTGGCTCGCTTAAATGGGCTGGGATTGATGAAAAAAAGGCGATGATTTACGGTGCTTTGCTTGGAACTGTTTTCGGACTATATGTTGAATTTGAAGATGGTTTTGCAACTGATTGGGGATTTAGCCCAGGTGATGCGGGAGCAGATATACTCGGTGCGTGGTATCCAGTTGTTCAACATTATGTCCCTTTTTTTAGAAATTTCAATTTTAAATGGAGTTATATCCCAAC
>Ga0105162_1000878_pt1 | contig 18353 bp, 16 predicted proteins | sample JNZ201metaG_FD_81532 | JGI IMG/M metagenome (GOLD analysis project Ga0105162, IMG submission 81532) | Hot spring microbial communities from Jinze hot spring, China to study Microbial Dark Matter (Phase II) - JNZ 20120812A | ecosystem: Environmental > Aquatic > Thermal springs > Hot (42-90C) >...
CTGGAGATGGATATAGAATACACATGACCGGATTAACTCACGATGAAAGAGGTTATCCCTCTCTAGAGATTGAGGATTCTCATAAACTAATTGATAGGCTCGTCATGAAAGTTAGAAAGAATTCTAAGCATCTATGGAAGTATGAGACCCTATATGCAGATGATGCAGACGTCGTCGTTGTAACCTTCGGTATCACTGCGAGGTCTACTGAAGAGGCTGTAAAAAGAGCTAGGGCCGAAGGCCTGAAAGTCGGCATGATAAAGCTGCTCACCCTTTGGCCCTTCCCAGAAGATCCAGTCAAGATCGCGAGCCAGTATGCTAGAAGACTGCTCGTCGCAGAAATCAACATGGGTCAATTAATCCATCCGGTAAGAGAAGTAGCAGAATGCCCTGTAGCAGGAATAAATTATCCAGTAGGGTACGCACCCCCACCCGAGTATATTCTAGATGGTATCAGAGCGGCGGTGTAGAGTGTATGAGTCAGAAAGGGTTGGTAATTAAGGAAAAAATCGTCAGTGAGTCTCCAAGAGATCACTTGATAAGGAAGGAGAGATTCCCACATATATGGTGTCCTGGATGCGGTCTCGGAACAGTATTGAAATGCTACGTAGAGGCAATAGCTGCATCAAGTATCCCCGAAGATAAACATGTAGTTATATCAGGCATAGGTTGCACTGGAAGAATAGCTGGTTACGTCAGATTGGATTCATACCATGTAACACATGGAAGACCTATCGCTTTCGCTGAAGGAATGAAGATAGTTAGACCAGACCTCGAGGTAACGGTAATATCCGGAGATGGAGACTTAGTAACTATTGGCGGAAACCACTTTATCCACGCTATCAGGAGAAACGTGGACATAAATGTCTTCCTAGTCAACAACTTCATCTACGGTATGACTGGAAACCAGATGGGTTCAACTACTCCATTAGGTGCCAAAAGCTCCACGAGCCCATACGGTTGTCCAGAACCTCCATTCAACCTACCTTTGCTTGCAGCAGCCCTAGGAGCCCCCTTTGTAGCAAGATGGACTACACTCCATACTAGGCAACTTGCAGAGGCTATGAAGAAAGCATTCCAAGTTAAAGGATTCGCATTAATCGAGATAATATCTCCATGCCCAGTAGGGTTCGGATCATATAATGAATTAAGAGAGGGAAAAGATTACATAAAGCTTTTCCTAGAGAATTGCATAGTTGATCATTCAGCCGATTTAAACAAGGCGGCCATATCGTTGAGGCCAGGTGAACCAATTATCCTTGGAAACTTCATTCAACGAGAAATGCCCAGTTATCATGACTTTGAACTAGAAGTCTTCAAGAAGGCAGGGTGGTTAAAGTGAGATGGGATATAAGGTGGGCGGGTTTCGGAGGTCAAGGAGTAATTAGAGCAGGAGAAATCCTAGGTAGAGCCGCTGTTAAGCAAGGACTTGATTCCGCTATGAGACCAATGTATGGACCAGAGAAGACTGGGGGATGGTCTAGAGCAGATGTAGTTATTTCAGATGAACAAATTATCTTCCCCCTAATAGTCAATCCCGATATTCTTGTCGCGATGTCTCAAGACGGGATGAATAGAGATGGCTCATCACTAAAGAAAGACGGTCTACTCTTGATAGATGGAGAATTGGTAAAAGACGTCAAATGCTATCCTAAGAAGATATACTCTGTAGAAGCCACGAAGATAGCGGACAGTCTAGGTAGAAGAATAGTTGCGAATATTGTAATGCTCGGTGCATTCTCTAAAGCGTTCGGGATCGTTAGCGAGGATATCTTATTACAGACAATTATCGAGACCTTCCCCAAAGCGGTTGAATTGAATAAGACAGCATTCAAGCTCGGTAAAGAGAATGTAAGGGAGGTGGAGATATAGATGTCCGATGAAGTATTAGTTATAGGCGGAGGAATAGCTGGAATACAATGTTCACTCGACCTAGCCAACGCAGGTGTAAAAGTGGTATTGGTTGAGAAGACCCCTACAATTGGAGGAAAGATGGCGATACTTGACAAGAACTTCCCGACACTTGATTGCTCGATATGCATAGAGGCGCCGAAGATGAGCGAGGTAGGAAAACATCCAAACATCGAGCTGCTGACCCTTGCGGAAGTTGTAAGCGTTGAGAAAAATGGGGAAGACTACTTAGTCGAGATATATCAAAAGCCTAGATACGTAACATCTGAATGTAGTAGATGCGGCCTCTGCGTAGATGCTTGCCCAGTCCTGCTCAAAAACGAATTTGACTATGGCATGGCTGCTAGAAAAGCAATCTATACACCGATTCCCCAATCTGAGCCGGGGGCATACGTAATAGATATCGAGAATTGTCTAAACAAGCCTCCCAACTACCTCCCCTGCGACAGATGCATACAGGTATGCGGGCCTAAGTGCATAGATTTCTTCATGAAACCCAAGATAATAAAGAAGAAAGTTAAAGCGATAATCGTCGCAGCAGGATTCGAAGTATTCGACGCGACCGGGATACCCGACTATTCATACGGTCTCCATCCAGATATACTCAGCTCGATGGAATACGAGAGACTACTTCAGTCGACCGGTCCAAGCGGTGGAGAAATAATCAAACCTAGCAATGGACATCATCCTGAAAACATATTATTCGTCCTATGTGTAGGTTCTAGAGACCCAAGATACAACAAGTATTGCTCAAGGTTCTGCTGCATGTATACCATTAAGCAAGCTGTCCAGACAGTTGAACATGGGATAAAGAATGTGGATATACTGTACATGGATATCAGAGCGTATGGCAAAGGCTTCGACGGATTTTACAAGAGAGCAAAAGATGAAGGCGTAAGATTCATAAAAGGAAGAGCTGCTAGAGTAATCCCTTACGAAAATAAGCTGAAAGTCAGGTATGAAAATATAGCTGAAGGAAGAATAGAAGAAAGAGAATACGACATGGTTGTTCTAGCGGCGGCCGCCGAACCACCGGCAGGACTGGTTGAGCTGGCGAAAACTCTCGGAATAGAACTAGATGAAGATGGATTCATAAAGACGAGGCCGTGGCGTGGTAAAATGATAGCTACAACTAGAGAGGGAATCTTTGTATGTGGAAGCGCATCCGGTCCAAAGGATATTGCGGACAGCGTGACAGAGGCCGGAGCAGCAGCATCCGCTGCCCTAGAATATGTTAAGAAGAAGACTTGGCCTAAGCGAGAATTCGAAGAAACAATTCCCGCTGAGGGAGAACATAGAGTGGGGGTATTCATCTGTCACTGTGGATCGAATATTGCGGGAGTAGCAGACGTTAAGTGGCTAGCGCAGGAATCCGCGAAGATCCCTGGGGTAGTACATTCCGAAGATCTCAGATTTGCATGCGCGGGAGTCTACACAAAATATATTGAGCAGGTGATTAGGGAGAAGAACATCAACAGGCTTGTGGTGGCAGCGTGTTCTCCGAGGACGCATCTGGTTTTATTCATGGATGCAGCTATAAGATCCGGTTTAAATCCATACCTGGTCGAGCTAACGAATATACGTAACTTAGATACTTGGGTTCACGCAAATTATCCGAAAGAAGCAACCGAGAAGGCTCTAGATATGATTAGGATGTCTGTAGCTAAAGCTAAGCTGCTTAAGCCTCTATATGTTGTTAAGCTCCCGGTAACTAGAAGAGCCTTAGTGATCGGTGGAGGAGTAGCGGGGATGGCTGCAGCAGCTAGCCTTGCTCGCCAAGGCTTTGAAACATATCTTGTAGAGAAGGAGAACCAGCTAGGCGGCCTCGTAAGACATCTTGACGTTATAGCTCCCGAGGGGATAAGAGCTGATGAATTATTAAACGAGATGGAGAGAGAAGTATACAGTTCAGGTGTAAAGGTCATATTAGGAGCCAAGGTGGAATCTGTAGGCGGATACATTGGAAACTTCGTTGTAAACCTGTCTAGTGGAGAGAAACTTGAGGTTGGAGCAATCATCATGGCTACGGGTGCGAAAGTATACCATCCGGAGGGAGCCCTCCAGGCAAATGGAGGAAACATAATAACCTCACTTGACCTAGAGCAGATATTCAAGAATAATGGTAACCTTGATGGGAGAAACGTCGTCTTCATAAGCTGTGTAGGGTCAAGATACGATTCGAAAGGCTGCTCTAGGTTCTGCTGCCAAGTAATGATAAAACAAGCAATCAGACTTAAAGAGCTGGGTAAGAACGTATTCGTACTCTATAAGGATATCAGGACATACAGTCGGAAGGCTGAAGAATTATACGAGAAAGCAAGAGCGCTCGGAGTAAGATTCGTAAAATACGACTCTGAGAGGAAACCCGAAGAAGTAGTTAGAATTGAGAATGGGACAGTATACGTTAAAGATGAATTGCTCGGAGAAGAAATCGGTATACCAGCCGACCTAGTAGTACTAAATGTCGGGCTCGTCCCAAATGATGAGATAAATCCAATAATTGAACAGCTGAAGCTATCAAGAGACGAGGCGGGCTTCCTCCTCGAGCTCCATCCAAAGCTTGGACCGGTTGAGTCAATGGTTGGGGGGGTATTCCTCGCTGGGACATCCCAGAACCCGAAAGATGTCAGAGAAGCAATATCGCAGGGATTGGCGGCGGCCGCAAAGGCCGCAGCATTGCTAGCAAAAGACACTATCGATAAAGAACCCCTTATACCGAGGATAAACTATGATAAATGTACATACTGTCAAAGATGTACTCAGGTATGCACTTTCTCAGCTCTGAGGGGAGAACTGAAGAAGAGCCTTGAAATAATCAGTGCTTTATGTCAGGGATGCGGAAACTGTTCAGCTGAATGCATGGTTGGAGCGATCGAGGCTCCTGGATTCACCGATGAACAGATCATTACACAGATCGATGCGGCCCTAGAAGATAGACCGAACGAGAAGGCAATAGTGTTTACATGTAACTGGTGCTCGTATGCTGGTGCAGACCAAGCAGGTATAGAAAAGCTCCAGTACCCGCCAAGCTCAAGGGTAATTAGAACGATGTGTTCGGCCAGAATTTCGCAGAAATTCATCTTGAGGGCGTTTGAGAAGGGTGCGGCGGTAGTAGCTGTTACAGGATGTTGGCCGCAGGACTGTCACTACAATTACGCTAACCTGAATACTGAGAGGAGAGTCAAACAAGTGAAGAAGATACTCGAGGCTAGAGGAATTAATCCTGAGAGGTTGATACTACATTGGAATAGCGCAGCTGAGAGTAAGAGATGGGCCGCAAAGATGAGGGAGATCGACGAGCTGATAAAGAAGATTCCAAAAGAAGAGATAGTCCAGACTGTACAGAAGCTTGGAGGTGGGAAGAAGTGATTAATACAAAAATCGTAGATATAGAGCTAATGGAGAAACTTGCTGAACTGACTTCTAGAGCAGCTGACTACTGTTATCAATGTGGAACGTGCACCGGCTCATGCCCACTCAACCTACTAAACCCAGAGTCAATCAATCCTAGAAGGATTGTTAGATCCGCCCAACTTGGACTAGTCTACGATGATGGAAATCTATGGCATTGCTCGACCTGCGGCCTCTGCGAGGCGAAGTGTCCATGGTCCATAAAGATCCCAGATGTAGTTAGAGCATATAGACAGATATCATCAGAGAAGAGAAAGATCCCACAAAAATTCGAGGAGATACTGTGGATGGTATATGAGGACGGTACAGCTTTCCCAGGCTCAAGTATGGAGAGAGCAGCATGGACGGAAGGACTAAACATAAGAGATGCATCAAAACAAAAAGTCCAAGTATTACTATACGTTGGGTGCGCTGTCTCGTTTGACAAGAGGTTACAGAAGGTGGCCGCATCACTCGCTAAAGTTCTATCTACCGCAGGAGTAGATTTCGGAGTACTGGGTAGACAGGAACGATGTTGTGGAGATGTTGTATACAACATCGGTGAAGACGCATTCCTGGAAGAGCTTGCATCTCAGAATATAGAGAGATTCAATAAGACGGGGGCTGAAGCCATTATCACGATCTCGCCTCATTCTGCACACATGTTTAAGAAAGTCTATCCCAGGTATGGATTAAAGATACCGGCATATCACTACGTAGAGTTCCTGAATGACTTGATAGAAAAAGGAAAGATCAGAATGTCTAAACCCTTAGACCATGAAGTGACAGTTCATGACCCATGCTATCTTGGGAGATACCTTAAGCTATATGAAGAGCCGAGAAAGATCCTGTCAAGTATCCCTGGGACAAAGATTATCGAGATGAACGATATCAAAGAGAATGCAATATGTTGTGGGAGTGGTGGCGGAAGACACTTCCTAGATATACATGGCGAAAGACTTTCCCACTATAGGGTTGCGCAAGCCGCCCAAACAGGTGCGAAAACATTGGTAGCACCATGCCCATTCTGCATTCAGAACTTTGAAGACAGTGTGAAGACTAAGAAACTAGGATTATATGTTAGAGACGTAGTAGAATTGGTTGACCAATCATTGAATGGTGAGGTTAGATGAGCCAAGAATACAGAGGAGTATGGGTTTTCCTCGAGAGACGTGGGGATGAAGTGATCGAGCCTTCATTAGAAGTCCTCGGGAAGGCTCGTGAATTAGCAGATAGGTATGGAGACAATGTTGCTGGAGTATTGATGGGGGCAAAAAATCTCGAGATCCAAGCGGAGACAGCGATAAAATATGGAGCCGACGTAGTGTACATAGTAGAAGACCCCCTACTAGAAGATTACTCTACTATACCTTACTCTGAAGCATTATCTAGACTGGTTAAGAAGTATAAACCGAACATCATGCTTTATCCCGCCACTAGGAATGGTAGAGACCTGGCTGGTAGAATATCAGCGAAACTAGGCCTAGGTCTATCAGCCAACACCGTATGGCTCGACATAGTCGGCGACGGCGTACTACTTGCAGGTGTTCCAGGATTTGGAGGAGGAATAATGGCTGTCACGAAGTGTTTGACTAAGCCTCAAATGTCCACTGTGAGACCTGGAGCATTCTCCAAGCCTCGGCTAAACCCTATGAGGGAGGGTAGGATAGAGAAAGTAGATGTTGGCAAGCTTCCGGATCCTCCAACCAAGACCATTGAAAAAGTGTTCTTTACAGTTGAAGATATTAGTAAAGCGGAAGCAATAGTGATCGCAGGAATAGGTGTCAGGGAAAATATAGAAGCAGTCAAGAAGCTTTCAGAAAAAATGAATTGGGCCTTCGGAGCTACTAGACCTCTATCAGATGAAGGACTAGTGCCTAGAGACATATTCGTTGGAGCAACGGGCAAAGTAGTTAAACCCAAAATTGCATTAATAGTTGGAGCAAGCGGTGCAGCCCACTTCATATCCGGTGTTGCAGGAGCAGAAAAGATAATCTCCATAAATATTGACCCAGAAGCACCCATCCACTCATACTCAGATTACTCTGTAGTTGGAGATGCATACAAGATTATTCCCAAGCTATTACAGAGGCTGGAGGCTGAGAGGAGATGATGCATATAGTAGTCTGCATGAAAGTGACCCCTAAATCTGAGCAAGTAAAACTGGATCCGAACACTAAGACGATAATCAGAGAAGGCGTAGAAAATGAAATAAATCCGGCTGATAAGAACGCTCTAGAAGCGGCTCTCCAACTAAAAGACAAGCATGGCTGTAAAGTAACAGTGATAGGTATGGGGCCCCCGATGTGGGAGCCGTACATGAAGCTAGCCGTAACAATGGGAGCTGACGACGCTATACTCATTTCTGACAGAGCATTCGCGGGAGCTGACACTCTTGCCACGAGTAGAACACTCGCCGCAGCTATCAAGAAGCTGGGAGAGTATGACTTGATACTATGTGGAGAAGAATCTAGCGATGCTGGAACAGGCCATGTACCTCCAAGCATAGCTGAATTCCTCAACATACCTCAGATAACCTTTGTAAACAATATCGAGATAATAGAGGGGAAAATTAGAGCTAAAAGAGTCCTAGAAGGTGGGTATGAAGTGCTGGAATGCGCTCCTCCAGTCCTACTCTCCGTCGAGTATGGATGCAATACTCCCAGGTTCCCTGATTTTAGAAGGAAGAGATGGGTGGATAAAGAATTTAAATTAAAGATCTGGAGCATAGGAGAACTCCAGTTAAGTAACGAAGAAGTAGGCTTGAAGGGTAGCAGAAGCATAGTAGAGGAACTTAGAGAAATGAAGTTAGGTGAGAGGGCTAGGCAGAAGATATCTGGAACGGAAGATGAAATAGTGGAACAAATACTAAATATAATCCGCCCGTACATCAAGAAGTAGAAGTAAACCATAAAAACACCTAATCACATATTTTCTCGAAAAAGATGCATGATAGCACCTTTATAGTAGTTTGGGAAGGGTTAGATGGAGCTGGAAAAACAACTCTTCTCAACAGGACTCTAACATCATTAACCTCAATGAACTACAAAGCCTTAACCTATAAAACTCCAAGCGATACACCTTCCGGCATATTTGCAAGAAAATATGGAAACAGGTCTGAAATCGACCATATGACTCGGATGCTCCTATTCCTAGCGAATACTTCTGACGATTCATCTATAATGAAGAGAGAGATCGAATCAGAGAAACCCAATTTCTACTTTATTGATAGATACTATTTATGCTCAATAGTTTATGGTCTAGCTTTATCTAAGGCTAGAGGAGAAGAAGTCGGAGAACAAGAATTCAAAAAGTTAATCGAGCTGATAGAGAAAATTGGGTTTACAGTCTTTCTTAGACCCGACCTATACGTGATCGTTGACGTAGAAGAGGAAGAGAGAAGACGAAGACTGGAGATGAAGGAAAGTCAAGGAGGCATTGAAGACGAAATAGAAAAAAATATTGAGATCCAGAAACAGGTTAGGAGATTCTATAGAGTCTTTTACGAGCTTAGACCTCAACAAACAATCTGGATTGTTAATGCTGAAGGACAACTAGAGCATAATACTGAGATAATAGTTGACAGGCTGCTAGAGCTAGCGAAGCTCAAGGAATAGATTTAAGGTCGTATTATGAGGTAGAAAAGTGATGAGCGAACTTACTAGAACATTCATCGCGGTAGACATTGATAATTCGGAGATAATCGCAAGAATTCAAGAAATCCAGAGAGACCTAAGAGAATCAGGCATAGTTTCCAAGGATGTAGAACCACAGAATCTACATATAACACTATGGTTTCTCGGAGAGCTTCCAGAGAATAAACTTAGAACGATCTTAGAAGAAGTAAGTAAGATACGTTTCAACATCTTCGAATTAAAGATCGGGAGTCTAGGATATTTCCCTGGAGGAAATAGGATAAATGTTATCTGGCTGAAGGCAGAAGATCCAACTAATACCCTAAACAATGTAGTAGACCAGCTAATTAACAATCTAGGGAGCAAGGGATTCAAATACGATGAAAGAGGCTTCACACCTCATCTAACCATTGCTAGAGTCAAGTACATCCAAGACAGGGATAAGGCTTTGAGAAAACTAGAAAAATTAAGAAACATCCAGCTAGGTTCCCAGATAATAGACTCGGTTAAAGTCAAGAAGAGTGTATTAACTTCCAGGGGGCCAATTTATAGTGATTTGCTAGTGGTCAAGGCTGGTAAAAACCCATGAATATGGATGAGGTATTGAATGAGGCTCTCAAACTCTACAAGCCTACCGAAGAAGAAGAGAAGAATCTATCCAATTTAGCGGAGAAAATAATCCACCAAGCTGAAAGATACTCATCAAGTTATCCAAGCATCCGGAAAATAACTATTGAGGGTTCTCTAGCTAAGAAGACGTGGATTAAAGGTAAAGAGGAAGTCGACATATTCATTCATTTTAACCCTGAAGTCTCGAGGGAAGAAATGGAGAAACAGATAACAGAGCTTGGCTTCAAGACTCTCGACGACTTAGATGGGAAACCTAGATTGATGTATGCGGAGCACCCATACGTTGAGGGAAGGATAAATAAGGTTGTAGTAAACATAGTAGCATGTTATAATGTCTCGCCGCCAAATTGGCTTAGCGCTACTGATAGGACGCCCTACCACACGAGATATATTCTCGACAACATGAGAGAAGAAGCTAGAGATAGCGTTAGGTTGATGAAAGCATTCATGACGTGCTGCGGAGTATATGGTGCAGAGATAAAAGTTAGAGGGTTCAGCGGCTACCTAACCGAGCTTCTAATATTATATTACGAGGATTTCAATAAAGCAGTTGAGGAGATCTCTAGATGGAGGCCTCCAATAATTATAGACATTGCTAAACATTATTCCTCATTGGATGAGGTGTCTAAGCTTTTCCCGAATCAGCCTCTAATAGTCGTAGACCCTGTTGACAGATATAGAAACGTGGCCTCAGCAGTCTCTGAAGAAAAACTATGCAGGCTCGTCCTCGCTTCAAGATTCTTTCTAAAATCCCCGAGCATCCGCTTCTTTAAGCCTAAACCTCGAGTCTTCAAGAGAGCTTACATCAAGAGGATTATGAAGAATAGGAGAATAGTTGGCTTATCGTTTAGACTTTCTAAGTGGAAGCCTCCTGACGTTTTGTGGGGTGAGCTGAGGAAGAGTGAGGAGGCAGTAAAGAATACGCTTAAAAGATTGGGGTTCCAAGTGTACAGGACCGATTCATGGACTGATGAAGAAAAAATATGTCTAATACTATGCGAGATAAACGACGACAAGCTTCCGTATGCTCGACTCCATCAGGGGCCGCCAGCGCATCATCCAAATTCTCTGGAATTTATAGAGAAGTGGAAGAACCATCCTGAAAGATTAGCTGGGCCATGGATAGAAGACTCTAGACTATACGTACTCAGGGCTGAACAAATAACCGATGTAAAAAAACTGTTAAGGAGGGAGATTCAAGAGGGGAGGGTTTCCATAGCTAAGGGATTGTTGGAAGATGTAAAGAAAGGTAAGATAGTAACATCGATAGAGGACTTGATGAAAGACGGGAAGCTGAAGGCTTACGTAAACGAATTTATAGAGGCTAGACTACCCTTCATCTAGCTTCCAAAACGCTGGAAGTTAGTAATCTGGAAATGATGTTTGAGGAATCATTCGAGATCAGCCTCGAGAAACTATCATCTAGACCCGAGATCCTGAGTCAACTTGCTTACCCTTCTCAAAGAAGTGACTATGCTCAGACGATACTGAACGAGTTAAAAGAAATGGATGTCGAATCAATCTACCTAACCTATCAACCTAGACCTACCCTCAAATTTATCGGTAAAGGATATAGGGGGATCGTCATAAAAGCTCGTTGGAGGAGTAAGGTAATTGCTGGAAAGATTCTTCGAACAGATTCTGGAATACCATCCCTAAACAGAGAAGCGGAGATGACGAGGATTGCAAACTCTATAGGCATTGGACCCAGAGTGTTCGATTATTCGGGTCACGTAATTTTAATGGAGTATATCGAAGGGAGAGACCTAGATGAATGGTTGGATGAATTACCTCCTGACAAAGTATGCATCCTGAGGAAAGTCCTAACTGCGATCATGGCTCAGGCTGGAAAACTAGATTCAATCAGTCTCGACCATGGAGAGTTAAGCAATGCTAGAAGACATATAGTCGTCAAGAACGATTTAACGCCAACCATTCTTGACTTCGGTAAAGCGAGGATAAGCCGCAAGCCCAAGAATCTAACTTCAATAACAAGCTACATAACACGTGGCCCACACCATCTTAAGATACTAAAAATGTTGGATGTGTGCAATTTGCCGATTCATCTATTGAGGGCGTATAAAGAAAATCCATCTCAGGAAAACTTTAAGAAAATTCTAGGAGAACTTAATCTAGTAGATGAATGCTCTCAAAAGGCGACCCTTGAGGTATAATTCATGAATGAAGAGAAGAAGAAGATCAGAGAGATCGTTTGGAAGATCCTCGAAGAGAGAGGTGTAGCAAGATTCCCTAAGCCAGTATATGGAAGAATACCGAATTTCGAAGAAGCAGAGAAGGCTGGAGAGAAGATAACAACCCTGGAAGAATATAGAAGAGCTAGAGTAGTTAAGGTAAGCCCAGACTCCCCCCAATACTCAGTTAGGCTAAGATGCTTGATTGATAGAAAAACTCTGATAATGCCCACGCCTAGGCTCAGAGAAGGATTTCTAATAATAGACCCGAGAAGGATATCGAGGAAACTTTACGAGAAAGCTGCAACAATAAGAGGAGCCTTCAGCTTAGGCGAGAAGATAGATCCTAGAGATATGCCCATGATCGATCTCATAGTCATGGGTTCCGTTGCAGTCGGTAGAGATGGTTCCAGAATAGGGAAGGGGGAAGGATACGGAGAGATAGAGTACGCCATCTTGAGAGAATATGGTTTAGTGGAAGATTCGGTAATTGTGGCTACAAATATACACGATCTCCAATTATTCGACTCGGTCCCGCAAGACCCATACGATGTATCTGTCGATGTAATCGCAACGCCCACTAAACTGTTCCGAGTTTCTCCCAGTAAACCTAAACCGCATGGAATTATCTGGGAATTGTTGACCAGGGATAAAGTCGAGGAAATCCCTCTTCTAAAGACTCTGAAGAACAAAAGAAAGACGTGAGTTGAGTCTTCTAGTAAGCGGTAACACTTTTTACATGAGGTATCTTCAGCATCTTACTAACCCCTTCCCCGGACAATGGTTTATCCAATATGAGTATCAGCTTAGGCTCGGGGAAGAGTTCAGGATCTTCTGCGACAGCCTGCCTGATAGAGATGTTTTCTTCTGCAGCTATCTTAGCCGCTCCAGCAAGTATTCCAGGTGCAGTAGGGTCAGCTCTAATCTCAACTACGAAATATCCGAGTTCTTTAGCTATAGGTGCAAGTAGAGCTCCAGCCGGTCTAAGTCCAGTAAATATTTTTCTAAGCTCTTCGTCTTGGAGAATATATTCAACAGTTTTCCTAACTATTCTTCTATCAACACCCGCTGCTCTAGCAATAGATACTTCAGGTATCTCAACGGGCCCAATAACTATCCTGCCATCTTCCGTAACACCTATACCATACTCGATCATTACCCTGATTATACTTAGTCTAGCTGGATAATTTTTCAGTTTTTCAGCTATCCTCCTCCACATGCCCATATATATTCTTCATTGTATAGATATATGCATTTACCCACGCTGTCCGATGTATAAGACCGTTGAGAAAGGTATAAATATGAGCCTCAATGTATTTTTCTATACTGTGATGTACATGAGTAGAAAGGTACTCTTAACAGAAGATGAGATCCCGAAATACTGGTATAACATTTTACCGGACCTACCAAAACCACTACCCCCGCCAATAGATCCATCAACAAGAGAACCAATCGATCCAAGGAAACTTGAAGCAATCTTTCCTAGATCATTGATACAGCAAGAACTATCTCAGGAAAGATGGATACCTATTCCGGATGAAGTGAGAGAAGCATATACTCTTTGGAGACCAACTCCTCTCTATAGAGCTGTCAGACTTGAAAGAGTGCTCAAGACTCCTGCAAGAATATACTATAAGTATGAGGGAGTTAGCCCTCCTGGTTCACACAAACCGAATACAGCTGTGGCCCAGGCATACTATAATATGAAGGAGGGAGTACAGGTTTTAACGACGGAGACGGGTGCTGGACAATGGGGCTCAGCTCTAGCATTTGCAACAAATCTGTTTGGAATGAAAGCTCGAGTGTACATGGTTAAAATAAGTTATGAGCAGAAACCATATAGAAGAATTATGATGGAGACTTGGGGGGCAGAAGTTATACCGAGTCCCAGCAATAGGACCAAGGCAGGATTATCCATACTTGAAAGAGACCCAAACAGTCCTGGAAGCTTAGGGATAGCTATTAGTGAAGCAATTGAAGATGCACTTACCCATGAAGGTGTAAAATACTCTCTAGGAAGCGTGTTGAATCACGTGCTTCTACATCAAACAGTTCAGGGTCTAGAGGCTAGGAAACAATTGGAAATGCTTGACGAGTATCCAGACATAGTAGCTGGATGCGTTGGAGGGGGCAGTAGCTTCTCAGGATTATTCTGGCCATTCTACTACGATGTTGTTTCTAAGAAAGCTCCGAAGAACGTAAGATTCGTGGCTACTGAGCCGACAGCATGCCCAACAATGACTAAGGGAATCTACACATACGATTTCGGAGATACCTCTAAACTGACACCTCTACTTCCAATGTACACTTTAGGCTCCGACTTCATACCCCCGCCCATCCATGCAGGAGGTTTAAGATATCATGGTGATGCCCCAACACTTTGCTTACTCCTGAAGGAAGGATTAATAGAGCCGAAAGCATACGACCAGCTATCGGTATTCGAGGCAGCATCACTATTCGCTAAGACTGAAGGCATAATACCGGCTCCAGAACCTTCCCATACAATTAGGTACGTTATCGATGAAGCTTTAAGAGCAAAAGAAACAGGTGAAGAAAAAGTTATCCTATTCAATCTATGTGGACACGGATACTTTGACCTCAAAGCTTACCAAGAGTATTTCGAGGGAAATCTCAAACCATTCCATTACCCTGAGGAGAAAATAAAAGAGTCCATACAGAAGCTAATAAAAGAATACCCATGGATACAGCAGATACCTTACATTAAAAGTTAAGTAGTAGCTATAGTGAAAGATTATCAAGCAATAGGAGGTGCGTAATATTTCAGGTAAGGATTCTTATAACAGACCCGATCCACGAAGACTCCCTATCGCTTTTATCTACCTATAAACATATCTCTTTCGACTATCTACCCGAAATATCGAGAGAACATCTCCTAAATATAATTGAGAACTATGATGGACTTATTGTTAGAGACAGAACTAAAGTAACGGAAGATTTATTGAGGAAAGCTACAAGACTAAAAGTAGTAGTCAGAGCAGGAAGCGGAGTAGATAACATCGACTTAAATACAGCATGCTCTCTAGGGATTAAGGTATTATGCGTACCATCTGAGATTGCTGATTCAGTAGCGGAATTGACGTTAGGCTTAATGATCATGTTGTCTAGGAAGCTATTCAAGGCCATCGAATCTCTAAAGAAGGGCGAATGGATCAAAAATCAGCTAATGGGTCAAGAACTAAAAAATAAGAAAGTTGGAATAATAGGTGTAGGAAATATAGGTCGAAGAGTTGCTAAGCTTACATATTCTTTTGGGATGAAGCCGCTATTGAACGACGTAGTAAAACTTGATGAAGACTTCGTAAGAGAGGTCAACGCCGAAGTAGTTGCGCTTGACGATCTACTGAGAGAATCCGACTACGTTACTCTACACGTTCCCCTAACGAAGAATACTGAAAAAATGATAAGTGAAAGAGAGTTAAAGCTGATGAAGAAGACAGCCTTCCTGATAAATACCGCTCGTGGAAAATTAATCAACTATAATGCACTCTACAGAGCCTTAACAGAGGGTTGGATAGCGGCAGCAGCACTAGACGTCTATGAAGCCGAGCCTCCTACGGACTTGAAACTACTCAGATTAGAGAACGTCATCTGCACACCCCACATCGGTGCGCAAACAATCGAAGCGAGAAGAAGAGCCTCTCTAAGAGCCGTGCAACTTGTAGTAGAGCATCTGCAGACAATAACATGCCAGGATCTAAAGTAATGGTGAGTAGACATGCTAATGACTCCAGGCCCCGTCGATCTACATCCTAGAGTAAGGAAGGCGATGTCAAGGCAGGTCGTCAGCCATCGATCCTCTGAATTCCACAGTCTAGTAAAATCGATTACAGAGAACACTAGAAAGATATTCCAGACAGAGGGTGACGTGTTTATGTTAACATCTTCCGGAACTCTGGCCGTAGAATGCGCCCTAGCAAACATAATCGAACCTGGAGATAAGGTACTCATACCAGTCTACGGCGTATTCGGGAAGAGGATGTCAGAATCAGCTGAGCAGTATGGAGGGAGAGTTGTAGAAATAAACTTAGAGTGGAATAGAGGATTAACTCCGGAAGTACTGGAAGAATATCTTACTGAAAACAATGATGTAAAAATCGTATCGCTCGTACATAATGAAACATCAACTGGAACTATGGTTAAAGAATTCTGGAAGATTTCGGAGATCGTGAAAGACCATGGCAAGCTCTTCATAGTTGACGCTGTATCATCTCTTGGTGGAGTACCTATACAAGTAGATAAGCTCGGAATAGATATCTGTGTAACAGCCGCCCAGAAATGTTTAGCAGGTCCACCTGGAATATCACTAGTATCTGTGAGCGGAGATGCTTGGAAGAAGATATCGTCGAAATCCTCGAAGACCCCTTCTTACATTGACTTAAAGAAGCATCGTCAATTTATGGAGAAGCTTGAGACTCCTTTCACTCCAGCTGTAAATCTAATGTATGGCCTCGATGAGGCGTTGAAGATCATAGTAGATAAAGGGATAGAGAATTGGTGGCGGAAACATTATGAATGTTCACGACTCCTATACAATAGTCTGGAATCTCTAGGACTCACAATATACCCGCTGGAAGAATGTAGGTCTATAACAGTAGCTTCAGCTCTTCCTCCAAACAACATAAAGCCAAAAGACATAGTAGAAGGAATGGAGAAGAATGGGATAACTATCGCTGAAGGAATGGATAAGCTCAAGGATAAGATAATAAGGGTAGCATGCATGGGGAACGTGAATAGGAGAAAGATAGAATACTTCAGAGATACATTGAAGAAAGTCATGGAGAATATTGAAAGACATAAAGATTCTACTCGAAAAGAGCAAAAACTCTAGCTTCACGATTAGTCATAGAAAACGGAGACACGAAATATAAACTCATCAACATTCCAGTATCTGCTTAATCTTATTTTTTAAGGGTTATAAAACTAATTGAAATTTCCAGAAGTCTCTGTCCTACAATAAACCCAACTATATTCAGGAGCCAAAGAATTCTGTAACCACCTGTCCGCGGTCTCTAGGCATTAGATTAGTCGATCACAGCTCTGAATCATGGATCAACAGATGTAATCAAGCTTAACTCAATTCTTAGAGACATCTATATATCTGGAAAAAGGTTTTTAGAAACTCTCTCAAGAAGAAATTGAGTATGCCTTCGAGGAAGATATTGCTCTTAATGGGATTCCTAACGTACGTGTTCTATGCACTTTTAGCTACTGAGATGGGGCCAGCTCTCCCGGAGATAAGTTCTGAGTTGAGGTTGAGTCAAGGTGTAGCAGGCGTTATTGCAAGTCTGCAATCCTTGGCGGGGATACTAGCGGTCCTCGGAGGATTCTTATCTGATATTTTTGGAAGGACAAGACTCATAGCTATCTCATTAGGAGTAATAGGTTTAGGTGCATTCTTTTTGTCATCTTCCCTAACAGCGTCGATGGTTGGATTATCGTTCTTTGTCATGGGGACAGGTTTCGCTTTCTTTGAAGCGGCTGTAAATGCATTCATCTCAAACATATTCTCTGATAAGAGGGGATTGTCCATAAATATGCTTCATATAGGATGGAGCGTTGGGTCGACTTTAGGCCCTATGCTTGCGGCAACTGCGATTCTAGCCTATCATAGTTGGAGATTAGGATACCTCTCTATAGTCCCCGTCATGTTGACATTTTCTATTTTCTTCGGAGTCCTTATCCCGGAAGCCCCTAACATTAAAATGGATAAAGAGAAGGTAGAAGCAGAACCCGAACTCTCAAAGATGCATCTCCTGATAAGTATGTTACCTATTTTTCTCCAATCTTTCTTACTGATGTCATGCAAGCTTGGAATGAATACTTGGCTACCTTATATTCTTCAAGACCAAGGAGTATCCCTGATAGAATCTAGTCTAACTATAAGCCTATTCTGGATGCTAGTCGGCGTCGGGAGGTTAGTGTGGGCGCCTTTTGTAGATAGATTAGGATGCATAAAGACGGTAACATTCACCAGTTTAGGGTCTCTAGCCCTTCTAATTCCCGCCACCCTGCCGATCCCGATATACTACAGGATGATATTGTATTCTAGTACAGGATTCTTAATGGGGCCAATATACCCAACATTGATAGCATCTGCAACTGCACGTTATCCTAAGATTAGCGGAACTCTCGTTGGAGCTATCTATGCATTTGGAACTCTTGGAACAGTCTTCTCAACTATCATAATAGGGCTTACAATAGAATTCATGGGATCATCTATGGCTCAAGTAATTTTCCCAATCACCATAAGTCTAATCGCATTTATCCTTTATCTCTCTCCCAGATATTCAAGAAAGCAATGAGAGCGGAATATCTACGAAAACTCCAAGCTAAACGAAAAAAGTAATTAGAACCCTATATGATAGGATGAGATAGGTGGGGCCGTGGTCTAGCATGGCTATGACTCCAGCCTGGGGAACTCCAAACGTACAGTACGCTGGAAATCCTGGGTTCAAATCCCAGCGGCCCCACCTCCCCCAGAACAGACAGACCCCCTACTGTATTCACATCTTCAAAAATATTTAGAAAGGTTTTCATTTCATAGAATTTAGAATATTGACATATATTTGGAACA
>Ga0105162_1000879_pt1 | contig 18349 bp, 17 predicted proteins | sample JNZ201metaG_FD_81532 | JGI IMG/M metagenome (GOLD analysis project Ga0105162, IMG submission 81532) | Hot spring microbial communities from Jinze hot spring, China to study Microbial Dark Matter (Phase II) - JNZ 20120812A | ecosystem: Environmental > Aquatic > Thermal springs > Hot (42-90C) >...
AATTTTGACGGCTGCACCGCCAAACAGCAAGGCTGGAATCGGATTTTTACTTACCACTTTATTGAATGCCCTGGGATAAAGCTCATGAAGCTTCGGCGCGTTCACAGCCGCCCAAAGAGTGACTATGGCGCTTCTCATTGGGAAATAGTTCAAGTCTATGTATGAGGGTAACCCCAAAGCATCCCTCAGCTCTTCAACGTTGACGTGGGAAGTTAATGGCAGATCAACCTCATATGTAGTTCCATCCAAATCTTTGTAGAGAACGTACTTATCTCTAGAGCACATCGTCTCTTTTTTGGTCAAATTTCCGTCGTGTTTACTCCGATTCTTATCAAGCATCAACACTAAGCCGAATAAACATTAGCGAGATGATAAATAAACGTTATTCTTGTGGGCGAAGATGGAAAAATTCAAAATTATTCCTGAACAAACGATCTACAGCCTTGAATATTTCTTTATCACGCTCAAAATTGATGTACTTTTTGTGAGTTCTGCTGTCATCTTTTTTTCGGTTTCCTCAATTTTTAAAGCGCGTTCTACAACCTCTCTTAATTTTTCCTTTGGGATCACAACGACACCATCTAAATCCCCAACAATGATGTCGCCAGGCTTAACAAGCACACCTCCGCATACTATTGGGACATTCACACCCACAACTTCTGTTCTTCCAACGGATGTTGATGGGGTAACACTTCTTGAAAAGACTGGAAATGCAAGTGTTTTGCACTCGGCTAAATCTCTAAGACCACCATCAAGAACAGCGCCACTTAACCCTTTGACTTTAGAAGCTTGAGCCATTACCCCACCGAACAAAGCAATGTTAGCAGCTTCGTCCCCGCTTACATCTTCTATGGACCTAACAAGTACTGCTCCAAGAGGAGCGTTTTCAATAACTTCCAAAGCCTTAATAGGCGTTACCTTTCTATTGGCAATTCTGTCCTTTACGGTGACGGCTGGGCCGACAATTTTTACATCGCATGTACGTAACTTTATTGAATGGTCCATAAAACCTCGAATTCCTACGTCGTCAAGAGCGTCAGACAACGAGGCTGTCGGTATTTCAAGAATTTTTTTGATAATGGCTTCTTGTGGTTCCATAATTATCAACTTTTTGTGTTTATGATACGAATAAAATACGAGAATTTATCTTTTTCCATGAATTTGAGAAAAGAATCAAAAGTTTTAAGTATACCTTTAATTTTTGTTGTCGAATATTGGTGAGGATAAATTGACCCGAATATTTCATAGCGTCGACGCGCATGGAAGCAACATCATTTGGAGGAAGTATCTGAACGCGGCTACCGCATATAAGGCGGATGTTGTTCTTCTTTGTGGAGATTTAACTGGTAAGGCAATAGTACCTGTCGTGAAAGTAAAAGAGAACGAGTGGTTTATCAACCCTTTTGGAAAGGAGGAACATTTTTACTCCGCGGAAAAACTCAGAGAAAGACTAAGTGTTTTAGAAAATCAAGGATACTATACATTTGAAGCAACTAGAGAAGAAATAGTTGAATTACAGAATAATCCCAAGAAAGTCGAAAGTTTGTTTGTAAGATTGATGAAGGAACGACTGGAGGAATGGCTAAAGATGGTGGAAGAAAAAATTCCAAAAAATGTGAAAGTTGTCGTTATGCCAGGAAATGATGATGTTATGGAGATAGACGCCGTAATAAGGGCGCACGAGGATAGGATAATTTATCCTCTTAAAAATGTTATTTACATAGACGACAAGCACCCAATGATAAGCTGTGAATATGTTAACCCAACCCCTTGGGAAACCCCTAGAGAAGCGCAAGAACATGAGATTATGGCAATGTTGGAAAAAGAGGTTAGTAAAGTTGATGCTGGTGAACGGAAATACTTAGTATGTAACTTCCACGCCCCACCCTACAACACACAGTTAGACTTAGCTCCAAAGCTTGACAAAAAACTAAGAGTTATGATGAGAATTGATGGTTCACCAGAATTAGTGCATGTGGGCAGCAAAAGTGTGAGGAAATTCATAGAAAAGTATGAGCCAAAACTGGGGCTTCATGGGCACATACATGAAGCGGCTGCAGACCAGAAAATAGGAAGAACCGTAGTTGTAAACCCAGGATCAGATTATCAAGCGGGAGTGCTTCGCGGTTACGTTATTGATTTAACCGATGATGAGATAAGGGCTTGGAGAGTAGAAGGCTAAAGGCCTATTCTTCTCATTTAAAATGGGCTTATGATGTCTGGCATTCGTAAAAAGAGAGCGTTTTACAACATAGAGGACTTGAGAACAGCGAAGAAAATTCTCATGTTGATCGATGGCTATCGCAGACTTAACATTGAAGATTTCGCGTGGGCAGACAAGGAAGTTAAAGAGGGAAAGATGGGTTTAAAATTCTCCAAAGATTGGAAAGAAATACGGGCGACCATGTTAAAATTTGCAAGAGAGGCTGGTTCGCAAAAGCATCTACTCAATCTTGCAGCTCTTCAACAAATATTGATTCAGGTTGGACTGGTTATATCAGCTATAACCACATTGTTGGCTACATTAAGCATGGTGGCTTTCCTTTTTCACTTCGAATGGGCTGAGCTCGTTCCAAAAATTCTGAGCTATGCGTTTATACCATTAGCAATTGGAATAATGATTATGTTAATTGGCCCTCCTTTGATTTCGAGGAAAATATCGTCAGAACTTGAAAAATTCTTCGCCAGAAAAAAGAACTTAGTTATTAATGCGGATTTAAAATTGAAAGATGCAGCTCAGAAAATAATTGACAGCATATCTGAAGCTATAAGAAATGACAAATTAAAGATTAAAAAGGAGAAGGACTGTGAGCTTGGACTTTTCAACACCGACTATGATGGAATAAAAATTGTTAAGAAACCCTCCATTTTCAGGAAGTACTACATAGTCATTCCAGAGGCTTGCTTGAAGAAGTATTGAAAAAATATTTATAGTCAACATATACAAAAAACATAACGTTTTTAAGAGGTGGTCGTGTGGAGAAAGAGAAACCTCTGCTCTTTGTTAGAAAGGCTTCTGGTCTTAGAAGGGCGATTACCCCTTGGCAATCAATATTCTTTGGTGTTGCTACATCATGCACATTGCCATGGCACTTTTACCTGATGGCTGTGTTGCCAAATTGGTATCCTGGAATAAATCTACCAATACTATATTTGGTGGCAAACTTAATAGTGATCCTTGAAGACTTCAGCATGGCTTTGATATACGTTGCAATGCCTAGATCTGGTTCAATTTACATACCAGTGTCAAGAGCTGTTTCGCCGATGCTCGGAATAATGGAAGCTACGAGAAGCTATTTCACGAATCCGATCTTCAGAGGGGCCAACGCTTATGTGGGGACTTTATCTCTGGGTGCTCTTTTACAAGTTTTAGGTTCAATAACGGGAATAGAAGGACTTTCGAATGCCGGTGCAACTTTAGTTCAGCCCATGTATGCTTTAGCTTTCACAATATTACAGCAAATTATAGGTACATTGGTTGACGGGCTCGGTCCAGGAATCATTGGAAAATGGATTGCCTTCTGGGGAATCTTAGCAATGTTCGGATGGATAACGGTGCTAATCCCGCTGGTGTCAACCGGGCCAGCTCAACTGCAGGCTAAATGGGATCAAGTTTTCGGCACTGGAGCATATGAAGAGGTTATCAATGTTTCAAACGCGCATGGATTCAATCCAGCCAAGTATCAGTTCAACTGGAGTACAATGGGTGGAGCATTGCTTATTCCGGTGGCGAATACCTGGCCATACTGTTTGATGCCCGTAACGGGTGAGGTTCAAGAACCATCAAAAAGCATACCGTTAAGCATGGTCGGTGCAGCGGTAATAGTGCTTATAGTCAATGTTTCAATGTCGCTTGCATATACGAATACTTTTGGAGAATTCGCTTTGAGATATAACTTCATAGTTGAAGGAGGCTATTCCGGCGATTTCAGAGTTAACAAAAGCCTGCCGATTAGCGTAAGCACTTACTCAGCGATACTAGCCTCTGACAATCCAATATTTGCTGCGATCGTGGGCTTTGCTCCCCAATGGGCCAACTTTGCAGACATGGTGCTTAACTGCTTGTTTACCTCAAGACCCATGTTCGCTATGGCTATGGACAGGATGGCACCTGAAGTATTCGCTAAGGTACATCCCAGATGGGCAAGTCCCTATGTAGGCTCGATATGGTGGTTTGTAATCTCCGTCATAGTTGCAGTCCTGTGCGTATACTATGGTGCATTAATATCTGTCGTGTTGGGAATAGGCTGGGTCTATACATTTGCAAGGCTGTTCCAACATTGGTCAGAAGTTGAAGTGGCGTTCTCAAAGCCACATATTTGGGAGAGAGGTTTCAGGTGGACAGTTGCCGGAATACCGCTTGTAGCTATAACGGGTGCAATCTCAGCTACATTCATGCTATACATATTGTGCACATCAGCGACAGCCATTGGTAGCGGGGTCATGATAGCCGTAACCTATCTCATTGGAATGCTCCACTTCGCCATATATGCAAACAGAAACCTGAAGAAAGGAATACCTCCATCAAGCATATATGGTGAGTTACCGCCAGAATAAGCGAAAAACATGGCTTCTTCCCTCCTTTTTCTTAATTGGTAGAAATTTAAATTTAAGAGGTTAATGTTGTATTTCCTCTACTTTTCTATACCATTGTTTCTTTTTACCGATCTTCGCCCGCATCTTCCATCCTAACGATTTTGGTTCTTCTTCGATCGTCTTAATTAGACGGTCTATTCTATCCTCAACAAGTTTTTTGTCGTCTTCAACGAGTTTGCCATAATTGTTAAGCAGACTTTTGATCTTGTTTAAATTCATCGTTGCGGTGTAGTAAAATCCCCAGTCATCGGATAGCAGTCTTGCTATATACCTTGAGTTTACAGTCTCGTTATCAACTTCTCCAACTTCATGCTCACGTAAAAGAATTATTACATCTTTCACGTCTTTTTCATTTATCTGGATTATTTGAAGCTTTTCTAGAAGCATTTCTGCTAGCGGTATTGTTGGATAATCCACCTCAAGCCTTCCTCTGAAATCTATATCATGACACATTTCAAGTTTATCGAGGAAAACGTCTACCGAGAAGCCCATTTGTTTGTCATAAAAAATTCTTCTTCGAGCTGCCACAACAGCTATGGAAGTAGGTCGCTTTTCGTAACCATTTTCCAGTAAAAGATTCTCTATTTGGTTTACTTGCTTACTATAGGCTACGAGATCCATGTCTGTTATCGCTCGATTTTTTCCTAAAATATGCCCAAATCTCGGGCAGTGAAGGCGGAAGGCGATTGCGCCTAAAACCCTTAGACACAGTCCTTTCGCGTCTGCTTTTGCAATAAGCTCTAAGGCTTTGTTTATGATAATCTGATCTCTTTCGGACACATCTAATCCTCCAGGATCTTCGCTTTAGAGTACTTCAGGGTTAATTCAAATTCGAAAGGTAAAGTAGATCCTTAGGTTATAATAAACTTTTGTCCGCTTTTGGATTTATGGCAACGTTAATGTAAGATTCGCTTAACCAACACTTCGATAGGTTCATATTCTACATCAATAACTCCGAAACGCCTTGGACTGAAAGCTTTTTTGCAAGTCTCGTTTTTTAAGCATTCGCGAAGTCTTTCATGTGCTGGGATTCCTATGACGGTTATGTTCATGCCAGCCTTTAGATTAACGGTCATTAGCCCTTTACCACTTTCCGGGTCAACTATGCATATTAAGTCTGGAAAAATTGCTACGGGTCTCCCATTTATCCTTGCAAGCATCGCCTCATTCTTAAAAGTTATTTCCATAGTCATACCTGCAAACTCCCCCGATCCTTCAAGTGTTGCTTTCGCGATGTAATGTGCCTTTACATCCGTTCCAGACATTTTTTTAACCTTTCCTGTGAATAGTTTAAAGCCTTTAGAAACTTCCAAAATCGCTTCAACAGGATCCTTTTTGACGCTTAAAGCATTGGCAACGGCTTCGCCAAGTTTTATTGAAAGGGTAATAGTGTTTGGAATAACGCTTTCTTTTAATTGTTTGCCGCTCATTGGATAGTGATTGTTGGCACCTATTTTCCCATTAAGCTCCAAAGCTAACCGCATAATTTCGTCTGGATAAATAGGGTTCACTGAATGCTTAACTATGAGCACATTGCCGTCCACGTCCACAAAGGTCATCGGTGTCAATGATACGCCATGGCCCAGAAAAGATGACATTTGCGTCTCTGGAGCAGCCCTTCCAAGTCCATCGCCATCAACGGTTGAAATTCCAACTCTCGCGGCTAAAGACAATATTACGGGCGTGTTTACACCACCCAACTCAAATGGCACGACATGGTCAACTTTTCTCCTGAAAAGACTTTCAGTGACCTTCAGAGCTTCCATTAATTCATATCTCGTTTCCCATCTCTCGAGCATATCGCCGACAGATTTGTAGACACTCACTGAGCCAGCATAGCCTCCTGAAACAACGAAAGCATCGTCTTTGACCTTGTCTGGGGGAATTATCCTGTACTCACGGCCTTTTTTTAAATCCCATTCTATTAGTGGTCTTCCGAAAAAGTCTGGGTCTCCGCCACCACCAGTTCCTAAAATTGCAACTCCTATCAACATATATTCTAATTCATCTTTTTCCAAAATTTTCTCGCTCATACAATCATCACCGACATGTCAGGTACAATGAATAATTTTTAATGTTTGAAAATCTAAAAGCGTTTCTGTATGCGTATGGATGGATGACAGAATGGGATCGAATGAAATCAAAAGTGAACTAATCAAAATAGTAGGAAAGGATAACGTTAGCGACTCAGACTTCGAGCTTTACGCATATAGTCGTGATCTAAGCCCAGCTACCCCGCAATTAGCCTCTTTCATTGTTAGACCAAGAAACACGGAGGATGTTAAAAAGATTGTCGAATTGGCAAACAAGCACAGGATTCCAGTCTATGTGAGGGGATGTGGCTGTTCGCACTGGGCAGCATGGCTTCCGGTTAAAGGCGGAATATTGCTAGATATGACAAGCATGGATAGGATAGTGGAAATTGATGAAAAGAATCTAGTTGCTGTTGTTGAAGCTGGATGTACATGGTTTAAACTCATGGAGGAGTTAAGGAAAAGGAGGTTAACATATCTTTCAAGCGAAATGGGCGGGCCGGCCATGACTGTTGGAGGGAGCGTGGCAAAAGCAGGCGGTGGTCCTTACGGCACGTGTAAATTTGGCTTTCATGGACATTCAGACATACTTGGACTAGAAGTTGTTCTTCCCACGGGCGATGTAGTCAAAGCTGGATCATGGGCAATGCCGAATTGTGCGCCTTTCAGAAGGGAGGGCTTAGGTCCGGATTTAACAGGGCTATTTATTGGTTCGGAAGGAATCCTTGGCATAATTACAAAAGTGGCTTTGAGGGTTAGGCCCCTTCCAGAAAAAGAAGAATTTCTATATTTCGAATTTAACGATTGGAGAGACGTTGTTGAAACTGGAGACGCAGCAACTCGTGAAATTGGAGACGAATTCGCCTACAGCCTAGACTGCAGCGAAGAAGCTTCGAGTATGGGCAATATAGGTGTTAAAATTTACGTTTTCGGATATGACCAACATATTATAGAGTATAGGAAAAGAGTGCTTACAAAAACCTGTCAGAAAAACAATGGAAAAAAACGCGACTCTAACATCGCAAAAGATACATTCATGAAAGTCGTGACGGGCCTTTCTGAGATATTTGCAGCTGGAGTTTGGCATTTTGCTGGGTGTGGGACTGTCCCTTTGCATCAACTACCAAGGTATGTGGAGATTTGGCGGAAAATAGTTCAAAAGCACAATTTTTATAGGAGCACTTTTGGAGCTTGGACTTTTCCAAGGGGATGGACTGTGTATGTCCACATGCTCTACCGTGAACCTGATGAGCGTGAGAAAGTAATTTCTATATCAAATGAGATCAACAGAAGATTTTTCGAAAATGGCCTTGTGCCATACGGAATAGGAGGACCAGAGGGTTTACAGCCATTTTTGAAAGGAAAACTGGGAGCTTACTATGACCTAATTAAAAGAATTAAGCAGTGCTTGGACCCGAACAACATTTTGCAACCAAACATCTTGGTGAGTCTAAATGATGCTTGAAAGTTATAAAAGGCAAATCTACAACTGCGGAAGATGTGGGTACTGTCTCGGTGGATACCTTGACCACATTTGCCCATCAAGGTTTATAGGCGGTTTTGAATCGGCGACGGCTAGAGGAAGAATGCTTATTGCCCGAGCCCTGCTAGAGCGGAAACTAAATTATTCCCAAGAACTAGTTTCAGTGTTATTCAAATGTTTTCTGTGCGGTGCATGCGATGTTAAATGTAGTCAAGCTGCCAAAATCAAGGTGACAGAGATAACAAAAGCTATGCGGGCGGAAGCTATAGAAGCTGGTGTCATCCTCGAAAAGTTGATCCCAGCCGCCAAAATATTAAGTGAAAGCCGCAACATATATGGCAAGCCCTCGGCTGAAAGAGCCTCGTTAACTTGCTCATATTCGAAGAAAAACAGAAGTTCCGATTTACTTTATTTCCCCGGATGTGTGATAACATTTAGATTTCCGGAAATTGCTCAAAACACCATACAGCTTTTGAAAGTTGCAGGGGTTGACTTTATTCTGCTTGGTGAAGATGAGTGGTGCTGTGGAAACCCCTTCCTCTCAATGGGAATGCTGAAGGAGGCCGAGCGGTTCGCCCTACACAACATTGGAGCGATAAGGAGGAAAGGCGTAAAAACTGTTTTAACTTCATGTGCAGGCTGCTACAGAGTGTTAAGCCAAGATTACCCGAAAATTTTTGGAGGAGAACTTCCTTTCAAAGTGATGCACGTAACACGATTCCTCAACCAACTCGTTAATGAAGGTTCCCTAAAGTTAAAACGTACAAAGTACGGCAAAGTTACGTACCATGATCCTTGCGAAATTGGACGCTATGGAGGAATCTACGATGAACCTAGAGAGGTCATCCAAAGTGTTCCAAATTTGAAACTAGTGGAGATGAATAAAAGCAGGGATAATTCGTGGTGCTGCGGAGGAGGAGGAAGCGTTAACATCGTGCACACAAATCTAGCTTTTTCTGTAAGTGCATTAAGAATAAAGCAGGCTCAAGAAACCGGTGCGAAAGTGCTTGTTACAGCATGTCCAACATGCTTGCAGATGCTTGAGCTTGCATCGAAAAGAACCGGAGCAAAAATTCACGTTATCGACATTGCAAGCCTCGTATTAGACGCGATAAAAACATAGTAGTCGCGTTTACTCTTCTATTCCAAGCGTTGTACGGAACAAGTTTGCGCCGACACAAATCATTTCACAAGGCTCGTTCGAGTTGTTTCGGAAGCCATGTACAGTGCTTGGAGGAATGTACACGGCGTCACCTTCCTTAACCACTTCGCTTTCATCCCCAACAGTCATAATCCCTGACCCTTTAAGAATGTAATATATTTGCTCGTGATAATCATGTGAATGTGGCTCGATGATGGCTCCCGGCGGAACGGTTGTGTGCCAAAATTTCCACATAGTTTTTAGACATTCACTGTTTTTGTCTTTGTTTGAGCTTTCTTTAATGCTTGTGCAGAATAGGTCCCTATAGATGGCGCCGCCATGTTTTTCTACAGGTTTAACTTTGTATATGCTCTGTATCAGCAACTTTGATGCCACACCCTTTGCTGAATAAAGAAAATAATTGTGGTTATGGGCGATATATTAAGTGTACTCTGTTTCCGGCAGGATCTTTGCTTTTCAGATAGACTGCTTTGACGTCAGCTCTTATTGTGGGTTCTTCGAGTTCTACGCCTCTCTCTTTGAGGTAGTTGCAGGCTGCTTCAAAGTTTGAAACATAGATGGCTATGTGCATATGAACGTCAGCCTCTGGAGATTTCATAACTTCTATTTTGCCAACCCCAACTCCGGAAAGCATGATTGATGTTTTTCCCTCTTTCTTTGAGAAGCCAAATGTTTGAGCATACCAATCAGCAATGGCGTTGGCGTCAGCCTTCTCTGTCGGATAAATTGCAACATGCTCAACTTCTAAGAAAAGAGGCACACCGCGTGTTTCGCGTATCCACTGTATACAGTTTTCAACCCTCTTCTTTATTGCTTCAAAATCTCCTGCTTTCACAAAGTCTTTAACAATGAGGTTTGAGCCCATGTTCACGGCAACAGCGCCAGCTTTTATCCAGCTTGAAATACTTTCCTTTGTCGCCTCAACTCCACCGGAAGGCATAAGTCTGGACCATGGACAAGGTCCGAGAATATTTTTTATGAACTGCGGTCCTAGAACATCTGCCGGGAAGATTTTTATTATGTCAGCGCCCATTTCTTCAGCTTGAGATATTTCTGATGGTGTGCTACAGCCTGGAATATAAGACACTTTATACCTATTGCATATCTTTGCCACTTCTGGATTAAATATCGGGCCCACAATAAAGTTTGCTCCACAGTTTATGTAAAGTGAAGCTGCAGATGGTTCAAGTATGGTTCCTGCGCCGAGGATTACGTCTGGAAGCTCTTTGTCGCGCCATTTTACAAGCTCGCTGAAAACTTGGTAAGCCAAGGCTCCTCTGTTTGTGAATTCAACAACTTTTGCTCCGCCTTCAGCACAAGCCGTCACTATTTTTTTCGCTGTTTCTAAATCCCCTTCGTAAAATGTTGGAAGAAGCCCTATTTCAGCTATTTTTGCAACAACCTCATGTTTTAGCAATCTTTGCATTTCATGGCACCTCCATTGTTTAGCGGACTATCCTTCCGGAAGTTATTCCCTTCATGATGTTTTCCACCTCACTTAATTTAACTATGCACGAATCGCCGTACACCGAATGCTTTAGACAAGAAACAGCAACAGCGAAGTTCAAAGCCTTCTGCTTGTCATTGCCGAAATTCAAAAGCCCATATATTAGGCCACCTGAGAAGGCATCGCCTGCACCAACTCTGTCTACAATGAAGTCTATGTCATAGGTTGGAGCAACGTAGAATTTATCACCATCATATAATGCGCCGGACCATGTGTTGTGAGTTGCGCTTATGCTTCCGCGAAGTGTAAAGGCAACTATTTTGATGCTTGGAAATATCTCCATAATCTTCTTTGCCACGTACTCGTAGCTTTCAGCCTTCACCACGCCTTTTACAACATCTACTTCTGGCGGTTTAATGCCAAACACTTTTTCAGCGTCTTCTTCATTGGCAACCATGACATCAACGAATTCCACTAGCTGTGACATAACTTCTTTAGCGGTTTTGCCCCACTTCCACAAGGCAGCTCTATAATTAAGGTCGCATGAGACTGTTAAATTCATACTTTTTGCCTTTTTAACAGCTTCTAGACATATGTTTGCCGCGTTTTCGCTCACAGCTGGAGTTATCCCAGTCCAGTGGAACCAGCACGCATCAGCAAATATTTTGTCCCAATCGAAATCTTTTGGGCTTGCTGTTGAGAAGGAGGAATTGGCTCTATCATATATGACTCTGTTTGACCTTTGGGCTGCACCGATTTCGAGAAAGTATATGCCCAGGCGGTCACCGCCTCGAACTATTTTTTCTGTCCCAACACCAAACTGCCGCAAATAGTTTATGCAAGCATCACCCAAATCATTTGGCGGAAGTTTAGTAACAAAATCCGCGGGCTGGCCAAGATTCGCCAAAGTTATTGCAACATTTGCCTCTGCTCCAGCATAAATCGCATCGAAAGATCTCGCTTGAGCAATCCTCAGAAAGCCTGGTGGTGCCAAACGCAGCATTATTTCGCCGAAGGTTACAACCTTTTTCAATTAACTCACCTCAAATCTTGGCTCAGCGAATATTAAGCGGCCCACGCTCATAAATGTAACGCCGAAGAACATGCATTTTTGGAAAAACTTATAACGTGTACACATTACCTTTGAAGCAAGGTTGAAAATATGACGAAACATGTTAAAAACGATGTAAAAATCAGAGTTTTAGGCATATGCGGAAGCCCCCGCAAAAACGCAAACACTGAGTTCTTGCTGAATCAAGCTTTAGACGCGGCGAAATCTGTTGATCCAGAAAACGTGGACGTAGAAGCCTACTCTATAGCCGGTAAAGAATATCTACCATGCATAAGCTGCTTCTCATGTGCAAAAACCGGAGAATGCATAAGAAGTAAAGAGGATGATTTCAACGAACTCCGTGACAAATGGATTGAAGCTGACGCCGTAATAATGGCGGTTCCAGTCTACCACCTAAGCATACCAGGGCAGCTGAAGTGTTTTATCGATAGGCTTGGAAATAGTATTTGGAGCTACGAGGGCAGCGCGGGCAAACATCTAAAAGTTTACGGAGCCATCGCCCAAGGAGTTCACATATTCTCCGGCCAAGAAAACGCTATAAAAGAGATAATAAACCATGCAATAGTGATGGGTAACATCATAACTTCCGGGGACCCGTGGGAATCCTATTTAGGCGGTGCCGGGTGGACTGAAAATAGAACCGAGAAGGACGCCTTGAAAAGCCTATACGAATCTAAGAGTTTTGATGCTGAGGTTGCAGTAAAGGCTGCTAGAAGCTTGGGCAAGAGAGTCGCGGAGCTAGCCCTAATAATAAAGGCTGGCGCCCTCCATTACATTGAATATCTGGAAAAGGACCCATTGTATAAACCTCTCATAAGGAGGATAAGGAAAAAATAGAATCATTAGCGAGGCGGACGTCAGTAAAGTCTTTTATACTATGCCGGTTCATGTTTTCTTCGATCGGAAGGTGGCATTTGATGAAGAAAACGCTCTTATTCTTGGATTTGGATGCTTGTACTGGTTGCAAGACGTGTGTTGTTGCTTGCTCTCTTAGAAAAGAGCGGAAACTTGACACGGGAGCGGCCAGGCTATGGGTGCCGAAGAAAGAAAGCATATGCCTAGCTGTACCAGTAATATGTGAACAATGCGAAAATGCGCCTTGCCAAAACATCTGTCCAACGAGGGCAATATCAAGAGATCCTAAAACCAACGCGCTTTTAGTAGACACAAAAAAATGTATAGGCTGTAAGGAATGCGTTTGGGCTTGTCCTTTTGGAGCCATAACCGTTAGGCATGGAGTAGCCATCAAATGCGACTTATGCGATGGCGATCCGGAATGCGCAAAAGTGTGCATTCCAAAAGCCATTCAATACACAAGTCTAGAGGAGGAAGGTTTTGATAAAAAGTGGCGCTCGCTAGAAAAGCGCATCAAAGCCCTAGCCACGATTGTCGGAGGAAAATAAGAGATGTATGGCTGGCAAGGTAAAATACTCCACGTAGACCTAACTAAGGGAAAAATATGGATTGAGAAACTTAACAGAAAACTTGCAGAGCTTTTCCTAGGAGGCAGAGGAATAAACGCAAAGCTTCTATGGGATCTAATAAGTAAGCCTGGAATAGACCCCCTCGGGCCTGAAAATGTGCTAATATTTGGAACTGGAACACTAACCGGTACAACAGCTCCCTCGTCCGGAAGGACAACAATTACATGTAAAGGTCCTATAACGAATCTTTATTTAAAAACGAACATGGGTGGCCACTGGGGCGCTGAACTAAAGTTTGCAGGCTACGACCATTTGGTCATACACGGAAGAGCCAAAAACCCAGTATATATAGCTGTCCAAGATGAACGCGTTGAGATAAGAGACGCCAGACACCTTTGGGGGTTAAACGTCAGGGAGGTTACAGAAACGCTTGTAGACGAATTAGATGATAAAGAAACTAAAGTTGCATGTATTGGACCAGCTGGAGAGAACCTCGTAAAATACGCGGCTGTAATGAACTCTGTCTATCATGCAGCTGGCAGAGGCGGTGCTGGGGCTGTTATGGGCTCAAAGAACCTGAAGGCAATAGCTGTTAGAGGCACAAAAAGCATAGAATTGTGGAAGCCGGACGAATTCAGAGAACTAGCTCTAGAAGTAAGAAAAAATTTAGCAAAAGACAGTGGTGCCCAATCTCTTTATAATTATGGCACGTCAGGGTCCTTAGAGTTTGTCAATAATTTGCACGCCTTTCCGAGCCGCAATTTCAAGTACGGACACATAGAAAATGTAACACCCTTAACGGGACAAAACCTTGTTGAAAAAGGATATCTACTAAGGCGTGTTGGATGCTTCAGCTGCACCACAAGTTGCCATAGATTTGTACAGGCAAAGGAAGGCCCATATGCTGGAACGTTTACCGGAGGACCAGAATACGAAACATTTGCGGCTTTGGGCTCCCAAACATGGGTTCTAGACACAGACGCTGTGATAAAAGCTAATGAATTATGCAACATCTATGGACTCGACACGATTTCTACTGGCATTACAATCGCGTGGGCCATGGAAAGCTATGAAAAGGGCGTTTTAACCAGAGAAGAAACCGATGGCATAGAATTGAGTTTCGGAAACGCTGATGCAGTGATAAAGACTATCGAAGCAATAGCTTTCCGCAAAGGGAAACTTGGCAATCTTCTAGCCGAAGGAGTGAGACGCGCTGCTGAAAAAGTTGGAAAGGAAAGCTGGAAGTGGGCCGTGTGTAATTCTAAGGGGCTAGAACAGTCTAACGTTGAAACACGGTCAGCGAAGGCTTATGCGCTGGCTTTTGCTGTTAATCCACGTGGGCCAGATCACCTGCATACAGAAACCTTTGCAGAGTTTGGTGCTAGCCCAGAGGCTATAGCTCTTATAGAGAGGCTTACCGGGGATAAGAAGTGGGCTCAACCATATTATACGGAGTATCGTCCAGAAATTGTGCGTTGGCATGAGGACTGCTATGCGGTTACGGATAGCCTAGGCTTCTGTGCCTTTGCAACAACAGCCGCATACGCGGTTAACCCGGAGAACATGGCTCAAATGTTCTATTTAGCAACGGGCATTCCAATGGATGAAAAGACGATAATGACGGCTGGGCGGCGCATTGTAACCCTTGAAAAATGCTTTAACGTAAGGGAAGGAGCCGACAGAAAACTCGACGATTTACCGTGGAGGATGATGAACGAACCTGCAGCCTCGGGGCCGGCCAAAGGCATGATGAACTCAAGGCAAGAACTAAACGCCATGCTTGACAAATATTATGCGCTGCATGAGTGGGACGTAAAAACAAGCTGGCCTTACAGGGAAACCTTAGAAAAATTAGGATTATCAGATGTTGCCAGAGAGCTGGAAAAACTCGGCAGACTTCCAAAGAGATCTAAGTAGAAAAGTCTAAACCCATTTCTTGAAGGTCTCCAACGGTTTCTCCCCTTTTTATGAGATCGTCAACGAGAATGTTATAATAACTCACCGGTTTTGATGGTCCAACGCTTTGCCATCCAACAATCCTATCAGTTTTCTTGTCAACAATAACACAGATTTTTAAGTCTCGGGGAATCATGAGAGATTCTTGGACGAAGGCGTCATTTCTCACCCTTTTAACAAATAAAGTTTCGGTGTTCAGCCCGAGAGATGATGCTTCGCTGCTGCTTAAGCCCATACTGCTGATATGCACGCCGAATACATAATCATACTGGTGGCGGATACTTCCTTCAAAAGTAATTCCTGCGCCTACAGCGTTCATCCCGGCTATTTCAGCAGTTCTGGCGGCAAGACTTCCTAATGGACGATAAACTGGACGTTTTGTCACATAATCAATTTTTTCCGCACAGTCACCAACAGCATAAACATCCTCAACATTAGTTTGCATTTCAGAGTCAACTTTTATAGCTCCATACCCAGCCATTTCTAAACCGCTATTTGCAAAAAGTGCTGTATTGGGCCTCACACCAGTACAGAAAATCACAAAATCGAATTGAACGCGTTCTCCATCCAAAATCACGGACTCTACTCTCTTTTTTCCTTCGATGTTCCCGAGTTGGCATTGAACCATAATCTTGACGCCCATGCTCTCAGCTTTGGCTTGAACATATCTTGAAAGGGGGGGTTCAAGCACGCCGGAAAGAATGTGAGGCAAAACCTCGGCGATTGTAACATGTAAGCCGAGCCTCCTGAGCGCGTTTGCAGTTTCCATCCCAATTAACCCAGCACCAACAACCAAAGCCTTCATCCCGGGCTTTACCTTTCTAGAAAGCTCCTTTGCCTTTTCAAACCATTTCATGGTGTATGTCCCCCTTAAGCTAGCTCCTTTTATTTGAGGAAGTTTTGGTAAGCTTCCAGTTGCTATTATGAGATTTTCAAAAAATAGTTCGGATTTTTCTCCATCATTAAGATTTTCAATTTTGACGGACCTCGCATTAAAATCGACTTGTAGTATTTCGCATCGCCCAAAAAATTTCACATTTACACGCCTAAGACTGGAAATTGGGTAAACATTGATAGATTTAAGCGAGCTAATTTCATGAGCTACGATGGATGGAAGAGCACTTCTTGAATAAACGGTACCTTCATTTGAAATTAACGCTATTGAAAAATGTTTCTTTAACCTTTTCGATTTAAGCGCGGCAGCATATGCTGCGGTTGCTCCCGCAACGCCGCCACCCAACACCACGAGATCAAACTTTCTTTTCACAATAACACTCTCATGCGGGAAACTATTTGATTTTCACGTTATCTATCCGCCGGCCACTGGGGTTGACAAAATTATTTGATCTCCATCTCTCAGCACCGTTTTTACACCGTTTATCGTAAGGATGTTTCTGCCATTAACAAAAATTATTAGGTTCTCCACAATGGATTTGCCGTTTTTGAAAATTAGGCTACGTAGCGGTTCGCCGAACTCGTCACATAAATGTTTTAACAAATCCTCTACGGTGCTGCCTCCAGCGATGCTAATCTCAGCGGACCTCCCTCTTACAGCTCCTTTAAATCCCGAAAGAAATTTTACTTGGACTTTTGCCATGGATTCCACTATTATAGTGATTCACTGCGGATCGATTTAACATTTCTCTTGCGCAGATAGCACACTTTTAATCCTCAATAAAGCATTAGTAAGCTTCTCCCTTGACGTGGCATAGGATATTCTGATATAGCCCTCGCCGTGCTTGCCAAATGCTGTCCCTGGAACTACCACGACCTTTGCTTTTTCCAATATTTGCATGGCGAAATCCTCTGAAGACATGTTAAATCCTCTTATGTTTGGAAAAATGTAGAAGGCTCCTTGGGGTCTGGTGCACTTAAAGCCTGGTATCTCTGACAATTTCTTAAGCAGTAGTTCCCGCCTTCTATTGTACTCCGCAACCATTTTTTTAACACAATCATCTCCGCCCTTAAGTGCTGCCACAGCCGCCATTTGCGAAATTGAGCTTGGATGTGCTGATATATGCTCTTGAAGCTTTATCATCTGGCTTATGATATCCTTGTTTGCAGCCACGAAGCCAATACGCCAGCCAGTCATAGCATATGTTTTTGATAAAGTGAAAATGCTGATTGTCCGCTCCTTCATGTCCGGTAGTGAGGCGATGCTGACATGCTTTAAACCATCATACACTATTGCTTCGTAAGCTTCATCTGAAATCACAACAAGATCCTTTTCTATGACAATCTCAGATATAGCCCTTAAAACTTTTTCACTATAAACAGAGCCCGTGGGGTTTGATGGCGTATTAAGTATAATCGCTTTAGTCTTATCCGTGATTAGTTTTCTGATTTCCTCCGCGTCCACTAGAAAATTGTCCTCTTCCCTTAATACGTACGGAACCGGACGCCCGCCAGCTAAAATTACTTGTGCCCTATAGCTTGGAAAGCCGGGATCCGGAATTAAAACCTCGTCTCCAAGCTCAACTATTGTTAAAATGGCGAGTGACAGCCCGCCCATGGCGCCGACGGTTGCCATAACTTCGGTTTCCGGATCAACGTCTATCCTGTTTTCCCTCTTAACCTTTTCAGCCGCTGCCTCTCTAAACTCTTTTAGTCCAGCGTTTGGAGTATAATGCGTATAAGCCTCCTTCATGGCTTTTATAGCTGCTTCGATAACGTGTCTTGGAGTATCAAAGTCTGGTTCCCCTACAGACAGATTTATAACATCCTTGTATTTCTGCGCAAGATTAAACATCTTCCGAACGCCTGACCACGGAACAAGATTTGCGCGACTTGAGATCCATCTACAGTTAGCCATCATGCAAACCTCCATGCATAGAAATGACATGACTAGCGATATCTAATAAAACTTCCGAAAAGTCGACCAGTATCAACGTAATTTTGAGGGCAAGTAAGAATAACGTAATGTATATATGCAAAATTTTTATGTATAATTTTTCTCTAAATGCCGCAACTGGAGGGGCCGTAGTCTAGGCAGGTATGACGACGGGCTCCAGAACACGCCAAAACGGGTTTGCGGACCGCCATGTGGATGAAGAGGTTCTGGAGCGGTCGGTAGAGAAACCCGTAGAAGCAGCCTCTGAGGCTGTTTCGGGGAGAGGTCGTCGGTTCAAATCCGGCCGGCCCCACATTTTTAGGCAATTTCAAAGTAATTTTTATGC
>Ga0105162_1000883_pt1 | contig 18276 bp, 10 predicted proteins | sample JNZ201metaG_FD_81532 | JGI IMG/M metagenome (GOLD analysis project Ga0105162, IMG submission 81532) | Hot spring microbial communities from Jinze hot spring, China to study Microbial Dark Matter (Phase II) - JNZ 20120812A | ecosystem: Environmental > Aquatic > Thermal springs > Hot (42-90C) >...
CCTTATACCTTTATTCGTCAATCTCTCTCCCATACTCTTCGGACCCAAACTTACAAACATCGGTTGATCTGGTTCAACCGGCTGACGCTTGCTTCTTATGGTAAAATAATCATGAAGTGCCTTAACAACATCATCTGGAACCGGCACCGCTTCGTCCTTTACATCTTTACCTTTTCCCTGAACATAAATTATATACTGGTTATTTACAACTTTCAAATCCCCAACATCTGCGTTTGAAAGTTCAAGTTCGCTCATCGCACAACCAAGCATCATCTTTATCATAGCATAATCACGGTATCCAGCTTCGTCTTTTCTTTCAACGCTTGAAAGAAGCATGTCTATTTCTTCCCAAGTTAAAAATTCTCTGCTGTGAGAAGTAGGTCTTTTGTTTCCCGGAATTCGTTTTGCTGGATTTTTCTCAATTACACCTATCGTCTTCAAATACTCGCAGAAACGACGAAGTGCGGTAAGATAAGTTGAAACTGAAACAGGGGAAAGCTTCTTTATGTGCGTGAGATAATCCCTGTATCTTTGAACATCTTCAACAAGGAAGCGAAATTTCTTATCAACCGCAAACCATTTCAAAAATTCGCGTAATGCCCTCGTGTAAGTTCCTTTTGTATCTTCTCTTTTGCTTGAAAGTTCGTTTGCGAAATTTTCAAAATGCTGATTCAACTCTTCAAAGCTCATCACAACAGGCTTGAACTCATCCCGAATCATAGCCAATGCAAAATCAAATTATTTTTTTAAAATTTACAAATTGAAGCAAAGATTTGCAAGTTGAAATCAAAAATTAAATCCCCAACAGGAAATGCAACTTTAAAGAGAAGAGAGATCATAAATGAAAAAGGCGGGGCTTAAAATCCCCGCCTTAAATTTTTACTTAATAAGCATCATCTTACGGGTCTTTTCAAAACTTCCAAATTTCAACTTATAAAAGTAAGTTCCACTTGCAACAGGTTTGCCATATTTATCTTTCCCATCCCAAATTATCGTATGTTTCCCTTTTGGAAATTCCTGATCATCAATCAATCTCACAACTTCACGACCCGAAGCATCGTAAATTATCAAACTAATCTTTTTATCAACAGGCAAATAGAAAGATATGTTTGTTGTCGGATTGAATGGATTTGGATAATTTTGATAAAGCTCGTAATCATCGGGAGTTATAACAGTCCACTCCTTAACACCAGTGACTGTTTTTTCATAAATTCTCAAAACCTTATTTTCGCTATATTTATTCAAACTATCCGAGATACCCTGAAGGAAAAGAATAATCTCCGGCTTCCCATCCCCATCAAGGTCATTTCTTGCACCTGTCCTCCATATCCCACCACTCCATCCAGCTCCAGCTGCTGAATCAACAGGATTATAATCAATTAACTTTGTAAAAGTCCAACTATTTGGATCAAGTGGCGAACCAACACCTCTGTATTCCGCCTCATATACAACATAATATCCACCAAGCAAAAGATATTTATTCCCAACATTTTGCAAGTTATACAAATACAGCATCTTGTCGGTTGTATCTGAGAAAATCACCTTTATCTTCGTTGAGTCAAAATCATCAACATTGTTGAGATTTCCAATTACATAAATCGTGTTCGGAATATTTTCATCAACTGTTTTTGCTCTGAAAAACGGGAAATAAACTTCGTCTTTTCCATCATTATCAAAATCACCCTTCGCTATCGCCTTCAAAGGATAGCTATTCGCAGATTGTAAAACAACTACCTTATTTGTATCTGCAACATATGTATTTGGTCCTTTTACCTTGATAAACCAAAGTGGCGTCTCATTTCCAGTAATGTTATTTCCCATAAACCATATTTCTTTTTTCCCATCACCATCAACATCTGCAACTATTCCACTTGATACAGCCATATTTCTTGGACCCGTCTTAAAAACGCCCTCAACATTTACAGTTGCAAAACCACTCTCAAAATCACCCTCAATTGAAATTATATAAACCCCATCATCAGTCCCGTTGAATGCAAATTCAAAATGGACAAGCTCCTGCTTCCCATCACCATCAACATCATCAATAACAAAATTTTCAGGTCTAAATCTTGCCATATTTGTATCTGGTATTATAACATAAGGTCCATCAAACCTATTTGTTGATGGATTCCATTCCCAAACCTGATAACCCCTTTGATTTACATGATTTGTAAAGTCCGCCTTCGTCCTCCCAACAGGATAAATTATCTCAAGTTTCCCATCCCCATCAAGATCTCCAACTTCAACATCTCTTGGCTCACTGTAAAAAGCCGAGGGTTGATCAGGGAAAATGTAAGTCAACTCAACACTATCATTCCCAGCAACCGTGAATTGAATAACTTTATGCCCAACATAAGCTGTTGTGTAAATTTCCTTTACACCATCTTTGTTAACATCCGCAACGAGAACTGATCTACCAACCCCAAGCTGTGCTAAAACAGTATCCTTCGTCCCAACTCCTTTGTTTTTGTAAACAAGTTGCCATGTTTGAGTGTAAACAAAATTAACCGCAATTAAAAGAAAAGCGATGAAAATGATTAACCTTCTCATCTTGCACCTCCATAAATTTGTTTGAATCTGAGAATTTCATTTTGATTTGAAGTTAATAAATAAAATGTTATGTGTCAAGAGAAAAGTTGCGACTTTGAGACAGGATTAAAAAATCATAATTTCAGCCCCAAAAATAGATCGCCCCGATGAAGGGTGGAAAATGTTTTGATTAGACAAAAAATCCCCCTCTCTCTTAAAGAGAGGGGGTTAGAGGAGTGAGTTTATTTTATGAGCAACATCTTTCTTGATGTTTCAAATTTGCCTGCTTTTATCTTATAAATGTAAGCACCGCTTGCAACTTTATTTCCTGAATTATCCGTCCCATCCCAACTTATTTTATGCTTGCCAGCTGGATAAGATTGATTCTCAACCAATGTTTTAATCTCTCTACCATCCAGCGAATAAATTTTAACCGTCACAAGTTCATCTCTTGGCAAAGCAAATTCAATCCATGTGATTGGGTTAAATGGATTTGGATAATTCTGATACAAATAATAACCCGCTGGGATTTCATTTTCTGCCTGAACTTTTACTGCGACATCGCTTTCAAAAACGATAAAGAAAGCCCTTGTTGAATCGGGTCTTTGCAATGAACCGATTACAACCTCTCGCTTCCCATCACCATCCATATCATTTTTCGGAATGCTAACATAATAATATCTTGGTGTTCCAAGTGTATCGTTTAAAAATTCACTCCATTCCCAACTTGTTGAATCAGCAAATGAACCCGAACCTTTATATTCAACATGATAAACATTTCTATAATTTCCAGCAACGATCACATCAAGATTACCATCACCATCAAGGTCTCCCCAATCAGCTCCTCGTGTGTAATCCCAACCACCAACTCTGTGGAAATAAGTTGAATCAATTTCGCTCACATCATTTGGTTTTTTATTCTCAATGAAAACAAGCTGACCATTTGTTGCAAATGCAAAACCTTCTGGATAACCATCTCCATCCATATCCATAAATTTAAGACTTCTAAGTGTGCCCACTAAAGTTCCTGAACCAACCTGCGAGTTCGTAACGACTTTCTTAATCACATAATTATCCGAACCCTCTGCCTCAACAATTACCCATGTAAAGTTAGTCCATGTCCCAAACCATATTTCCTTTTTTCTATCTTTATCAAAATCGGTCACCGCAATATCAAAAGCCCATGTCGCTGTAAGCGAACTATCTCTAAATTCAACCTTAAAATTTGAAAATGGATCAAGTTCCGGTGTCTCAAGCGAAATTATCCACATTTGAATGCGAGAAGTTCTATCAATGAGTGCGATTTCCTGCTTGCCATCGCCATCAAAATCATCAGCAAGCAAATATGTCAATCTAAATCCCGCATCACCATCGGCTGGATAATCAAGATTCCACTGAAATGTTGGTTCATTCGGAAATGTTTTGGATGTAGGGTCATACTCATAAAAGAAAATTTTGTCAGGATTTGTAATTCCAGCATTTGGATCAGCATTGGATGGATTGACAAAACATATCTCATAATTTCCATCTCCATCAACATCTGTTATATTCACACCGGGGAAACTATAACCAGTTGTTACCGAAGTCAATGGCAAAGGCACGCTCCACAAAAGTTTGTAATTATCATTTCCATCGTTTTCAAACCAGAAAATCCATTTAGTCGTATCCCCAGACGAAGGACTTGAAACAGTTGGATCGTTAACTGCAAGAATTTTCAAGTTTCCCATTTTTGTTCAAATCAAGCCCTGCAATGACATCGTCGCATCCGTCAATTTTCGGAATTGTTGGGTAATTTGCAACATAAGAGATGTGGAATCCACTTTTAAGATAATAAAGCGGATATTGAACCTGCGCATAAGAAACAAAGCAGAATGCAATGATTAAAGCCGAAATAAAGATGGCATTTCTCATGATTTTGCCTCCATTTTTGTTTTTTGAAAATTTACCCGAATAAAAAATTACCCACCTGCGCATGTGCTTTTTAGAGTAGCAATAGAAATTTTAAAATCCTAAAAAAATGTGCTTTTGCTTTAAATTTAAAAAATTAAGATGTGCCTGTCAATATAAATCACGGGAAATTTATCTCTGCATCAAAAGATACATCCAATCTTGATTTTTCACCTCTCCAACAAGCGTTGAATGCAAAAGTTCATACGAACCAAATCCTGTTCTATCACCGAAAACAAATATCACCCCGCCCTGCAAATTGTAATAATGCCATATCTCATACGGTTTCATATTTTCTGTGTATGGATATCTTTCAACATCATCAGGTGGACCATAGATTATATAAACTCTTCCTCTGTCGGTTTTCCAGCCAGGTGCAAATCTCGTTGTGAATTTTTCATTCGCCTGTTGAACTCTGTCAAGATATTTTCTTCTAAATTCAACCCCTCCTCTTTTTGCCCAGAAAAGTCCAAGAAATCTTCGCTTTGCATCAACCCCTTTCAATTTTGAATACATCGTCTTTTCTTCTTGACTTGAAATATAACCAGCTTTTTGAAATTCATCGTCAAGTTCTTCTTCTGAAATACCAAGCAATTCAGATACAATCACTGTCGTATCAATTTTTGGCGCAATTTCGGGATTGTAGATGAAAAATTTTCTCCTGTTTTCAGCAAGAAGTGAACCATCTGCCTCTGTGATTGAGACATCAAGATAATAAATTCCGGTTGGTAGCATATTTACATTTATCGTTCCAACTTCAACAGCTGAGTTGTAAACTTTATTACGCAAAAATTTTCTCTCCCTTATCTCTGGAACTTTCCTTTGATTATTGTCAAGAACGCTTATATTTAATTGATATTGTCCCCCCTTTACCCCGTCAAAAATGTTGTAAAGTTCAAAATAGTAATAAAGCACTGGAACATTTAAACCGTAAAGCGCAGTTGGGTTTGGGACGACCCGAAATGAGTTTTTATAAAAGACATCCGAAGTATCTTGTGATTTTGCAATTGAATAACAAAATTGCAAACTGCTAATCATCAGCTTATCACCTGATTTAAAAACGGGAACATTCACATCAAAAGCAACGCTGTCGTAATTTTGTGTATTGTAAAGATCAACCGCTCTCATTATGACTCTGTATTTTCCAGCTGGCACATAAAATCTTAAAACATCAACAACATCTTCCCCAGCCCCACCCGTCGTATCTTTGAAAGTGTTTTCTATCCTCCAACCCTTTCTTATTATCGCCGAATCTTTTTCAAGATTTATGACATCAAGCCGAAAGAAAAGAGAAATGTTAAATTGATTATCTTTAACTTGATAAGTGAGTTTTGACTTTTGAACTGAATAAAAAATTTCAAGATAACTTTGCTGGTCAGAATGTCTGAAAACAGAGTAATCAACATTTAAACCAAGCTTTCCTTCAATAAAGTAAGAAGAAAGAAGATGTGCGAAAGCAAGGATTAAAATTTTCATTTTTGGGTTCAAATTTATTTTTAAACAAAAAAGGGTGAGCCCTTGTTTAAGAGCTCACCCTTAAATTTAATCAAATCACTCCGAAAGTAAAATCACATCGCAAATCTAAGTGTGAGGAATTGGTTGTTGTCAAAGAATTTAACTTTTCTATATGTGTATTCAACGCTTGCTTCAAGATTTCCACCAAGTGGTATGTTTAAGCCAACCCCAAATGCAGGTTGATTGAAAACATAATCCGTCTCATTTACGTATGAGTAACCAACCCTGAGGAAAAGCATATTGTTAAACGAGTATTCAATTCCACCTTTGTATTCATCAAGTGTGAAGTTATTGTTTTGGAAGCTTCCGGCAAATGTTAGCGAATGTGCCTCACCAAGCTTAAAGTTGTATGAGAATCCAAGTTCAAACGCAGCTGGCAATTCAAATTCCTGCAATGGAACTCTCAAAGACCTCACTGGTGAACCTGGTTCAGAACCCGGGATAACAACTCCCCATTCAAGGTCTGGACCGTCAAATTTCATATTTCCACCTATATTCTTCATCACCGCACCGAATCTCAACCCACTTTCAAGGCGATACTGCAATCCAATGTCAACCGCAAATCCAGTTGCTGATTCTCTTAAAATTCTTTCACTTATCAACTTTAAATTCGCACCAACATAAATTCTATCCGTCATCCTTCTGCTATATGAGACAGCTGCTGTCAAAAAGTTCGGGCTAAACTTTTCACCTGTTCCATCTGGTGCATCAACTGTTGTGACAGGAATTTCTCCAAGATCAAATGACCTCAAACTGACACCGAATACACCAACACCTCCAAAGTTTGCAATTGCTGCGATGTAGCTGACTTTTATATCAGCAATGTATGAAACATGAGAAAACATTGCTTCAGCAGATTTTCTCGTAAAGCTTGCACCAGCTGGGTTCCAGAACAATGCATCAACTCCGTTTGCCTCTGCAACAACTCCACCACCTAATGCAACTCCTCTTGAACCGACTGGAATTCTCAACTCTTCAGCTCCAGCTGTGCCTTTACGCTTGCTTGTCCCTGCGTCAAGCGATGTGAAAATTATAAGCAAACTTATGATTGTTAGTATTAATTTTCTCGTCATGTTTGCTTACTCCTTGTGTTTATTTTTATTTTGAGTTTACAAATTTCAAAGACCCGACGCTCGCATACAAGGAGCGTCGGGATATTAACTCCTTTAGAAGTATCTCAATCTCTCCTCTCTCTGGAACACAACTACCTTCAAAACCTTGCTCCCAACTCCAGGCACATCCACATGAACAATGTAAATTCCACTCGCAACCGGAACACCAGCATCATTTCTCAAATCCCATCTCAAATATGGAGAATCATCATTCTTATACAATGTCCTGACAAGATCACCAGCAATGGTGAAAATTCTTACGGTGCACTCCTTCGGCAACCTTGTGAATGTTATGAATGCTTCTGTAATCTCCTTTTCAAGTGGTGATGCACCAAAGTATGGGTTCGGAACAGCATTAACTTTCTCAAGGTCTGATTTAGCTGTTTCAACACTAAATACCGGAGCAGATGGCGTCGTTATCTCAAATACATCATTGACAGTGTTCGGATGATTTGCATAAATTTCAAGCTCGTCTTGATCACTAAATGCAACATTACCTCTTCTATTCCATGTCGCCATATACATAACTGGCAAATCATTATTCAATATATCATTTGCAAGATTAGCATCCTGCGTCGTGCTGTAATTAACATCAAAAATAAACAACCACTCACGAGGTCCGCTTGAGCCAATATTATCATAAACATTGTAATCACCTGGGAAATACTTCCCATCTACAAGTCCATTTGTAACATTGTTTTCAAGGAATCCAACCGCAAGTCGTCTCGGCGGATTTGCTTCTATATCATAAACAGCAAGTGGAACGTTCGCTTGACCGTTAAGACCAAATTCTTGAAATGCATACCCACCTGCTGGATTCTTTATAAATGGCGCAAATTCTGGCTTTGCTGGAGCAGCATTCGCCCTTCTTAAATATCTATACCCAAGTGATGCATTCGGATGATTAGGATCAAAATTACCATCTGTATCAGTAGTTGCAAACACAATTCTTATATTTCTCAACTTATCTGGCGTCACAACATCACTATGCTCATGACCAGAGACAAAAATTCCATAGGGTGAAATATAGCCAAAAGCACCGTTAAAGGTAAATAGATGTTCTGGTAAACCAAAGCTGGTCATAATATCGGCATTTGCCCATGTAAGCTTGCGTGTTCCCTTCGTCCATGCCCAACCTTTTGGTCCAGGTGGTGGTCCAATAACTTTGAATTGCACCCCATCAACAACTGTATAATTACCATCTCCGCTCTGATTTGTCTGTCCCGAAAGTTTGACCTGATTTGCAGTTACATCAACGAGTTTCCAAGTAATTTCTCCAGCAACTTCTTCAAATCTAACTTCATACTTATGACCAGTTAATCTACTCGGATCAACAACAATGCCATAAACTTCACCCTCGCTTACTCCACTCTTATGTGTTGCAAATATCGTATCTCCAACCGCAGCAGTAAATCTCGTTCCGGGGCTTACTGGCTTTGGAATGACTGTAATTATATTTCTTGCGCTCTCATAAAATCTCGGCACTCCATACGGGTTGTATGCATAAGCAGTGACAGCAAAGTAATAAGGTCTTCCATTAACAAGTGGTTTATCGTTGAGATAATCTTTTTTAATTCTTATCGTTCTTTCAATTCCGCTGTCAGTTCCCTTTACAACTGTAACTTCAATATTTTCACCTCTTTGTGGATCAAATATCCAGTCCTTGATTTCTTTGACATCATTTACAACATCAAATACAGCAATCCTTGTCCATTTTGTCGGCTGTGTTGGCGAATCAAATTGATAAACTATGAAACCTTCAAAATTATATTCAGTTGGATTTCCATTTGGATCGCGGTCAATCAAATCAATTTCCTTATATTCATCAATTCTCTTATCATATGGCCAGTAAAGCACGATTTCTCTGTCAAGTTCTGCGACCTGAACATTCGGGAATGGAGGCGTTGGTGGAAGTCGGAAATCAATATCATATGCAGTTTGTGCCTGTCTATCAACAAGTTTCAAAACAGTTACACTATTGACATTGCTTGTTCCTTTTGCAATCAAAAGTCCAAACACTATCTCCTGTGTATCCCCAGGTGCAAGTGTAAAAGGTCCATTTGACATCAAAAATCTTCTATCTCCCGGAGAAAGCGTCGTCGGTCCAACTCTTGTCCCATCAAGCCAGCCAGTCCCTCTTTCAGGATCACCAGGGAATGTGAATCTTGTCGGTTGATTCGTCGTAGGATCAACATAAGGTGTCCCATCTGCAAGAAATCCCTTCATAAAGTTATATGCCTCGTCAGCAAATTCAGGGTCACGATACGGGAATGGAGCACCATTCCAGTAAAATGTAAATGCATACATCGGAAGGTTCTTATATCCCTTCCACCACTTCCCAAATGCCTTTGCTGAATCATCCGGATTCCCTGTGTAAACCTTTACACCCTGGAAAAAGTCCCTTCCTATCGCAGGTGGTGCCTGACCATAGATATTATCCGTGTTTGATGCATTGTAACAATAACCCAAACTCAATGTCGTATCACATCCAACATAGTCATCCCCCGCATACCCAAGGTCTGGGTCATCCCAAAGTGCAACAAATGTTGAGTCATATGTATTATTGCTCTTGTTGATTATAACCGCCTTAATAAACATCATATCTCCAAATGCATCAACCCTGTTATAACCCCATATCGTCATCTGAACCTCAAGTCCCATCGGGTTCGTCTTGAAAATGTTATGCGTTGCTGCATTTGCATCGTTAAACACCATCCACAATGTCTGGTCTCCCATAAGCAAAGGTCTATCAACTCCCCTCGTAAATACACCATCACCATCAACATCCTCCCAAGGTGCACCATCCTCAACCGGCCAGTTCAAATAATCATCGCTCGGATTGAAAAGATCTGTCTTGTTTATCTTCCAAATCTTATATCTCGGGTCCTCAGCATTATCAGGTGTCCCATCAGGTTTAATCTTTCCAGGTTGAAATTCAGATTGATACTCAGCAGCTGCCGTCCTTAATTCACCAGTTCCTCTAACTTTACCAGCAACCCAAATTCCCGCTGCAAAGTCAGCCGTTTTATGCGACCCCTTTGGCCATTCAAGCCCAGCATCTCCCGTCTTATGATAGCTAACATATTGACCCGTATTCTCAACCCAAGCCGCAATCCTATTCCCATCAAATTGCTTCAATTCAAGAACATTTGATTTCAAAAGAGATGCGATTTTGCTTCTGTCTGAATTCTTTTCTTTTGCAGTTAAGGTCAATGTAAATACAAGCGTGAACAGAGTTAGTATTGTAAGTAATTTCCGCATGCTTGTTCCTCCGAAATTTTATTTTTTAAAATTCAAACAAAGGGCGTGTGCCCAAGAAGAGCACACACCCAAAAATCCAAATTATAAGTCAATGCGAATTCCAAATCTTACCTGCCTTGGCTCTCCGAAGTTATATGGATGCGTTAACATATAGTTATACAACTTAACAGCTTCTGGACCATTGCTCTCCGCCCATGCTGCACCTTCAGGTGTTCTGAACCATCCATCAGCATCGGGCAAACCAGTTGAATTATAAACGCTCAACACATTCCTGCTGTTGAAGAGATTAATCACCCACAAGTAGATGTCAAAGTTAACTCTTCCAAATCTTATCGCTCTGTCAATCTTGAGATCAAGCTGGCTTGTCCATGGTCCATAGCCAGAGTTAACAGCTGCTTTCGGTATCTGCCAACCAGGTCCGTAGATATAGCTTCTGTACTCAACTGGCGTATATGGCAAGCCACTTCCAAATCTGAAAAGAAGGTTAATTCCAAAATACTCAAACGGCTTGATTCCAAACACGGTTGGACCATCACCCTTTTCGGTTCTGAAATCAACATTGATGCTTCCAGTATGACGCTGGTCAAAGTCAAGCGGAGCTACAAATGTTGGGAAGTTTCCACCAAGCCATGCAATGTTGAAGTTCGTCGTCGCTGCTGAACCAGTTCCAGCTGCATATTGCAATGTGTAATTGACAAACGCCGCTACTCTGTTCGTCCTTCTCAAAGTGAAGCTAAATGACAAACCTTTGATCGTTCCATAGTCACCATTGACATATAACGCATAAGAGACCGGATGAGCATATATGTTCTGAATCTGGATCAAATCTCTCGTCTCTTTGTAATATGCAGTAATATCAAAGCTTGCATTTCTTGTAATTTGCTGTGCAAATCCAACCTCATAAGCGATTGTCTTCGGCGGTCTGAGGTTCGGATTACCTGAGCGAGTATAGTTACCAGATCTAAGGAATTGAGCCAGTAATATCGTGCTTGAATAGAACAAGTTCAACTGCGGTGGCTGGCTAAATACACCATACTGTGCATGGAATACAGTTCTATCTGTAACTGGGAATGAAATACCCAATCTCGGTGCAAAGATGTAATACGGCTTTGCCGCTGTAAAGTTCTTATCTGACAAGTCATACCAATCACCTTTTGACTCAATTATAATTGAATCCAACCTGACAAATTGATCAGTGTTTGGATTTATGTAATCAACACGCAAACCAAGGTTAAGGATCAACTCAGGCAACTCAATTTTATCCTGAATATATGCTGCACCAACAATCGGATGCTTCGCCCCATTTCTACCAGTGTTAACTTCACTCTTGCCAGTCACATCATAACCAAGCGCATTGACAAAAGCTGTTTGATAAATGCTCTCGTTTGAAGCGCCCGGATTTGTTCTCCTGTTGTTTGCTATATCAAGTGCTCTCAAACCATAAACTCTTATCGTATTATATCTGAAATCAAACCCTGCCTTTATTTCATGAACTCTACCAATCTGATGCAAGATATCAAACTTCAACCCCCAATAACTTGACAAGTTCTTATTGTAGTTCGGATAAACAGTGTTTTCCTGCGCAAAAAGTGAATATGGTCTAAATGGCTGATTCCTTCCCCAATCTCTCAATTGTGGGTTTTTATCTTTATCGCCGTATGACTCAATATCATCCCACCAGAAATGATCTCCCGATTCAATAAATGTCCTATACCAGCTAAACATCAATGTATAAAATGTTGATGGCGAAACCGTATGTGTTAACTTCGCATAATATCCATGCGTTGTCTCTTCTTCCCTTGGCATTCTATTGTAGTTAAACGCAGAGTATGAATGTACATATACTCTATCCGTCCTAAAGAATGAAGTTCCACCGATTCTCAAATTAAACGGCTTGAAATCAAAAACAACATTTCCATTAAATAACCATCTTGAAGTTGAATTGCCCCTCAAAACACCAGCTGGGATATTGATATTGAATGTATCCTGACCCTCAATTGCAACCGCTTGCACACCATCGTTGAAAGCTGGTCTTCTATTTCTCATAAATGTCCTTTCAAGTGCAGCGAAAAATCTTATTTTATCATATCCCGGAATTAGCGGACCACCCAAGCTCAATGAATACAAACTGTAACCTTGCGAATAAGCCCCAGTTAAAGCATTCTTCTTGAAGAAATTCGGATTCCCTGTTTCCCTGCTTCTGAAGAAACCTCCGTATTCATCTGTGATCAATTCAAGCGTGGCTGAATATCTTGTTCCACCTGTCTTTGTTGTCGTCACAACAACACCCGACATAGCATAACCATACTCAGCATTGAATCCACCAGCTTGATATGAAACCTCTTCAATCGCCGTTGTAACGACTTCACCAGTTCTTGCATAGTTATACGGGTTGTTAAAATAAACGCCATCAACATAATACGCAACTTCTTCGCTTCTTCCACCCCTTACATATATCGTCCCACCAACTTGAACTACACCAGTTTGAATTGCAACAACACTTGTATAACCACGCAATGGCATATTTTGAACATCCTCAGAGCGAACAACCCTTATTTCATTGGTAGCGTTTTTCTGAACAAGAGGTCTTTCAGCGACAACTTCAACTGTTGGAACTTGAATTGCTTCGCTTGGAAGTTCAAAATTAACCTCCGTTGTCAAACCAACTGTTACTCTAACATTTCTAACTGTTATGGTTTGATACCCAACATAACTTGCCTTAACAGTGTAAATTCCAGGTGGGACATTCAAGATAACATAGTTACCGTTTAAATCCGTTGATGCACCAAGCGTCGTTCCTTCAATTATGACATTTGCGCCGATCAACGGCTCTTTCGTTTCTCTGTCAACAACTTTACCCGCTATTTTACCAACCTGTGCTAAAATTAATCCGGGTAGGAGCAACAACAACGATAAAATTAATAGTTTGCGGTACATATCTTTATTCCTCCTGATATGTTTGTTTTAAATTTGAAGAGTCATTTTTGATGTGGATAATTCTGCGGGCTCAACATAAACAACAAGTAGCAAACTTTTCAATTTAACACCTCCTGCATTTTGTTTTTCTATCATTCGTCGCTAAATAATATAATATCTAAAAACGACTTTGTCAAGATTTTTTTGCAGAAAAAAACTTAACATTTATCAAAAACTATGCCAAAATTAAAACTTAACAACCTTTACATCATAAACTCCATCAATTGAGGAAATCTCACGCAAAACATCAGGCGGTATCTCATTGTCAACGCTCATAACCGTCAAAGCTTTTTGACCTATGCCGTATCTTCCAAGCGAAAGTCCTGCAATATTGATATTTGAACGAGCAAGAATTGAACTTACAGAGGCAAGCATTCCAGGTCTGTCAATGTTTGAATAAACAAGCAAAATCCCTTCAGGCTTAAATTCAAAGTGAAAATCATCCATCCCGACAATTCTTAAATCGTTATTTCCAAATACTGTTCCAGATACACTTCTTAACTCCTTATCTGTTTTAACCTCAAATTTCACAAGTTGAGTATAATTGCCTCTGTCCTCGCTTGAACGCTCACTTATGCTTAAACCCATTTCCTTTGCTATAATTGGCGCATTTATGTAATTAACCGGTTCACTCATCAAATAATTCAACATACCTTTTAAAAACGCTGACATTAAAATCTGTGAAGAATTTTTCAATAGTTCTCCTACAAATGTTCCCGTTATTCCAAGTATCTTCCCTTTTAAAATTTGCGCCTGCAATAGCCCAATTTTCTCAGCAAGCAAAAGATATGGTTTTATTTCTTCATTCATTGCAAGCTGTAAAATCTCCGCATTCACCGCACCAACTATCGCACGCCCTTTAAGTGCATCTGCTATTTGATGCGCAATTTGAATTGCTACCTTTTCCTGTGCCTCCTCAGTAGCTGCACCAAGATGAGGCGTGACTATAACTTTTGGATGTTTTATCAGAGGATGATCTTTTGGTGGCGGTTCTTCGCTGAAAACATCAAGAGCAGCTCCAGCTACATGTCCCGACTCAATCGCTTCAAGCAAAGCCATCTCATCAATTATCCCACCCCTTGCACAATTTATAATCCTAACTCCGCGCTTGCACTTCGCAAGTTCATCTCTGCCTATCATCCCCCGTGTTTCCTCATTCAAAGGAACATGAACAGTTATAAAATCACTCCTTCTGTAAATTTCATCAAGATTTGAAACAAGCTCAACCCCCAATTTTGACGCCACCTCATAAGAAAGCACAGGATCATAACCAATGACATTCATCCCAAAAGCTTTACACCTTATCGCAACTTCACGACCAATCCTTCCAAGACCAATTATTCCAATCGTCTTACCGTAAAGTTCTACACCCATAAACTTTTTTCTGTTCCAATTTCCCGCTTTCAAATCATTACACGCCTGCGGTATATTTCTTGCAAGAGCCAGAATCAAACTCATCGTATGCTCTGCTGTTGAAATCGTGTTTCCACCCGGCGTATTCATAACGATAATTCCACGCCTCGTTGCGCTTTCAACATCAATGTTATCAACCCCAGCCCCAGCTCTGCCGATTATCTTTAAATTCCTCGCCTCGTTGATTATATCCGCTGTCACCTTTGTCCCGCTTCTGACTATCAATGCAACATAGTCATTAATTATGCTTTTAATTTCTTCTTTCGGAATCCCCGGCTTTAAATCAACCTCAAAACCCTCGCTTTTTAAGATGTTAACACAACTTTCTTCAATTGGATCTGTGATTAAAATTTTCATCTTACCTCAAAAAAATTTATTTTCAATGACAGCAACTTAACATCTCATCGTTGTTATCTTTTTGAACTAATTTCTCTTCAAACCCCGCAAAAACTTTTTGAACTGCCTTAACACCATCGCCCGGATTAAACTTATCAAATCCGGAATCCATCAACGCCATCTCAAGCGCCGAAATTACCCCAACAATATCAATTTCATCATAATAACCAAGATGCGAAATTCTAAAAATTTTATCCTTCAAATGCTCTTGCCCCCCGGCAACAGTTATACCATATTTGTATTTCAAAACTTTTTGAAACTCTTTTTTATCAATTCCATCCGGAAAATAAACTGCCGTGACAGCATGAGATGGTGGATAACCGAACAATTTCAGACCGAGCGCTTTGCAACCTTCACGAACCGCAAGCGAAAGTTTTTCATGTCTTTTCCATATATTCTCAAGCCCTTCTTCCCTTATCATCTTCAAAGCCACATCAAGAGCAACAATAAGAGCAATAGCTGGGGTCCAAGGCGTGTCTCCACTTTCAAGCGCCTTCTTTGCCTTTTTCAAGCTGAAATAAAATTTCGGAAGCTTTGACTCCTCAACCATCTTCCATGCCTTCTCGCTAACTGCGATAAACGACAACCCCGGTGGAATCATCAAACCTTTTTGCGAACCTGTTATAACCACATCAAGCCCCCAATCATCCATATACATCTCATGCGCCCCAACAGAGGTTATACCATCAACAACTACAACCGCATCAGAACTCTCACGCACAACTTTCGCAATTTCTTTGACATCTGTAAAAACTCCCGTTGATGTTTCGCTATGCGTTAAAAAAACAGCTTTTGTGTCCGGATTTTTTTTGAGTTCGCTTTCAATCTCTTCCGGCGCCACAGCTCTTCCCCATTCAATTTTAATTTCAACTGCATTAACTCCATACGCTTTGCAAATCTCACCCCACCTTTCCCCAAATTTACCTCCGTTCACAAAAATTGCTTTATCACCAGGAGACAACAAATTAACAACCGCTGCTTCCATCGCCCCAGTGCCACTACTTGTCAAGGTAAAAACATCTCTTATTGTTTGAAAAAGATACTTCAAATTCTCATTCACACGAGAAAAAATTTCATTAAACTCCAGATTCCTGTGATGAATTATTGGTTGTGCGATTGCAAGTGCCACATTCTCGGGCACTGGCGTCGGTCCCGGTGTAAAAAGTCGTTTCTTCATCCCTCAAACCTGCTTTTTGATTAAATATAAAAATTTTTCAATCTTTGTCAAGTCCTTGTAAAAGATTTTCAAGTCCAGAATTTTTTAAAACCTCAATCATCTTGTAATTTGTCAAATCAAAGTGAATTGGCGTAATTGAAATAAAGTTGTTCTGCACCGCAGTGTGGTCAGCATCCAAATCTTCTTGATCATAATTTACAAATTTACCCGTAAGCCAGTAATAATCTCTACCGTTTGGATCTTTACGCAACTCAAACCAGTCATCCCAGAAAGCATTGCCCTGCCTTGTGACACGAACTCCCTTTATCTCGTTTTCAGGAACAGGCGGAACATTTACATTTAAAAGCGTCCCCCTTGGCAAACCATTCTTAAAAACAAATTCGGCAAGTTTAACAGCAAATTTTGCCGAAAATGTAAAGTCAGGATTTGGCGCATATGTTGCAAGTGAAATTGCAATTGATGGTATACCAAGAATTGTCCCCTCCGTTGCTGCTGATACAGTGCCAGAATAAATTATGTTAATTGATGTGTTCGTCCCATGGTTTATTCCAGAAATTAACAGATCAATTTTTTTATCTTTTAAAATCGCTTTAACCGCAAGCTTAACCGCATCAGCAGGAGTTCCATCAACAGCATATCCGAAAAATTCACCATTTTTGTAAAAAGGATTAACTCTCAACGGATACTGAACAGTTATAGCATGCCCAACTGCGCTCATCTGTTTCTCAGGTGCAACTACAGTTACATCAGCAACTTTCTTTAACTCATTTACAAGTGCCCAAATGCCTTCTGAATTTATGCCATCATCATTTGAAACAAGTATATGCATTTTCACTTCTTTTGCCCCTTTTCTTTTTCCTTCATTTCAGATTTCTTCAACCCTTCAATTTTCTTAAGCTCCTCATACGCTTCTTTTCTATCTGGATTTAATTCCGCTGCTTTCTTCAAGATATTTTCAGCATCTGAAAATTTTCCGACATTGGAATAAACGATCCCAAGATAAATATACTGTTCATAATTTAACGGATTATAACTTATCGCTTTCGTGAAAGATTCAATCGCCTTATCATAAAGTTTCAACTCATTATAAACCTGCCCAAGCATAACCCTTATAACCCAGAAATCATTTCCATTTGAAAGAGCTGACTCAAGAAGTGTCTTAGCGTCGTTCCAATTTCCCTGAATTTTGTAAATTTCAAAAAGTCGCTCGTAAGCAAGAACAAAATTTGAATCAAGTGAAATTGCCTTTGAAAAATAAATTATAGCTGGATAAAAATCATTGTCTTTGAAGTATATCTCGCCAATTGCGTAATTTGCAAGTGGAAATCTTGGCTCAACCAGAACCGCACGCCTAATCGCATCAAGTCCAGAGGTTTTATCACCAGTTGATAATTTTCTTATACCCTCATTATAAAGTGAAACCGCCTCTTCGGAGAGCCCCTGCTGTTTCACGAAAATCATGCCCTTTAAAATTTCCAATCTTCTCAAAAGTTCATAATCTGTTAACTTCTTTAATGCCTTTAAGATATAGTTTCTGCTCTCTGAATAATTTTTTCTCACATAGTTATCAACTGCAAGAAAAATTTCATAATAAGGTTGTGGAAGTTCGTTTGAATTATTCAACAAATTGACGAGAAAATTCTCATTAAATAATGTCCCTCGCGTTCTCAAATTTGAGATACAAACACGCTGAAATATGTTGTAATCTTTTTCAACTCCAAAAATTTTCAAATTGGCATAAACCGTATCAGGCAAAATAAACTCAAATTTCGTTGTATCAGGATTGTTCCAGAAAGATTCCGAAGTGAAAGAATAAGCAAGAGCATCAATTACGAGGCGATATTTGAAATTAATTGCTTTTTCAGTGTTAAGCCAAGAAATGCTCTTTACATCAAGACGGTATTTTTCTGCTTGAATTTCATTTTCAAGTTTTTCAAAATATCCATTTGC
>Ga0105162_1000884_pt1 | contig 18276 bp, 23 predicted proteins | sample JNZ201metaG_FD_81532 | JGI IMG/M metagenome (GOLD analysis project Ga0105162, IMG submission 81532) | Hot spring microbial communities from Jinze hot spring, China to study Microbial Dark Matter (Phase II) - JNZ 20120812A | ecosystem: Environmental > Aquatic > Thermal springs > Hot (42-90C) >...
ATTTTTGAGGATCCGGAAATTCAGCGATATTTATCGCTAACCATTGGTAAAAATTTTTCTCAGATAAAAAAGGTAGATAATATTTAGTGGTTGATTCATAGATTGTTAATAAATAACCGACCACCTTTTTATTTAATAATTCAATTGTGTCAATTAAATTCCTTAAAGATTGGTTAAACTTATCTTCGGGAAAGTAATTTGGTTGGTTAAGAAAAATACCCCATTCACATTGAATCAATGCTTTTATTTCTCCTTGATAGAAGACGCCCAAGTCAATAATTTTCCCTTTTATATTCAAGCCTGCTCGAACTAACCAATGGGGTAATGTTAAGAAATATCTTCGGGCATGATAATAAGCAATTACTTTTAAATCTTCTTTGGAAAAGAGACGGAAGGAAAGTAAATCTTCTTTTATTTTAACCAAAAATTGACCGGTTAAAAATTGGTTAAAAGTTTGATAACTCATTCATGAATAAAAAAATTGGTTAAAAGAATTATTAAAAATATTCCTAAAATAAAGATTATAAAAGAGTAAATACTTTTTCTTAAATCTATTTCCCGATGGAGTTCCGGAATAATATCAGAAGAGGCGATATAAAGAAAATTACCTCCGGCTAAGGAGAGAAGAAAGGGTAAAAGGGATTGGAATTTTTCTAAGAAAAGAAAGCCGATAATTGCTCCTAAGACGGCGGCAGTAGCACTTAGAAAATTATAAAATAATGCTTTCCTTTTGGTGTAACCTCCATAAACAAGAATTGCAAAATCACCAATCTCTTGCGGTATTTCGTGGACAATTGTTCCTAATGTTATTAACAGACCGGTTTTCAAAGAAGTTAAATAACCAGCAGCAATTATTAAGCCATCAATGAAATTATGAAGGGAATCACCAAGGAGATTAAGAGGACCAATCGGATGGATTTCACATTTAGGCAAATGGCAATGACGCCAACGGATAATTCTTTCTAAGATGAAAAAGATGAGAAAACCAATGGTTAAAAAAAGAGAAAAGAGATAAGGAGGGAAATGTTCAATAGTTTCTTTTAAAATATGAAAAAAGACAATACCGAAGAGAACACCACCGGCAAAAGCGACTAAATAATAAATAATTTTTTCAAATAGATTAGTTTTAAAAAATAAAAAGAAAATGCCAATAAGAGAAAGAAGGCTAACAAAAATGGAAGAAAAGAGAGTATATAGAAAAATCATAATTGGTCGATGTGATAGCCAACCATTAGGGCTCGTTCATTCATTTCTAAAAACTGGGGTGTTACTCGATGAGAGATTGCTTTTTTTAATGATTCAATCTTTACAATTTCCGTAAAACGAGCCAGAGAGCCCAAAAGAATGATATTGGCAAATAATTCCCGTCCCAATTTTTCTTTAGCAATCAATGAAAAAGGAAAGGCATAAATTTTTATATTTTCTTTATTAAAATTTCCACAGTAATAAGAGTCAATAATCAGAATACCGTTCTCTTTTAATTTTTTAATATATTCCTCCAGGGCTTGGCGGCTTAAGCAAGCCAAAATATCTAAATTCTGAGTTTGAGGAAAATAGATTGGTTTGTCACTGATAATTATATCGGCTTTAGAGGCGCCACCTCGTGCTTCTGGACCATACGATTGAGTTTGGGAAACATATTTATTTTCATAAACACCCACTGCTTCGGCTAAAACAATTGCCGCAAAAATAATTCCTTGGCCACCAGTTCCAGCAATTCTAATCTCTTTTTTCATCTATTATCCTTTTTAATTTTTCACAATACTCTTCTCTTTCTCTATCTAATAAAATACCAATCGCAATTTTATCAGCGGGTATTTCGGAAAGGTCTTTGATATGGGAAATATTAATTGCCCTATTTTTAAAATCTTCTAACATTTTTACTGCGTCGCCTAATCTATTTAAACGACCGTAAAGGGTTGGACATTGAGAAATTACTTCTACCACTGAAAACCCTTTTTTTGTTAGTGCTTTTTTAAATATATTTTTTAAATGGGCAGTATGATAGGTAGTGGAACGAGCAAAAAACACAGCACCAGCACTTTTTGAGATTTCATAAATATCAAATTCTTCTTCGGGATTGCCATAAGGGGTTGTATAAGTAAATTTTCCTTTTGGAGTTGTGGGTGAAACCTGACCACCAGTCATTCCGTAATTAAAATTATTAATAATTATTACTGTTAAATCAATATTTCTTCTTGCCGCGTGGATAAAATGGCTCAAGCCGATTGCCAAGATATCACCGTCACCACCAATAACAATCACCTTTAAATGGGGCTTTGCCAATTTTACTCCGATAGCACAAGGAATTGCCCGACCGTGAAGGGTATGAAAGGTATCACAATCAATATATCCAGGAATACGAGAAGAACAGCCAATTCCTGATACCAAACAGATATTATTTTTATCTAAATTTAATTCGTTAAAAGTTCTTATAAGAATATTAGTAATTGTTCCGATACCACAACCAGGGCATAAAATATGGGGAAATCTTTCGTCTAATCTTAAATAATTTTTTATCTCTTCTTTCATATTACCGCTAATATTTCTTCCGGAGTTATTATTTCACCGTCATATCTCTGAACACCAACAATTTCAATTTCCGGACTTATTGCCCTTTCAATTTCATTGATTAATTGTCCTTGGTTCATTTCAACAACAATTACCTTCTTAGCACTTTTTAATAAAGATTTTAAGGGTTTATCTGGAAAAGGCCAGATTGTTTTAAGGCGAATATAACCTAAGGCTCTTTTTTCTTCTTTTTCAAAGATATATTTTGCTTCTAACGCAGTGCGGGCAGATATTCCGTAAGAGATAAGACAAATTTCGGCACCAATATCTTGATATTCTAAATCCCATAATTTTTCTTTATTATCTTCAATTTTTCTTTTTAGCCTATCTAATTTTCTCTTAATCTCTTCTGGGTTATTAGTAGGAAACCCATCTTCCCGATGAGTAAGTCCAGAAATATGGATTCGATAGCCTTCACCAAAATAGGCAACTTCCGCATCATAAATTGTCTCTTCTGAATAGAGTAAAAATTCTTCAGGGCTTTTTTTCTTTCTCTTTGGTTGGTAGATTTCAATTTCTTCGGGCAATTCAACCACTTCTCGCATATGAGCAATTATTTCATCGGTTAGCAAAATTACCGGTACCCTTAAAAAATAGGCAGTATTAACTGCTTTAACTGTTAAATAGAAACTTTCCAAGACACTGTAAGGATAAAAAACAACAATCGGATGGTCGCCGTGGGTTCCCCATCTTGCTTGCATTACATCGCTTTGGGAAGGTTTTGTCGGCAAGCCGGTAGCCGGACCACCTCTTTGGACATTTACAATAAGACAAGGTATTTCTGCCATACAAGCATAACCAATCCCTTCTTGCATCAAAGAGAAACCAGGTCCAGAAGTGGCGGTCATTGCTTTCATACCAGCAGCACTAGCACCAATCACCGCATTTATTGAAGCAATTTCGTCTTCCATTTGGATAAAAACTCCGCCAATTTTTGGTAATTCCCTTGCCATATATTCAGCAATTTCGGTAGATGGAGTAATTGGGTAGCCAGCAAAAAATCTTATTCCGGCTTTTATCGCTCCAATCGCAACCGCTTCATTTCCCGATAATAACTGACGCATTATTTCTCTTTTTCAATAAAAATAGCAAAATCTGGACACATCAACTCACAAAGATAACAGGCGATACATTCATCAGGATTTTTGGCAAATACCTTAAAATCCTTATCCCAATCTAAAACCTTTTTCGGACAGAAATTTATACAAATACCACAACCTTTACAAAAATATTTTATAACTTTTATCTTTTTATTATCTTTAGAAAGATAAACCTTTGGTTCTTCTTTTAAGAATTTTTTCACAGATTTAACTTTGCTAATAAATTAACTATCTCTTGTGGCTCTTCAAAAACTTCGATACCAGCACTTATAAAGGCTTCAATTTTACTTTGGGCAGTTCCTTTTCCCTGCTCAATAATTGCTCCGGCATGTCCCATTCTCTTTTCCGGTGGAGCAGTTTTTCCAGCAATGAAACCAAATATTGGTTTTTTGATGTTTCTTTTTACAAACTTTGCTGCCTCTTCTTCATCCAAACCGCCAATCTCACCAATAATGACAATCGCTTTTGTTTCTTCATCTTTATTAAAAAGTTTTAAAATATCAACAAAATCCATTCCTTTAATTGGGTCACCACCAATACCAACAATTGTTGATAATCCATATTTGGTTTGCGAGATATGATAAGATATTTCATAAGTCAAAGTTCCGCTTCTGGAGACAACACCAATAACACCCCTTTTAAAATATTCGTGAGGGATAATACCAATTTTTACCTCTTCCGGAACCAATATTCCTGGGCAGTTTGGTCCCAATAGTTTAGATTTTTTATTTTTTAGATAGGCATTAATTTTCATCATATCATGAACTGGTATTCCTTCGGTGATTACGACAATCAAAGGGATGTTTTCATCTATTGCTTCGTAAATAGCATCAGTAGCAAAGGCAGCAGGAACAAATATAATACTGGCATCAAATTCAAAATATTTCTTTGCTTCATAAATAGAATTAAAGACCGGTATTGGTTCACTATTTTGAAAATCAATCTTCTGGCTACCTTTTCCTGGTGTCACACCGGCAAGGATTTTTGTGCCAAAATTAATCATTCTCTGGGTATGGAACTGTCCGTCCCTGCCGGTAATTCCTTGAACCAAAACCTTTGTATCTTTATTAATTAAAATACTCATAATTTTACGGCAATTTCGACTGCCTTTTTAATCGCCTCTTTCATATCATCAATTAAAATTACTTTGGTATCTTTTAATATTTCATAAGCCTTATCCTGATTAGTGCCAATCAGACGGGCAACAATTGGAATATCAATCTCTTTGATGACCGACAATAATCCCTGAGCCACATCATCGCAACGGGTAATTCCACCAAAAATATTTACTAAAATTACTTTTATATCTTTATCTTGGATTAATAATCTCAATGCCTTTTCTATTCTTTCTTTATTTGTTGAGCCACCAATATCCAAAAAATTTGCTGGGTTTTCGCCATATTTTTTTATCAAATCTAATGTTGCCATTGCCAAACCAGCACCATTCACAATACAGCCAACCTTTCCTTCTAATTTTATATAAGAAAATCCCAATGTCTTTGCCTCTTCTTCAATCTTATTCCTAATCTCCTGCTTTTCATAAGTTTTCAATTCGGGATGGCGAAAGAGGGCATTATCATCAATAATCATTTTCGCATCAATCGCACAGAAATTATTATCAGAAGTTAATGCCAAAGGATTAATCTCTACCAATTGGGCTTCATAAAGAAAGAAAATAGTTGTCAATTTTTGCAAAAGTTCACTAAATTGATTAACCAGAGATAAATCACCAAACAAATCTAAACAGAGGTTTCTTGCTTGGTAATTTTTTAAACCTAATAATGGGTCAATGTTTATTTTTAAGATACTTTCTGGTCTTTCTCTTGCCAACTCTTCAATTTCAATTCCACCTTCTTTTGAAGCAATAATAATTGGGCTTTTTTCCTGTCGGTCAATAGTTACTGAAAGATATAGTTCTTTTTTTATATCAACAAAACTACTTACCAATACTTTTTCAACAGGTATATCTTTTATTTTTAAAGAGAATATTTCTTTTGCTAATTTTTTGGCTTCATTTTCATTTTCTACCTTTTTAATTCCACCTGCTTTGCCTCTGCCACCAACCAAAACCTGTGCCTTAAATATACAAGGAAAACCAATCTCTTTAGCAAAAATCATTGCCTCATATTCATTATTTGCCAATTTTTCTTTGGGAGTAAAAATATTAAATCTTCTAAATATCTCCTTTGCTTGATATTCAAACAACTTCATAGATTTTTAATTTTAGTAAAAATTGAGATAAAATCAATAAAATCAATAAAATAACTTTTCATAAAAGATTAAGGCATAGGGGAGGGGGGTATATATCTATAAGTCCTTATAAATTAAAGACTTATATAGGTATAGGGTTATCCCTATATCAGTATACTATATAGTCCTTTTAATAATATGAAATAAACTTTTTGATTAAAAATTTTGGGTTGAGTAAAGATTTTTTTAATCTAAGCAATCAAAGGTTAAAATTGTTAATTTAAGATATTTTTAATTTGATTGCCTTTTTGGGGCATTGGTAATAGCATTCTAAACATCTAATACAGTCGGTTTGGTTAGCATTTTCATAGACATTTATATCGGTGGGGCAGACTTTTATACAGATATTACATTTACCACATTTTTCTTTATCAACTTCTAAATGGAAGAGGCTTATCTTATTAAAGAGAGAATAAATCGCACCAATAGGACATATTACTTTGCAAAATATTCTTTTTATAAAGATTGCCAGGATAAAGATAATTATTAATATCAAAATCTTTAGATAGAAAAATAACCCAACCATTGTTTTTAAACTATTCTCTGGGTCGTATAATACTAAAGGGATTCCTGCTTCTAATGTTCCTTGGGGACAAAGTTTACAAAACCAAGGTTCATTGGTAAAAAAGACAATAAAGGTTGCCAAAAATATGAGAAAGATATATTTGAGAAAAGTCAAATCAATTTCTTTTATACGGATTTTTAAGATTATATCCAAGAGAAGACCGATAATTGTTGAAGTTAAAATTATAACAATTTTAATGATTAAAGAAAGATAGTTAAATTTAAGCCAGATTAAAAAATAAGAAGAGAGAAATAGTATAATGGTAAATAAAGGGGTAATTTTAGGAAGAGAGATTTTTTTCTTACTTATTTTAAAAAGTAGGTCTTGGAAAAGACCAAAAGGACATAGCCAACCACAAGCCATTCTGCCAACAAAGGCACCAATAATAAAGAACAAACCCAAGGTATAAAAAGGAAAATCTTTAATTATTATAGAATGTTGATAGGCACCCAATGGACAAGAAAACCAAGTGGTTGGAGTTGACCAGCAGTTTAATATCGGCACCAAAAAACTTTTTAAATATCCGGTATAAATTAATGTCTTTTCAAAAAATACTAAAATATAACTGTTGATTAATATTGTAAAAATTATTTGGGAGATTCTAAAAGGTCTCATCCTAAACCCATACAAGAAAGGCAAAGTAAAATACCGGTGTTAAATACTTCTTTAATCTGTTCTAATCTTACTGCCATAATTAAAAAGATAATTCCAATAATTAAAGGAATTAGAAAGAGATATCTTCTCATTATATTCTCACTTGTAAGGAAGTTTTTATTCCGCTGAAAGGTGCCTCATAACGACAGACACCACCAGAGCAAACAAGTCCGCCCCTTTCTTGGCCAATTCTTATCCGCCAAGTTATGTTTTGGGTAATAAAGAAGGTTCCTTCTAATAATAGCCATTTGTCTTCATAGTCATATTTGGGAACCTTTTTTGTTGTTCTTTGGTAACTAATATTAAATATGAAATAGGGATTATATTCATATTCTAAATTTATTCCCCAATCCTTGTATTTTAAAGTATCATCAGAAGAAAAATTCAAAGGTATTTCTAAACCAAAGGTATGATTATTGAAAGATAATTTAGCCTCATTAGTAAATTTTAATTCTTCGGTTATATCTACTTTTGCTTCAATTCCTTTTTTCTTATGGTATTCAAAGGTGAAGGTATTATTAAAATCTTCATTCTTTTTTAGATTAATTTTATTAATAAATTCTTTTAGATATTAATCTTTTTTATTAGTTTGTAAATAGCCATAACTACCCTCATAATTTAGAAAATCAAAAGGTGTGAAATTTAGTGAGATGCCAAATCCTTTTTCGTCTCTTCCACGGTTGATTGATATTCCTTCTTTACTTGGTGTGGGCACATCGTTATAACGATATCCTTCACCACCAAAATCAATACTATCATATTTCATTCCTTCTAAACTGAGCCCAAAACCAGTAAAAGTGAAAGAGGTTACTAAATAATGGCCATATCCTTTTTTTCTACCACCAATTACTTCACGGGTAGAAAGTTTTTCAGCAAATTCATAATAAAAGTCAAAAAAATTAGAAGTAAAAGAGATACTTGGACCAAATATTTCAGTAAAGGCACGAGGAGTTATATCCTTTTCTTTATTTAACCGTACATATCTTCCACCAATTTCTAAAAAAGAGAAAGGATAGATTATAATTTCTCCACCTCTTAATTGGTCAGTGGTGTCATTTTCATATTGGTATCTATTCTCTTGGAAGATGATATTCTTCATTTTTCCGGCAAAGAGGGTGATATCAGATTTTAAAATATGAGATATTGCCCGACCACCGAATAGCACCTTATCATAACGAAAATCCTCATTAAGATAAGAACGGAAAGTAAGACTACGACCAAAGACTTGGTAAAAATTTCCAAGCAAAAATTCAATCTTCGGATGGGAATATTCAAAATTGTAATAATATTCTTTTAAACTCTTTTTAGGTAAACTTGGTTGATAAAGGAAAATACCTGCTCGTAAGTAAATATTTTCATAGTTAATTAAAAACCGCGACTTGCCCTCAAAATGGTCAGAGAGTTTGAATTCAGGTTCTTTTTTTGTCCAAAACCAATATTCGCCTTTAATTTCACCGGAAATGTTTAACTTCTTTTCAACCGGCATTTCTTCCTGGGAATAGAGATAAAAGAAAAGAAAGAAAAATAAGAAAAATTTACTTTTTCTCTTCATTTATTATTTCTTCGATAACTCTTATAAATTTCTTTTCATCGCCCTTTTTATAACCCCGAGAAACTAACCGAATATTTCCCTTTTTATCAAGAATAAAACTTGTTGGCATCGTTGAACCGACACCAAAAAGTTCTCTCACTTTTCCATCAGGGTCTAATAAGATTTCGTATTTCCATTTCTTTCCTTTCACAAAGGACTTTACATTATTTATTGCCCTTGGTCCATCTTCAGAAATAGCCAATACTTTAAGTCCTAATGTTTCATATTGGTCATAAATCTTTTTAAAGGCATCCAGTTCTTGAATACAAAGTTTACACCACAGTGCCCAGAAACTAATAAAAATTGGTCCTTTCCCCAAAAGAGAGTCAAGATAGATTTTTTCTTTATTGATGTTATAAAGAGAAAAACTTGGCGCTTTCTTATAAGATTTTAAGGTATCAGTTTTTTCTTGGGGATATATGAGGAAAAATAAAATTAAGATAAAAATTAAATTCCTTAATTTCATCTTTCACCTCCCAATTTTAGACTTTTACTTTGAATGATTTCTAAGTTATTAACATTTTGGATAAGGGCAACCACATTTAGATTTCTTTGATTTAAAGAAATATTAAAAGTAGTATCAAAGGTATCAAAAATTGTGGCATTAAAATTGATACCTTCTAAAGGAAAAAGATTTTCTCTTAAAACCCAATTGTTTTCAAAAAAAGGAGCTATTTCCGAAAATAAACTATCTTCGGTAAGAAAGACAAATAACCGATATTCTTGGGGAGTTGGATTTTCGCTATTAGAAATAATTTTAAGATTTATGGTGCTATTATTTAATGGATTTAAAAGAATTTGATAATAAGTACTTTCTGAAAGGGCATTTAAAATATAGTAATTATAGACTGAGTCAATATTTGTTATTTCTTCTAAGAAGACTTTATATCTTCCATTAAAAACGGCGGTTGGTATTCGGTTTATTTGGTATAAATCATAACGGTTTTCACATATTTCGTTTTGGAATTCGTCGCCTAAATGATACGCAATTATTGATAAACTATCTTGATATTCTTCTTTTAAATTTAATAAAGACTGCTCCGCAGCCATACAGAAAGGTCAACCTGCTTGAGTAAAGATTTCAACCAAAACTTTCTTATTTCCTTTTTTAAATTCAATTTTTGGTGCTTCGGAACAAGAAATTAAAAAAACAAAGTTTAACGTACTGAGTAAGAAAAATAGTCTATTCATAAAAGTTATTATAATTAAGAATAATTTTTAAATCAAGAAGTTTTATATAAAGGTGAAATTTCTCTCAGTTTTTTTACGATGGATGGAAATACTTCTAAAAGATAGTTAATATCTTCTTCTTTATTATCAATTCCCAAGGTGAAAAGAATGGAACCTTGGGCTAAAATGGGTGGTATGCCCATTGCCAAAAGAACATGAGATGCTTTTAACTGTTTAGAAGAACAAGCCGAACCAGAGGCACAAGCAATGCCATATTGGTTTAAATATAAAACCATTGCCTCACCTTCTATATATTCTACACAGAAACTAACGTGGTTAGGTAAACGATTCTCCGGATGTCCAGTTAAGTAAACATTTTCAACCATTCTTGGCAATTCTTGTATCAACTTATTTCTTAATCTTTTTAACCTTTCGTTTCTTTCTTCCATTTCTTTTATGGCAATTTCGTAGGCCTTTGCCATACCAATAATACCAATTAAATTCTCTGTTCCTGCTCGTCGATTATTTTCTTGAATACCGCCTTCAATCAATGGTTGGATTTTTGTCCCCTTTTTGATATATAATAAAGCAACACCTTTTGGACCATAAAAGGTATGGGAAGAAATAGTATAAAGGTTAACGTCTAATTCCTTTAAATCAATTTTTAATTGACCAGCCGCTGCCACACCGTCAGAGTGGAAAATAATATTATTCTCTTTGGCTATTTCAGCAATTTCTTTTATTGGTTCAATTGTGCCTACCTCATAATTGGCATGCATTATTGAAATCAAAATTGTTTCCTTTTTTATCTTCTTTTTTAACTCATCTAAATCAACAGTGCCGTATTTATCAACGGGCAGATAAGTTATTTCAAATCCCATTTTCTCTAACCTTTTTGCTGGTTGAATTATTGAGGAATGTTCAATTGCTGAAACGATAATATGGTTGCCTTTATCTTGATTGGCAAAGGCGACTCCCTTTATTGCCCAGTTATTACTTTCGGCACCGGAAGAGGTAAAGCAGATTTCCGAAGGTGAAACATTTAAAAGAGAGGCAATTTTTTCTCTTGCTTCTTCTAATAATTTTTTTGCTTCAAAACCAAAATAATGGGAACTTTGCGGATTACCAAATACCTCCTTTTGTAGATTTTCCATTAAGGACAAAACTTCCGGATGGATAGGAGTGGTTGCTTGGTGGTCCAGATAGACTCTTTTCATGGTCCTAAATGTTCTAAGGAAAATTTTTTATATGCTTCATAAGAAGTGAAACTGGTTAATAAATCATATTCGGTCTTTATAATTTGATAATGAGACTTTTCCATAGAAGCAAGATAAATCAACAATCTTTTGCTATTTTCATCATTAATCAATATTGAATTTTCCCGATAGAATTTCTCTGAAACCTCTTCCGCTTCCATCGCTGCTTCTAAAAGAGATTCTAACGATAATTTTTCAACCATATCAATTGCTGGTAAGGGGGTAAAGCCTTTTTCGGGCAATCTGATTTTTTGTTTAGGAAATTGATTTTTAAATACGTTTCTTAATAGTTTTTCATGTTTTTTCTCTTCATTTTTTAGAAAGTTTAATTTCTTTTCTAAGACTTTATTTTCTACTATTTTTTGTAATTTATTATAAAATTGATAAGCCTCAATTTCTGATTTTATCGCCTTTTGTAATATTTCTAAGGGAGTTAAGGCTTCTTCCATATCTCCTCCTTTTTATTTTTAATATTCTTCCAAGGTAAATTCCCGAAAATCAAACCAAAAACCGGTTTTTGTTAAAGAATCGATTTCGGCTTGAATTAATTTATAATGACCCTCTTCAATCTCTTTTAATCTTTGCCAGATTTTTTTAGCAATCTCGTCACTGCTCTCTTTTTCTTGTTTTTGATAGAAATCAATACTTTTGCTTTCTAATGATAAAGCCATTTGTAAGATATTTAATTCATTCAAATCCGATACCTTTTTCTCTTTGGGTAATAAGGGTTTTAAATTGATAACCGTTTTTTCAATCTCCGTTAAAGGAATTTCTACATCCTTAAATTTTTTTTCTTTTTCAAAATATTCTAATTCTCTTTCTAAGATCTCAATATGTTCAAATTCATCCATTGCTAAACGGATAAAAAGGTTTTTCCCTTTTAGGTCTTCAATCTGGTGTCCAAAACGAAGATAGGAAGAGAGTGCTTCTTTTTCCAAATTGATTGCTAATTGAAAGATTTCTTTCATTTAATTTCTCCTTTTATAGTTTCTAATTTTTTAATATGTGCCTTTTCTTCATTAATTAACTTTAACACCACAGGTGTTTCTTCTTGGGCAACTAAATTTAATATTTCATAATAAAAGAGCAATGTCTCCTTTTCAAAAGCAATTGCCAAGTCAATCAGCTCTTTTTCGTTTTTGGCTCTTTCCATTAAATTTAAAACTTTATCTTCACCAGTAAAGAAATGGGAGTCGGTGATTACTTTTAAATACAGTTTTACTTCTTCCCAATCAAAAGGTAAGGTATAAGGTGTTGTTTTTAATCGATTTTTAATTTCATTAAAAGCTTCCATATGTCTCAACTCTTCGCCTGCTAAGAAATCAAAGAGTTGTTTCAATTTCTCTGCTTTTGTCTTTTCTTTTGATTTTGAATAAAACTGATAACCACTTTTTTCAATCTGGATTGCCATTTCTAAAACCTCGTTTATTGAATAAAAGACCATTCTTCCTCCTTTTAAAATATTTTCCTTTTATCTTTAAAAATCTTTGCTAATTTCTGGGCTTGAAAAAATTCATTAAGTAGCCGATTAACATCGGTGACGGTAGTGCCGCTACCCAGGGCAATTCTTCTTTTTCTGCTACCGTCAATAATCTTAGGGTTTCTTCTCTCCTCTTTGGTCATTGAGAGAATAATTGCCTCCATTTTTATGAGTTCCTTTTCATCAAAATTTATTCCTTTTAACTCGGGAATCGGAACCATTGCTAAAATTTTTTGGAGGCTTCCCATTTTTTTTATCATTTTTATTTGGTTGAGAAAATCTTCTAAGGTAAATTCGCCTTTTAAAAATTTTTTTGCTAATTTCTCTTGTTCTTCCCTGCTTATTGTACTTTCAACTTTTTCTATTAAGGTTTTTATGTCTCCTCGTCCTAAAATGCGGCTGGCAATTCTATCAGGATGAAATTCTTGTAAATCCTCAACTTTTTCACCAACACCAATGAAGATTATTGGTGCCTTGCTTACTGCTCTGATTGAAAGGCAAGCACCACCTTTGGCATCACCATCCATTTTGGTTACAATTACTCCATCAATGCCAATTTTCTCATTGAATTCTTTTGCTTGATTTACCGCATCCTGTCCAACCATTCCATCAACTACTAAGAGATTATAATTTGGTTTTATTTTCTCTTTGAATTCTTTTAATTCTTTCATTAACTCTTCGTCAATATGAAGACGACCAGCAGTGTCAAAAATGACTAATTGGTTATTATTCTTTTTAGCAAATTCTAAGGCAATTTTTGCTGTTTCGAAAACATCTTCTTTAACGGGAATAAAATCGGCTTTCACCTTTTCGGCTAACATCTGGAGTTGTAAAGAAGCAGCGGGTCTTTTGGGATCGCAAGCAACCAACAAAGGTTTTTTGGATCGGTAATAATAAGCTAGTTTAGCAGCAGTGGTGGTTTTCCCGGTTCCTTGTAGACCAAATAGACAGATAGTATTAAAGGGGCCGCTCAGATTAAGTTTTATTGGTTTTTCACCAAGTAATTTTACCATTTCTTTGTATAACTCAACGATCACCAACTCACCAGGTTTTAAAGCGGAGGTAATTTTTTCCGATTTTAATTTTTCTTCTAAAGACCGTAGAAATTCTCCAACAACCTTATAGTTCACATCAGCATCCAAAAGTAAAATTCTAATCTCTCTTAAAGTATCAGAGATTTCTTTTTGGGAAAGGCGACCATAACCCAGAAGTTTTCTTTGTAATTTTACAAAACGATCAGCAATTATATCAAACATTTCTAATTTTTTTTATTACTAAAGAATAATCCTTTTCTTTAAAAATCGCACTACCGACAATTAATTTATCGGCGCCGGCCAAAATTAGTAATTTACTGTTTTCTGGCCCCACACCGCCATCTACCGAAATGGTTATTTTTAAATTTTCTTTGGTAATTAATTTTTTTAAATCCTCAATCTTTTTAATAACTTCGGGAATAAATTTTTGTCCTCCAAAACCAGGATAAACACTCATTATTAAGATCTCATTCAATTCATAGAGATAAGGGAAAATACTTTCAATTGGCGTTGGCGGATTTAAAGCAACTCCACATTCTAAATTATTTTCTTTAATTTTATTGATTGTTTCTTTTAATTCTTTCCCATCTTTCATTGCTTCACAGTGAAAGATTATTCCTAAAGAACCAGGAATAAACCATTCAATCATTTTAATTGGGGAGAATACCATTAAGTGAGTGATAATTGGTTTTTGTGCCACTTTTTTTAAGGCATTAAAAATTGGTGTACCAAAACTTAAATTGGGAACAAAATGGCCATCCATCACATCCAAGTGGAAAGAATCAATTCCTGCCTCTTCTGCCTTTTTTATTTCTTCCTCTAACTTTAAAAAATTACAATTTAAAATAGAAGCCGAAATATGCATTATTCCTTTCCTTTAGAAATAATTATTATAATTGAATCACCGGGTTTTACAAGTGTCCCTTCTTCTGGATATTGAAAGACAATGGTACCAATTTTTTCATTACTTTCCGTTTCTCTTATTTCTTTAATATAAAGAGAATAATTTTCTAGAATTTTTTGAACACTATTAATTTCTAAACCATAAAGATTAGGCATTGGAAAAATTCTTGCTTCTTTTGTAGCGTAATAAATTTTTACGAGGCTACCTTTACGAACCTTGGTATTAGGTTCCGGTTCGATTCCAATTATTTTCCCTTCTTTTTCCGGCAAATAAATTGATTCCACTGCTACTTTTAAATCATACTGGTTTAATAGTTGAATACTTTTTTCTAAATCAGTTTCGTAAATTTCCGGTATCCTAATAAATTTTGGTCCGGAAGAAACAATTATTTTTACATACCTACCGATTTTTATTTTGCTATTTGGTTCCGGTTTTTGTTTAAAAATTCTTCCTTCCGGAAAAGAACTTTCTTCGTAGATAATTTTTTCATCTAATTTTAGACCATTCTTTTTTAATGTTTCTTTTGCTTCTTGGGGAGTTAAGCCAATTAAATTAGGAACCCTAACTTCCCAAGAGGTTTTAACGAATATTGGAAGAATTAAAAACCCATAAAAAAATAGATTGAAAATAAACCCTAAAAATATTGCAAAGATAATTATTAAAATTTTAATTATTAAACGCATCGCCAGTTTTTATTCGATAACCATTAATAAAGTCTAAATCACTAATTATTTTTTTTCCGCTCGGTTTTAATTCCTTAATTCTTAAAAAAGAATTGCCACATTTTACATATAAACCTTTGTTTAAAATTAAAATTCCTCCGCAAGGAAGGAGGGGAAGATCATTTACTTCCTTTAAAGAAATTTCTGATTTTAATATAATTAATTGCTCATTCCGAAAAAAAGTATAGGCACCAGGTATAGGTGAAAGAGCACGAATTTGGTTGAAAATATCTTCTTTCCCTTTTTCCCAGTTTATTTTTCTCTCTTCCTTCTTAATTTTTGGTGCATAGGTTGCTAATTTATCATCTTGATAGATAACAGGTTCGTTATTTAAATACTTCTTAATTGCCTTAATAAGAAAATTTTTACTCAATTCTTTTAATTTCTCTTTGAGACTGCCGTAATTATCTTCCTCTTTTATTTCAATCTTTTCCTGACAGATAATTGGTCCGGCATCAAGTTTTTCATTAAGAAGAAAGGCAGAAAGTCCAGTTTCTTTTTCGCCATTCATTAGGGCTCTTTGGATTGGTGCGGCACCACGGTATTTGGGCAAAAGAGAAAAATGGATATTAATAATCCCTTTTTCAAAGATTTCAATTAATTCTTTTTTTAAAATCTTTCCATAACTGATTAATACTCCTAAATCAGGTTTTAGTTCTTTTAGAAGAGTTATGAACTCTCTATCATTTGGGTCTACCGGTTGAAAAATTTTAAGAAATAATTTTTCTGCCTTTTCTTTTATTGGATTTGGTAAAACTTTTAATCCTCTTCCCTTTGGTTTGTCTGGACTTGTAATTATACCAATAACTTCATAATTATTTTCTAATAGAGCTTCTAAACCGGGAATACCTAAATCATCGCTGCCAAAGAAAATAATTCTCATTTGATTTGGTTAAGAATAAACTTTTTTCTTATTTCGCTTAAATGGTCAATAAAAAGAATTCCTTGAAGATGGTCATATTCGTGAAGAAAACATCGGGCAAGAAGATATTTTCCTTCCAAAGTTATCTCTTTTTCATCTAAGGTTATCCCTTTTACAACAACGATTTTTGGTCTCAAAACAATCTCCCGAATATTAGGAATTGAGAGGCAACCTTCGTAATCTTCAATTTCTCCTTCTTGGTGGATAATTTCTGGATTAACTATCGTTAAGATTTTTGGTTTTTCTTTATCACCGCTCAAATTAACAATAAAAAGAGATTTTAAAACACCAATCTGATTAGCTGCCAGCCCTAAACCATCATAGTAGAAAAGGGTCTTTTCCATTTTTTTGACTAATTGGATAATTTTCTCATCAATTTTTTTAACCTGGGAACACTTTTTACGAAGAAGGGGATTAGGATAAGTTATTAATTTCGGTTTTTCTTCCATAATTAAAATTAACCTTGTTTTTTATAGGCAATTGAGGTTTTTTCAATTTCGATTTTAGTGTTTTCGTCTACTTTTAAAATAAATGTGGTCTCTTTAATATCAGAAATAACACCGTGAATTCCACCAGTGGTCACTACTTTATCACCTCTTTTTAAACTGTTAATCATCTCCTGATGTTTTTTTTGCCTTCTTTGCTGAGGAATAACTAATAAGAAATAAAAAATTAAAATAATTAAAATTAATGGTAAAAAAGAAGCCAAAGGATTAACTTGTTGGCCATTTGTAGCATAAAGGAAATCAAACATCTTTCCTCCTTTAAGTTAAATATAATATAATTTATTTTCAATAATATATTTATAAACCTTTTCAGGTAAAAAATACCTAAAAGGTTTATTATTTTTAATTCTCTCTCTAATTTCGCTTGATTTTATTGCCAATTGAGAAACAGGTAAAAATACTAAATTTTCTTTATTTTCTTCTTTTGGTAAAGGATAACCATATCGGAAAAGCACACAAATTTTTATCTCTTTTAAAATCTCTTTCGGTTGATACCAGTTTTTAAATTCTATATATTGGTCAGAACCAATAATAAAATATAATTCTTTATCAGGATAAATTTTTTTCAACTCTCTTATCGTATAAATGCTATAAGAACTTTCAATATTATAATTCTCTTTTATCTTTTTTTCAATATCGGAAATAATAAACTTTTCGTTATTCTCAATTGCCAAACTGAGCATATTAAAACGATGTTCAAAAGAGGTAATAGTTGTCTTGTGGGGTGGATAATAAGTAGGAACAAAAAGGATTTTTGATAAAGAAAGAGAAAAAAGAACTTCCTCGGCAACTATTAAATGGGCAATATGGGGTGGATCAAAGGTACCGCCCAAAATTCCTATTTTTTCCATTTTGCTAATAATTTTTGGGCTTGGATTTTTAAATTGCTGTCGCCCTCTTTTATGATTTCGTTAAGATAACTTTCGGCTTTTTCTATTTCATTATTTTTGTAAGCAAGTTCGGCTAAATAATATAGAGAACGAAATTTAAGGGAAACCTTGGGAAAATTATTTTTTATATATTCAAAATAGGTTTTTGCTCCGTTTAATTCACCGTTTTTGTAATACAAAAAGGCGATATCAAAGAGATTTTGGGCAATCAGCGAGTCAATAATAATAACACAATTTTCTGCTTCTTTTGAAAATTGACTTAATGGATAATTTTCTTGAAACTCTAAAAATTTTTCTTTTAGTTCTTCTAAAGCAGAAAGGTTTTGTGTTTTTTTTAGTAATTTTAAATCACAAAGTAAGGTTTTATAGATAGCCTTTTCGTAATCTTCCGCATAAGGAAAAGTTTTTGTATAAAATTCGTATTCTAGTTTAGCCTTTTCGTAATCCTTTTTTTGAAAATAACATTCTGCCAAAAGAAATTGGGATTTAATCAGATAAGCACTATGGGGATATTCATTAACAATTTTATTAAAGTATTTTATCGCAATATCATATTTATTTTCTGCCATTGCCTTAATGCCGCTATCAAATAATTCAGTTACGTTTTCTTGGATTATAATATTTTTTTTATCACAGGTAAAAAAAATAAAAAGAGTAAGAA
>Ga0105162_1000886_pt1 | contig 18245 bp, 21 predicted proteins | sample JNZ201metaG_FD_81532 | JGI IMG/M metagenome (GOLD analysis project Ga0105162, IMG submission 81532) | Hot spring microbial communities from Jinze hot spring, China to study Microbial Dark Matter (Phase II) - JNZ 20120812A | ecosystem: Environmental > Aquatic > Thermal springs > Hot (42-90C) >...
AAAGTCCAAGCTTATGAAGGCTTCCAATTAAACTGCCCCAAGGGAAAAATACGCCAATTTTAAACCCGAAACAGAAAAAGAGGGGATTTTGCGGGAGATATCTCCATCCACTGTTGTTCCGGGTTCAAATCCCGGCGGCCGCACCACAAAACTTTCTCTTTTTGGGAAAAGAGAACCTTTACTAAGAGAAAATTGTAGGCTGCTTGGTTTTCAGGGTGTTTCTGGTGGAAGCGGTGTTTATTTGGCCCCGAGTTGGGGTTCTGCGGGTTGTGGGACGGTCCCAGGACCGTCCCAGGACCGTCCTGTTATTGATTATCGAGTTCTGCGGGATGGATTTGTGGCTTTTCTTGAAAGCCGAAGGTTTAACGGGCGGTATGTTAAATGTATGCTGAGCTATTTGGATAAGTATGTTTCAGTGATTAGGGGTCCAATGGATGTTGTTAGGGTTTTCGCTGGTTTGACAGAGGGGCAGCAGCACAATTTGAGTAGGGGGCTTCGCAATCTCTTCAATTTCTTGGAGGCGCAGGGTTTTGATAAGGGGTATCTTGACGTTTTGCGAAGGAACATTCCGAAGGATAATTGTGGTTTTGATGTTCATATACCGTCTGAGGATGAAATCGTGGCAAGTTTGAGGGTTATAGCCGATGGTTGTTTCAAGTATAGGGTTGTTTATGAGCTTATCCTTGACAGCGGCTTAAGGCTTGAGGAGGCCTGCAGGTTCATTAATGCATTTAGCCGAGCTCAAGTTGAAGAGTTTGAAGGCTTTTGTGTTGCGCCCCTTGGATATTTTAGAAGGTCAAAACTTGCCTACTTTGCCTTCTTCACCGACGAAATATTCAGGCTTCTTAAGCAGTTAAAGGAGAAAGTTGACCCTATAAGCGCTGTAACTTACCGGAGGAAAAAGCCTGGTCTTGTAGCCTTCAAGTATTTGCGGAAATTCGTCAATGACACCATGACAAGCGATGAGCTCAACATACCGGAAAGCGTGGCAGACTTCATTCAAGGAAGGACTCCGAAATCTATTGGAGCAAAACATTACATGAAACTTAAACGCAAAGCCATACAGTTCTACCCAAGATATGCAGAATACGTTTCAGGGTTAAGGCAAAAGGCTGAATTAATAAAGCCTAAAAATCCCTCTTTTTCTGTTATTGCTAACACGGATGAATCGCAAAGGGGATTGGGGCTAATTTAATATTTTGCTTAGTCTTGTTATTTCTTTGTGAGATATCCAAATTTTAAGGTTAAGGTTTCGAATGTTGAGGAGCCTGTTAAGTTTGTTTTTGTTGATCTACCTGTTGATGTTGGCTTTCCTGTTAGCGTAGTGCCTTCGCATAAGTTAATGGAGATTGGAGTTAAGCCCATCGACAAAATTAAACTTTCATTGGCTGATGGCAAGGAAGCCATCAGAGATATTGGTGTGGTGTTTTTTGAGTTGATGGGGCGGAGGACCGTTGGCCCTGTTGTGTTTGGTGAGGAGAAAGATAAAAGCGTTTTAGGTGTTACTGTTCTCGAAACATTGGGGCTTATGTTTGACCCCCAAACGGGCAAGTTAAAGCCTAAGAGAATACGCTTTTAACATATCTCCTCAGCTTCTACAATTATTCTGAAGCAAAATTTCGCAATCGGTCGTTGAAGCATCCTCTCATAAACCTGTTTTGGAATTATATCCTCAAAACTATGATTTCGGGTTCCTCCTCTTTTCCACAGTTGTTTTAGAAGCTCTTGGAACCACCTTTTCATGGGCTCATGTCCCTTTCCCTCTTTTCTGAGATGGTATGCTGGCTCTTTCTCGAGGCATGATGTTTCATAGTAAGAGACGAAGTAACCCTCAAAAACCGTCTCTTTCCTACACATTTCTACACTTCTATTTAGTAATGGGCCTTGTATGGATGAGGATGATGGATGCTCCCATCATAAGGCATAAGAATGCAAACAGATTCGGATTCACAAAAATGATAGTGTAGGCGCCCACCATTATCATAAGGATCCCTAAAAACACGTCGTAGGCAAACAGAAACTTCCAATATTTAACTCCCTTCTTCAATGGAAAATGGAACTCTCTCAACAAGAATGAGTAGCCTAAAATAGAAAGTGAAGATTCTGGTGAGATTAGGATTTCTGGAATTGAATAGCCGAGAATGTAGGAGACAAAGGCAAAGGCCAACACGGCAAACCAAAACAGAAAAACTGCATATCCAGTCAACAACAAAACATTCTTAAGGTTAGACATGGGGTCTCACACGCCTCGTCGTCAAATAAAGGTGTCAAAATTCTCGTATAAACATAAAGGCGGTTCGTTTTCCTACGTTTTCTCTTTGAAATTTAACGAAAAACGGCGAGGAAGCAAAGAACAAGCAAAATTTACATTTTCAAAGCAAAATTACGAAACAATATTATTTCTTCCAGAAAAGATAAACCTTAGTCTGTGATAGGAAGCCGCAAATTTTAATTAAGTGTGCAAGCCTTCCAAGGCTTGCTTTTTTAACTTCTTTATTGTAGGTTTGCTTTTTTCCGAATGGCATGTGACAAAAGAAGTATTTCATAAACCGTGCGTGGCTATACTTAATGAAGGCTTCTCTAACCGTTTGAATTTCTTTTTCGTTTAGACTTTGAAGCCTGCTTAAAATGTATCTTTCGCTCCCAAGCAGGTGAATGTTGAAGCCCAGTTTCCGTAAAACCTCTGCAATTTTTAGAGCTTGTTTTGGCGGAGGCTGCTCAACTATTTTTTGCATTCCTGCTTTTTCTGCGAAAGGGTTGTATTTTGCCATGACTGCTGGCATTTCCACGTATGGCGTTCCAACCAAAGGCAGAGTTTCTTTTACAAGTTTTGTGCCTAATCCTATTGTGCGGTATTTTGGATGCACCACTACACGGCTGATTATGCTCAGTTTTTCGTTAAGCTCTTTCATGCTCATTTTTGGCAGGACAAGCCTGCGTCCGAAAGCTGTCGGCGGCGGATAACAGTAAACGATTACTCCGCAAAGCTCTTCGCCTCTTACAAGCCTGAAAATTTTTCGTGGACCCGCTATTTTGTGGCTGCGGTAATGGAAGCCTGCAAGCTGCTGCCAATCCTTAACGGAGCCTTCCTCTATACGCATTTCCTTGACGAGGCTACATTCCCGGGCTGGAACATTTGGATAATAATTGACGGTTATTTCTTTGCCGAACCGCTTGTGAATGTGCACTGAAGGGTTTAAGTCTTCAAAAAGGTCCGTGTGGGTTGTTGCTGCCAAAACCGCCTTGCCTTGTTGCCCCGCCAATTTTTGAAGGTTGTAAGCCACAATTTTAGCCGTGTCCCTGTCAAGCGTAGCTGCAAACTCGTCCATTATCCAGAATTGTGCGCCTGACTCTATCATTTTGGCGATTTTGTAGCGGTATTTCTGCCCATCGCTTAACTGTTCATAAGTGCGCAAAAACAGAAAAGCATCATTAAGCCCCACACGGCTTAACAACTCAAGGGCTTCCTCGAGGCTTTTGCCAACAGTTTCAATGAGCGGCTTGTTCGGTTCAGGCTTAATGTCGGCAATGTTTATGCAGCTTAAACCCATGTCTCGGCGGATATCCCTTTCCAAAGCCTTTAATAAGACACTTTTGCCTGAACCGCTATCACCAGTGATGTAAACAATGTCTGTCGGCCCAATCTTCAACTCCACATTCTCATAGACAACGAATTTTTCCCATTTGTCAAGGCCAAGCCCGAAGGCTTCAGCCACGCCTACAACACGCTCTGAAGGCTCTGGCGCAGCCGTTTCATAGCCAATATTAATAATGAATTTGCCTGTTCGCCTGTCAAAACGCCTATGCCATTGGCGGATATAGAACAATTCTCTATAATTTTGCTCCATTATTTTCCCACTCCCATAACTTTATGTTTCCAAATTTTTTGGCGGATTCCCTGCAGCTTGTTCGCTATTCGCGGAATAACAGCCAAAAACGGTTCAGGCTTCATTTCCATTGTTCCGTAAAGGGCTAACGCGGTTGCCCAGAAAACGTCGTCATGCGTGCCTCTTGGATGGCTAAAGGTTATTGAGCCGTCTTTTCTGAGCTGGAAGCGTTCAACGTTTAATTCGCTTGGGTAATCGCTGTGGTAAGGCTTTTCCCAGGTGAAGTATGGAAACTTGAATTTGCCTTCCAGCATTCGCTGTTTAAGAAGCATAGCCATCTCCTGTTTCCTGGGCATGGTGAAGGTTACGCCTTCAACGTTTTCTATGCCTGCGTTTGTCATGTCCTCGCAAATATAATCGCCTACGCCTGTCATGTCCACACGGATTTTCTGGAAGCCTCCCCAACGGTCTGATAGGGCTTTAAGGTAGCCAATAACACTGGCGTAGCTGGTTTCAAGCGGGAAAATTTTCAAATGCACAAGGCAGAAGCCTTCCTCAACTTTTTGGATAACCGCGATAACGCTGTAATCTTCATGCTTGCCGAAATCCACGCCGGCGTAAAACTCGCCACGTTGAACACTTTCAAAATCGTAAAGCTCCAAATCCTTGTCAATACATTTGGCGATTAAGCTTTGAGGAAGCCAAACGTCTTGGTCCTCTGCCCATTCAGCTTCCATTTCACGACGCCAACGGGCAGGATCATCAGCATACTGTTTACGGATCTCCTCGAGAATGCTCTTTTTTAATGGGCCGTTTGGCTCTTGGGCGTCTCGCCATGTTACGTGGCTGACTTTCCAGCCTTTAAAAGCTGGGTCGTTGCAGATGCGCCAGAAAACGCTGTCAGTGTTCCAGGGCGTGCTGCTAACGACAAACTTGCCGGCTGTCGTGCCAAGTGTAAATAATATAGCGTCAAAAAGCTCTGTGTCGCCTGGCGTAAGGTTGGCTTCATCCCAATATATTACGTTAAGCGTATAGCCCCTAATGCCTTCAGGATTGTTTGGCAAAGCCTCTATGATGCTGCCGTTTGTTAGATAAACGATTGTTCTCTGGATTTTCAGAACCATTCCAGAAGGAAGCTTTTTGGCGAAAAAGCCTACACGCCTCAAAACAAGTTTGCTTTGACGCCAGCTTGGAGCAACAATGACAATGTAGCTGTCTGGATGCGTAACGGCATACCATAAAAGAAGGGCTGAAACAATCCAGCTTTTGCCAGACTGACGGCACCAGCGGGCTGCTACAAACTGGTTTTCCAGGAAAAGCTTAATGAACTTTTTCTGGTAGCTTGTCGGCTCGAAACCCACAATTTGGCGGAAAAACTCGACAGGGTCCCTGCTCAGCTTTAAAGCCTTTTTCACTTCAGCATTATCCACTATTTTTTCGCTTTGCTGAAGGCTGAACCATCTTGGAAGTATTTGGTTAGGCCGCAGAGCCTTGGGCTTTTGAAGCAAGCTCCGCATATTTCTTTTCCAACTCTAAAAGTTTAGCTTCAATCTTCTTGTAGCCGACATACTGCTCTAAACCAGCAGCGTAAGCCTTGTAAAGAGTGGCAATAGTGTCTAAACGTTGAAGCTCTGTTTTGCCCAACCCGCTTTGACAAGCCTTGTAAAGGGCTGCAGCCACAATCTTCAAAACTTCCTCGAGGCTTGGAAGCTCCTGGGGAATTTCTAAAACGCCAGTCAAATCCAGTTTGCCGGCGACAACGTTTAAACCTAAACGCTGAAGCTTCTTTTTAATGGCTTCTGGACTCCGCTTATACTTTTCAGCCAAAGCCTCAATGCTTGCGCCTTGCTGAGCCAATTTTAGAAGCTCTTGCTCTTCGGTTCTGGACCACGTTCCTGGACCACGTTTTTGCTTAATTGTCTTTGTCTCCGTTTTTTCCTGGACAAAGACAATTGAACCATTTTCACTCATGATTATGGGTCCTCTTTCTGCGAACTCCCATTGGAGTGTGTCCCCTATGACCCGGAGCAACGAAGCATTCAAGCATTCTGCCTGCAACTTCCCGTGGAATAAGCGATGGCTTAACAACTGTGAGGCTGGTTATCCAGGCTGTTGGGACGCTTGTGTAGTCTAAATCGAAAAGGCCGTCTGCATATTGGAAGCTGTTTTGGGCGAGAATAAGCTGCCTAACTTTGTGGCCGACGGTGCCAATGTATATGCCAACAGTGTCAACGGTGACATCCACAGGCGCTGATTCTCTGCCGCTTAAACGGATTCCCGTGCTTGCGTCAAACCAAACTATATGCACCAGGTCTCCAGGATTGGGCTTAACAAGTTTAGGCATTAGGCATCACCTTCCCAACTTGTAACGGCTTAAATGGTCCGTTTTGCTGCGCAAGGCGTAAAGATAATCCGCCAGAAGCGGAGTTTCCCTTCCAAGCTCCAACGTGACTTCAAGCGTTTGGGTTTTGGCGTCAACATGGTATTCAACGCTTTCAACACGGTAATAGCCGGCTACGCCTTCATTAGGCAATGAAACATAGATTCTGTCGCCTGCCAGGACCGGCGTGCTGCCATAATCTAAAACCGTCGTTTTAACCGTGATGTGTTCAGTTGGGCTTTTTAAATGATTAAGCAGGGCGTTTGCGCGGTAGCTGCACTCCGTGTCGTTGTAAAGCTCCTCATCTGTTTCAACCAGCTCCCTCAAACCGTAAGCTGATTGGCTGCCCGTGTCTTGAGCAACCGCTTTAAAACGCTGCTCGGTAAAGTGTAAGCCGTCTACGGCTAACCATGTTTCCTGAGTTGGAAGCTCACCCCATTCAAAGTCTATGGCGCGAAGGTCTTTCCAGTTAGCGTTGCCAACCTTGTCCCAGACGCCGTTGGGGTTGGAAGCATTGTATTCGTTGTCTTCGCCAAGCGGAATGTCCGCGTTAACCCATTCGCTGCCTGAAGACATGAAATAGGGATGATATATGAAATAGTTGCTTGTGTCCGGAGCCAAAAGATAAATATAAACGGCGTAGCTTTTCCCGCTTATGTTGCGGATTTGAAACTTCAACTTCTCCTGCCCCTTAACACGGAGAATCAACGCTGAACCGTCTTCATCTTTAAAGTTGCACCTCACCCTGACCAAAGTGGGCACATCACCCGTTCCACGGTAAACCTTAATGCAGTAGCTTCCAACAGCCGGCGTAGGATTACTACTGACAAGGCTTATAGATGTGTTTGAGCTAATGACTTGCCACATGCTTGTAGTGGTTTCAGTCCAACGGTCTCTGTTGCGGGGCATTGTGGCGCCTGAAACACCGTAAACCCAAACCTTGTTTCTTATCGTGTGAATGTCTTTGCGGTATTCATATTCCTCGATAACTTCTGAAAGACTGACGCTGCTTGTCTTGCTGTTTCTTGGGAAAAACTCGAATTTGCCATCTGGAGCCACGCGGAAGTCAAAGCCTATAACGCCTTGCTTGTCGGCGGAGTCCGCAATCTGTTTAATAATGTCATAGACAGGCGTATTTTCAAAGTCCAGCTTCGTGTAGGTTGTATCAGTGTTTTCAACCAGCTCCGTGCCGTCCCGCACATGGCTTAAACCCACATAGTTGTCCAGTAGATACTTGACTATGTTTTCGCCTTTTTGGTTTAGGAAGGTGCCTGTGAAAACACGGCGGAAAAGCCTTTCGCCAAGGCATCTTCCATTAATCCGCAGATAGTTTTCCGTTGGCTTGCCAACATATTTGAGACTTTCAATACGCCCGTTTATAATTTGAGGCGGACTGCTTGACCTGCCAATTTTAACATAGCCTTCCAGTCCAACACTTAACGGTTTGGAGCCTCCAGGGCTATATTTGCCGTTCGAGTTTTGAACAAGCAGCTCGAAGCTGCTAACTTCTTTTGTGCAGCCCAAATACACTCGGCAATCTATAATGTCAGACTCATCCACAGCGTAGCTGCCGAAGGCAACCGCCATTCGTGGAATGTCAACGCTCAGCGTTCAACACCTCGCCTGTAAAGCTCTTCTTCGCCGGCTCTGGTGATGCTTTTTGTGCGGGCTGGCGTCTCCATGGAAACCTCATTAAACTCTTTAACGCTTTCTGTGGCAGCGTTCATTTGACTGGCGAAATGAGCCGCTGCAGCGGCAGCCGCTATAAGAGCCGCTATTCCAACACCCGTCAAAGCCAAAAACGTGGCGAAGCTAATGTTTAAAGCGTCCTGGGCGGCTTTGGCTATCCAGCAGGCTGCAGCATACACTTTCTGGGCTACGGCTACGCCGAAACTTGTTCTGGCAAACATTCCCAGCACGGTTACAAGATACATGCATGAGGCTGCGGCTCTCGCCTGCTCATTATTCAGCAAGCCGAACTGATGGGCTAAATGCACAACCGCCGAGCCTGTGGCTCCTAAACCAGCAACGGCGCTGCCAAGGCTCCGCAAACTCGCCTGCAAACTTTCAGAGTCGGTTTTAATCCTGTTAAACTCGTGGCTGGCACGGTTTATGGCGCGAATGCTTATGGCTATTTCACGGAAACTCATACGCTCACCCCGGCAACCCAGATTTCAAAGCTGAAGTCTTGGAAGGCTGGAATCCGCAGGTCCTTGGTTAAAGTGAAAGTCAAAGGCGCAACTTCGCCTGGCTTTAAAACTGCGGCTGGGTTCCAATCCCAGGAAAGCGTCAAATAGTCTGCAGCTTCAGGCGGATTCCAAGCAGTCGTATTTATGGAGAGCGTAATGTTAACGTTGCCGTTGTTACGCACATATACCATGGTGTTTTTCGCTTCTCCAAGGCTCATATTGCCCCATTGAATTTCCGTAACAGGCACTGTGCAAGCAGAATCCCAGTAAACGCCAACGCCGACAGCCTTAACCACGCCAACATTCCTAATCCGCCAATCGTTAACTGCATAGGCTATAATGGCGAATGCTGCAGCCAAGACAAGCAAGACTGCTAAAACCTTTAAGCGGTTCACTCGAAACCAGCCTCCTCTTTAGCCAAGTCAATAGCCTCGCAGACTATCTCCTCAAGCCTTGGCAGATGCTCCTGGATAGCTGGATATAGGTAGGGTCTTGCAGCCATGTAGCGGGTGCCAAACTCTACATATAGTGCGTAAGGCGCTTCTGCGCCCACTATGGCAACCCATTCCTCAACTTTGGCGTAGATGCTCTGTCGCAGATAGCCTGTCCGCACTGGAGCAAGCTGCTTAGCCAAGGCTTTAACATCCGCAGCCCAGCTTGCCAATTGCCGGTGAACCCAACGCTGCATCCCACTGTCAAACTGTTCCATAGCTTGCTGAAACTCTTCCACGCCGTCAACATCGCAGACTATTTCCAGCGACACCGGGTTTCACGCTCCGCTTTGGCTTTTTCTTCTTCCACCTGCCTGTCCAACTCGTTTAAGATGATTATGAACTGCTGGATTGTTTTGGCTGGCTGTCTTGCAAGCTGGCGTGGTGTCCATCCGAACTCTTTGCAGAGGCGGAACTCTGTGAGGGTTTGGTTTGGCTTGCCGCGTCTGATAGCCCTGATAAAAAAGCCGCTTCGTCGAAGCTTACAAGGTTAAGCCTGTTCACTATTTTGCCGAACAACTCGCCAAGGGCTATTGGCACGCCTTTTTCAGGGTCTTCGGCGAGAAGCCTCTCCAAAGTTATGGGCTTGTGGGCCGGCTGCTCTTTAAGGCTTGCGACAATCATTTCCGCTTGAATGGCTACGTCGTCGCTGCTCTGCAACTGCCCAGTTACAGGATGATATTTCGTATGCTTCTGAATTATGCGGCTCCTTTTAGCCCAAGTCAATTCCTGGAAAACATATTTGCCCGCGTATTCCTTGCCGAACTCTTCGCCAATTACGACTGTTTCAGTTTTCACTGGAGATCACCTTAACCTATTGATACACTTCTGGCTGTGAAGCGGGCTTTCAAGCTGACAAGGTCTTCAATTTTAGTTGGCGTTTTAATTTCGTTCCATTGGCAGTATGTAAACAGCAGGTAGTTGCTGGAACCGGCGGTGAGGTTGAATTTCCAGCTAAACTCTGAAACAGCTACAATCTCGTCCCATTCTGTTTTGTCTTCAAACTCGAAGGTTAACTCGCCTAACAAATCTCGATGGCGAGGCTGCAAATATTTGAGAAGGTGACTTGAAGTGCCGCGGACAACAGGCACGGGTTTAAGATTATTTTCGATGGAAACTTTCCAGTCTGTTATGCGTTCAACCGTTGTTAAGCTACCGCCAGACATGTTGCCTTTTTGAATAACAACGTTGTTTGAGTTTAGACAGCCTGAATATTCGCTGTAAACGGCTCCGCTGATTTTACTTGTGCCAACGGTAACGTCTTGGGCAACTAATTCCACAGTTGCCTTAACAACATCATCTATGCCGCCTTCAAGGGTTAGCTTGTCTATTCTGCAACCCTTGTAAAGAAGGCTTATGACATCTGTGGGTGAACCGAAACTGCCTTTATAGTAAAGCACTTGAACGCTTAGGCTGTTCAATGTAGAGGCATGTTGTATAAAGTGGATTGGCACTTCATAAGGCAATATATGTGTTATTTTCAAAGTGGGCTTCCGCAAACCGATTTTCAAGGCGGTTAGGTCTCTGCTGCCTATTCCACGCACTTTAATGAGGCTTGGGTCTAAAGCAGGCTCTACGCTTTCAGCCTGTATGCCAATCATAGACGGATTAGTCGGCGTCTGCCCATACACTGATTCGACGACAAAGAACGCTTTGCATTCATGCGCTCCATACGTTTCAGGCATATTCCATTCTCACCTCTTTTTTACTCTCCTACGTTCTCGAATACCCATGATTTGAGAACAATTTCCGTGTGGAAAATTGGCGGTTTAACGTCCACACGGTCCAAATCCCGATAATTAACCACGTCTAAATAGCTGACGCCTTTAACGGTGACCGTGCAAGAAGCATAATCACAATATATTGTAGCGTTGATGAAGCGGGCTCACATATAAGCCAAACATAACCATCGCCGTCAACAAAATCTTGTATGTTAGAAGATAAAGTGATGGAGACTGTTACTTCAGAGCCTGTTGTAACTATTTGCTCGTATTGCCATTGCTGAGCTGCATGGTTCCAAACGGCAATTGAAAAGCCGTTTCCAGCCAACCCGCCACATTGACCCTCAAAAGTTAAAACAACCTTTGAGAGAAACGTCTTTTTCATTGGAATTTTGAAGCGGAAAAGCATGAATGAGTAGCCAACGCCATAAGTGGAATAGCGGACATCATCGCTTACCGCTATTTTTGGATAATCTGCATCTGACAGTTCAGTCCAAACAGTGCTGGTTGGCTGGGGCTTCTGGCTTGAGCCTAAAAGAGTTTTATAGGCTTTATGAGTGCCTGAAGCCCTATAAACGCCTACATAATCGTAAAGCGTTTCATTAGGCTTGTTACGGTTTTCTCGAACAACACGCAAAACCTCTTCAACAATTTTGAAACGCATGGCAGAATCTTTACTCCAAACGCCAGCCCTTAACGTTAAAACTCGCCGGCGAAGCTTACCAGATAACTCCAGCTTCTGGTCAACAGTTTCAGCCAAGCCTACGGTTACATGTCCGTCAACGTTTTGCAAGGCTTCCTGGCTAACCCATTCGCGAGTAACAGGAACATTGGCGAGGCTGCTGTCATCCTTGACAACCCGCATTTTACTGCTTAAGAGGCGAATAACAGTTTCAACGGGGTTTTCTATTTGGCTCACTGGGCAACCATCCTCCTACATGTAGCCTTAAAATAATGGGGGTCTCCACGCCAACTGAACTGCTCACAAGTCAAAACCTCATAGTCTAAACCGCCGAATCGGATTTTGTCTTGAGGGCGCAATCTTGCATAAGTGTAAACTATGATGTAGTCGTTTATGACGTAGCCAGGCTCCAGAACGGCTATTTCGTCAGCCCTTGCAACATTAACTATGGCGGTTATATCTATTGGTTCTCCATAGCTTATGGAATCGCCGATTTCAATGGCTGGGTAAAGCGTGACGGGTTCGCCTTGGCTTTTAACAATCTGCATAAACCTTGTTGTGGGAGCCTCTGCATAGTTAACCAGGAGGCTTCCAAGCCAGCTTACGGTTATAACGCTATACTTGTTTTCCACTGGACTGTAATCTTTATGCTTGACGCCCCAAAACATCCATTTATCCATAAACCGTTTGACAACCTGGTAGCTGAAGGCGTAGCTTGGCATGTCATGGATTCGCCTAACACGCCAAAGGATTCCAGCAGTAACAGAATCATAATAATCGCAAGCAACAAAACGGCTGACAACGTCTATATAGCCAGCCCAGCAAATAGCCGGATTATAGGCTGGATACTGCTTGTTGTGGCGGGCATTATTCAAGGCTGTGTAAACTTTACGGCATGAGAGGCTCCAGCCTTCCCACTCATTTAAGCCCAGAAGGGCGTAGGCGAAAACGTCATCGTAAACCTCGTTTTCCGTTAAGCCTACACGGTGCCATTTCTGGTCTGAAGGGTCAAACCACAAGTAAAGGTTTTCAAAGCCTTCACGGAGAAAGCCAACAAGTTTCTCGGCTATTTCCTGGTAAAGTAGAATGTTCGGCGCGTCAATTTCTATCAGCTTTTTTAAGCCTATAAGCCCGTAGAGGCATTCCACATCCATTTTCAAATCGAAATTGTTGTCGGCGTCCACGTATCTTGCGAATCCGCCCTGTTGATTCTGGTTCTGCATGTTCCGTAGGAAGGTTAAGGCTGCAAGGCGACATGCGTCTAAAAGGCTGTTGCGGGAATAGTCGGTTAGCATATAGGCTTTCAAAAGGGCTGGAATGGCTCGGCAAGCGTCTATACTGTAATAGAGCTGGCTGTTTTCGTTGCTTCTGAATCCGCCGTAAGCCTGCTTGTTCGGGTCTGTGCATTGCTGGGCTATAATGAAGTCTGCTAAATCCAGGATTTTGCTGAAGATTTGCAGCTTAACAGTGCTGTTGCGTTCGGCGAAATAAACGTCATAGAGAAACTCTATGGCGAAGGCTGCGCTGCTAACGGCTCTTCCGCTTTGATAGTCAGGCGTGTCCGGCGGAATCACGTAAAGGTAAGGTGCAAAATCCATGACAAACTCATAATAAGTTTGCGGAATCTCCCCCATACTAAGCCAACCCCACGTAGAAGTCTTTTTCCTCTTCTTCTTTCTGCCTCTCCTTCATGCGGTCAATAAGCCGTTGAAACTCGCTTTGCAACACGCTCAGGGGCGGAGCATCCTTCAAAACGCTTACAGACTTGTCGCCGAGGCTGAAGTTTAAGCCGACGGCAGAACCGCCAGTCAAATAGCAAATAGCGTATATGGCGGCTAAAAGCGTAATAGCCTCTTGCTCTTCTTCGGTGCATTTTGAAAAGTCAATTTCCTTGTTAAGCTCAAGAGCAACGGTAACAGCAGCCCTTCTAATCATCTTGTAAATCTTGTCGTCTGGAATATCGCTGGCTGAAAGGTTAAGCACGTCCCGCACATCGTTAGGGTCAACTCCTGGAACCCGCTCCGTAACAACCTCAACAGTTTCCACACTGAAGTCAGCGTAAGTCTTGATTTGAACAGTGGGCCTAATGTTATAAGTGGTTTCAGAAGCCAACACAGCGGAAACATTAACGGTGAACGCTATTTCAAGAACATAAGTTACGGAAATCTCGTAACTTGCATCAACAATAATGCCAAACTCGATGAATATTTCCCAAAGCCCAATGTTAACTTCCTCGCCCCACTTGCTTGTATTAACCGTGAAGCTGCGGGAGACGCCTAAAGCTGAAACTTCCACGCTGTCGCCGTTGCTGTATCCGCTGCTATATTTGGTTGTGTCGCCCAAGTCAACAGCATACTCGCCGACATTATTGGTTTGAACCGTAGCCTGCTGGTTTTTCGTAACGTTTCTAACTGTTACAGAGACGCCTGGCTGAAGCTGCCCATCTTTTTTGACGCGTCCATAAACAACAAATGGAACCTGCGACAAGGCTTCACCATCCTACGGGTATATGTGGCGCCAGTAGCCGCCGGCAGTGCAGTAAATGTAAAGCTTATCGTTTATGCTGGAAACCGTGACAGTGGCGTAAATCGTGTAGCCGTAAACAAACGGGTAGCGGGTTCCATTAGTATATTCCAAAACGATAACGGTCCAGCTTATCCCATCAAAAGTTAGGCTTGCATTAATTTCGCCTAATGTTTTGCCAACGTCGGTGCTCCAAGGCTGAACAGTGTTCCAGCCCTGAACAAGCTCCGTATAATCTCTTGTGGCAAACGTGTAATTGATAAACGTGTAGCTGACTATTGTGCGGTCCCAATACTCGCTATACCAGTATTGATGCTGCTCCGTGTAATGCGAATAACCCATATAAAACGTGCCGACGCTTGTGCCTGTCCAAGTGCCTTCGCCCACAAGAACGTTTTTCCACCATACACGCACCTTGTCAATGGGGTCAATCCATCCGATTTCAATTGGAATCCACTCGCCGGCCACAGGCTGCAAGCCTAAACTGTTCAGGTTAACGCTTATCCCGGCTGGTCCTGAAAGCTGCCAGGTGCCATCCGCGTTTTTCGTTATGGTTATGCTGCCTGTGCTTGTGTAAAGCATGCTGCCAACATAGTCGCCTGGAAGCCATGCAAACATAAACATGGTGCCAATGAACACTGTGCTTGGGCTGGGCCAGCCGCTTATTGAGGCGCCAGCCCAGTCCCACTCGAAGGTTACGTTGGCGCTTTGCCTACCGTTAAAAACTTTGCTTGTCACGTTTTGAAGCTCTGCACGGCTGGCTGGATATCCTGGTCTCCCATGATATGGCGTGTTCCAGCCTGGCCCCATGGAGCCGCTGTAAGGCGTTCCCAACTCGTAGTTGCAAATCATAAAGAAGCTTGAACCCCAACTGCTTATCATTGGGTCGGTTGCAATGTTGCTGCCATCGTTCTGGTTATTGAAAAAATCTAATGGCCCGTTAACGTCTCCGTAATAGAACCAGTTAAGCCAAGCCTTCGTATATTTGACCACAGTGTTCTGTTGGGTCATGTTAACCTCGCCGGAAGGCTGCCAAACGCCAAGCTTATGATCAGCATCGTTAACAACAAAGTATTCCTTTTCAACCTTCATAGCGTTGTAAACATATATTGTCCTTTCAGGCGGACATGTAGTGTCAAGCTCTCCAGCTATCAGCAAAGCCGGCTGCCAAACATCATCTCCAAGCTCATGTTGAACGGTGGCAATTGGAATGAGAATGCTTATGCGTCCGTCAATTATGCCTGCCTGATAAATTCCGTCTCCGCCATGGCTGTGGCCCATAGCGCAGACTTTACCCGTGTGAAACTTGTTTTTAAGCGGGAAAGTGTCGCTGTAAGCATAACTAACAATTGTTTTGAGGGCGTCAGCTTCATGAGTGATGTTTCCGTTAAATGGGTATAGCTCTGGAATGCCGACAATATAGCCCTCATTAGCCATTCGCCCACAGAAATTGTAATACTGAGTTTTATACGTGGGGCTTCCGGGACAAAACACTATAAGCGGATAACGCCCAGAACCCGTGTTATAAAATATGGTAACGTTGTAAGTGGCGTATTGCCCTTGAAGCTGCACGTCGTAACTGTCATAGCCAGCTATGGATGGCGTAGGCGGATTAACAGTCGGCCCGTTGAAAACTCCGAAAATAGCTGCAAAAACAGCTATTATAATGGCTGCAAGGGCAACTAAAGCCTTCTTAAACCTTGAAAAATAGCCTTTCACCTTCTGCATTTCAACCACCTTTCAAAATTCGCCTTGGTTGTGTAGGCATGGCGAAAGTTGAAGGCGTAAAGGCAGCGCCAGTCAGATGGAATCTTCTTCAGATTTGGATTAGTCCAGTCCCAAATTCTTCCATAAACAACAACAGCGTGGGCTGGCCTCTCATAAACAACAACGAAAACTTTCCAAGGCTCTTTAACTATCTGCTTGAACAGAGAGGCTAAAAGGATGGCTCCGTCCTCGCAGTCTCCAGCCATCCTCATAAGCGTCTCGAAAGGCGTCTGCCAATAGTCTTTATCCTCTCTAACATAGCGGATATGGGCGACAACCCAGTTAAAGGCGTCTTCAACTGTTGGAAAAGGCTTGCCAATAAGCTTTGAAACGTTTATGGCTGTGTCTCGCTTGCTTGGCTCCACTATTTTAACTCGTTTAAAATGGCGCATAGCCCAAAGCTCATGAAGCCAGCCAAGCACGCCTTTAAGCCTCCGAAAAGTTTTAGCTGGGCCTCTGGAACACTGGCGTGTAGTAGATTTTGACAAAGTCGCCTGCAATCACGTTTTTAACGGCGAAAACATCCCTGCAAAGCATGGTTCCGCCAGAAGGCTGGTTGAAAATGCCACATTCCATCAAGCCGTAAGTGCCTGTAATGCTGAAGGTTGCGTCAACACTGCATTGACCCGTCTCCGCATCCTTCGTATATGTGGCGTCAACCCGCATAACCTCATTGCCCAAAGCCGTTTGACCAGCACTTGGCGGGTCTCCGTTTGTGCCAATCGCCACATATTTGAAGGCTGAAGGCCTGTTTCCGCTGCCGTCAAAAACACAGCCGCACATGGCGTCTAAACCAGCGTTAACAAGGTAGTCGTCAAGCCTGCAATCGCCCTCGTCCACGTCTATCAGTTTGCCGTTTCGCCAAACCTCAATACGCCTCTTAATGCCAACAGCTACGCCGACTTTGCATCGCAAACCATTATTTTTCAGCTTATTCTCCCTCTTAATCTCGATTTCAGCTTTATTTTTGGAAATAGACAAATAAAAACAATTTTATCGAAAATTAGTCACGAAAAAATTCTAATTTTTAGAAAATAACGAAAAAACCTAATTAAAATATATAAGGCAATTAAATTGCTTTTGATTAATAGCGACTAACAGAAAATTTATGAGTCTACCGCGATATAAAATATAGCCATTAAGTCAAGGAAGATGTTGATTTGCACAAGGAGCAATTGGCAGATAATTTAGTTCTGGTTGGATCTACACACTATGATTACATTGAGTCGCTAAGAACGTTCATCCAAAATAAAGGGTTCGTTTGGTCCTCATGGAATTTCAGGATTAGGGAACAATGGCGTGAAACGATATTAAAACGCATAAAAACTCAAGGGAAATTTCCAATTTACTTCTACATGAGCAAGAAGAAAGGAGGCAGCGGACTTGTAGAATATGTTGGATATGTAAGCGAAATACGCATGGGGGACACTCCTACTAAAACACCCAGCCCAAGTTTTACAAATCCAGGAGAAGAGGATTTTCCGACGGATGATTTTAAATCATATACATGGTTTAAATTCTCAGCCGTGGATCCTGTAGGTCCATTTGAGCTGCAAATTTTTAGAGATATCGAAACAGAAGATCCGGTTATACCTTCAAAACTTAAATCATCTTTTGCATATGCCTTTATCGCAGAAGGTTACGAAAAACCTACGCTTGAAGAAGAACAATCAATTATTCCAACCTTCATTAGTGTTGAAAAAGATTTGAGAAAATATCTCGTTAACAACTTGACCCTTCTTGAGCACGGCTTGAAATTATATCAAGATCAAGAAAGAACTGGCGAAGAATATCCCGTTGAAGGCGGTAGAATGCGAATAGACATTCTTGCCATGGATTCGAAAGATAACTTCGTCGTGGTGGAACTAAAAGCAGGAGTTGCAGATGTTTCTACATTTGGGCAGATCTCGGCATACATAGGTTGGGTGAAGGAGAACCTTGCAAAAAATAGTTATGTAAGGGGGATAATAGTAGCCAATGATTTTGACGACAAGATAAAATATGCTGTAAAGTTAACACCTCATATTAAATTGAAAAGGTATAAACTAATGTTCGAGTTTGAGGATGAAAAGTCATGATTAACGTATTTTAGAGGGGTAATTTCTTAAGGTTTTGCTGTGTCTATGAGTTTTTGCAGCCAAACAGTGATGGCGGTGGGTCCTACCATGGCGGTGTAAACGTCAACGGTTACGCCTGTCAAATCCAAGCCAAGCGCTGAAAAGGCGGCTATGGCTACTGTTCGCAGAAACTTTCGCCAGTTGAAAGGCTTGTCCTGTGCCGAGTAGCCGAGGAAAGCATAAATCAAGGCTGCGGCAACTCCTAAAGCCACGTTTAACCCATTCATTTTCGGTTTTTTCACCTCCTCTTAGCCTTTCACAGACAAAGCGGCTAAGCGTGACTTTCCGGTTGAGCTTCTTTTTCCCATAATTCCCACCCGAATTTGGCTGCGTTTTTGCGGAACTCTTCGGGGCGAATCAAGCCGAGCTCTGCAGCCTTGAGCATGTCAGCCATAACAACTTCTGGCACTTCAGGGCTGCCCCAGTTTAGGCGAACCTTCGCCTTTGCTGGGTCGTGTCCAGCTTGGACTAAAACAACGTCGAAAATGTCGCGTTCCACTTGTCTTTTTATGTAGCGTTGGATAGGCTTAATTAGCATGTCCTGGAGG
>Ga0105162_1000889_pt1 | contig 18218 bp, 22 predicted proteins | sample JNZ201metaG_FD_81532 | JGI IMG/M metagenome (GOLD analysis project Ga0105162, IMG submission 81532) | Hot spring microbial communities from Jinze hot spring, China to study Microbial Dark Matter (Phase II) - JNZ 20120812A | ecosystem: Environmental > Aquatic > Thermal springs > Hot (42-90C) >...
GACGTCATTGATGTGGAGGAGTTGATGCGTGTGCTGGCTACGGAACCCGGGAAAGCTTCTCTCGGGTTCGTGGAGACACTAAACGCCCTGCGGATGGGTGCCGTTGAAAAGGTTCTGGTTTCTGAGGATTTTCTCTGGAGCAGATACATGGATAAAGATGTCTGGGAACTGGTAGACAGGGCCGAGGCACATGGTGCTTCTGTGCGCGTCATCTCCACGGGGTCTGAGGCCACGGATAAGCTCAATGGCCTTGGTGGTGTCGCTGCCATTCTACGCTACTCGGTAGACCCTTCGTTGCTAAGACGCGTTGATTAGCTCGCTGGTGGTGTAGATATGTACGTTGGGAGGCTTGTTCTGAACATCGCCTACACGCGCTCCCACGAGGTAGACGTCGCTCTCGAGAGATGCCGCGAGGTCTACAAGCCTCTGTGTGACCACGCCGTCGAAAACCACATACTTCGCATCCTTGTGCTCTCCAAACTTGGTCACAAGCTCGCTCACAGGCATACGCTGTATCTCGTTAAAGTTTTGGTCAAGCAAAACAGCTGACAAAGTTCCGTCAACTTGTTTCACATAGTTCTTCAGCTCCGTTGGGACGGTTTTTCTCTCAGCGCCCGCCGCCATTTCCTTGGCCCTCAAGGCCTCGGAAGGTGGAACAGCGTGCTCTAGGGCTTCGTGAATCTCTCTGGCTGTCAGCTGCTCAACCTCTTTTCCATAGGGTGCTCTTGCGACTGCGTCTATCTTACAGTTTTGTAGCAGCTCCTGGAGGATGAGGTCGCCTCCTCTGTCGCCGTCGAGAAAAGCGATAACACGTTTCTTACGCTTAGTAAGGCCTGCGATGGATTTGGGTATCTTAACCCCCTCAACAGCTATGGTGTTTCTGTATCCGTATCTCAGCAGGTTGATGACGTCGGCTCTCCCCTCAACTATGATAAGCTCATCTGACGAGTCTACATCGGGGCCCGCTGGAAGCTTCTCGGGACCATATTCCGAGACCTTTGTCTTGACTATCGCATCCTCAAGCTCTCTGAGAATAAGGTCGTTCTCAGGCACTTTCTGCTTCTCCCAAGCAGCCAGAATTTCCTTCGCTCGCTCGATTATGCGTTTTCTTTTCTCTAGACGTGTGTCTTCTATCTTCTCTATGACTGCCCGTGCCTGGTAGGGCCCGACTCTGTCGATGGACTCTATCATCGCCGCTATCAGGGATGTTGTATATTTGTCGAGGCTTGTGGGGACTATGATTTTTCCTACGGCTTTGTTGCCTTGCGTCGTGACGTTTATCTCGATTCTACCTATGCGTCCGGTCTTTTGCAGCTCCCGTAAATCAAGGTCTGAGCTGAAAATCCCCTCTGTTTGTCCGAAAACTGCGCCTACCACGTCGTTTTTGTCGACTGGACCGTCCACTTCAATCCGAGCCTCTATAACATATTTTGTTACTGTGCTCAAGGTTCTGCTTCGGAATTGCTTTATTGCTGGATTTATTAAGGTCTTCCATGGATTTGAGATAAGGCTAAATTTAGCCTAGGCTAAAAAAGGGCGGAGAAAAATGATTATCCCCGAATCAAGGCTTCTGTTAGCCGCCTCCATTTTTGTTCTGGTTCTGGGGCTGGCCACCCCCTACTACGTTGTCTCGGATACGGTGGAATCGAGGCTGGCTCTCGCGACGACCTCGGTCATCTGCGACCTCGCCAGAAACGTGGTGGGAGGGCTCTGGGATGTGGAGTGCATAGTAGCACCCGGGCAGAGTCCCCACACCTATGAGCCGACACCCGAGGACATGGTTAAAGCAGAGAAAGCCAAGGTCATCCTCTACAACGGTTTCACCATAGACGCTTGGGTGGCTAAGCTTCTCGCCAGCCAGAACAAGGAGAAGCTTCACAGGGTCACGGAGGGGTTGGAGCCTTATCTTCTCAAGGTTCCCGACGGCCCCTACGCCGGAAGAGAAGACCCACACATGTGGATGGACGTAGGACTCGCGATAAAATACGTCGAACGCATCCGAGACATATTCATCGGACAAGACCCAGGCAACGCCGAAATCTACAAGACAAACGCGGCCGCATATATTCGTGAACTGGCGGAGCTCGACAAATGGATTAGAGAAACCGTCTCACAGCTTCCGACCGAGAAAAGAATACTCGTCACACAGGAGAACGCTTTCCAGTATTTTTCCAGGGCCTATGGGTTCCGGGTGGGTGCATACTTCTACTCCATAGCCACAGAGATTGAGCCATCTCCCATAGACATGGTCAACGCTGTTGAGAAGGTGAAGCAGCTCGGGGTGTGTGTATTTTTTGTCGAGTCAACTCTTTCCAGTAGGCTGCTGGACTCTCTTATTAGAGAGGCGGGGGGTAGATTGGCTGGGCCGTTGTATGTTGATGGCGTGGGGCCAAGGGGTTCGGGTGCAGAGTCCTATGTCTCAATGATGAAGGTGAATGTGGGAACTATTGTTGGGGAGTTGATGAAGGGATGTTGAGCGAGGCTGTTGTTGTAGATGGCTTGACCGTGGCTTATGAGAGGATAGTGGCTCTCGAAGATGTTTCCTTCAGAATATTCCGCGGCTCGATAACAGCTGTTGTCGGGCCAAACGGCTCGGGAAAAAGCAGTCTCTTCAAAGCTCTTGTCGGACAAGTCAAACCAAGGCGGGGTGTCATAAAAATTCTTGGACTTGATGTCTCGGATGCGCGTGGGAAAATAGCCTATGTTCCTCAGAGAGAAGAGGTTTACTGGGATTATCCCTTGACTGTGTGGGATGTTGTGGCTATGGGCAGGATAAGGGATGTGGGTTATCTCAGGAGTGTGAAGAAAAATGATGAGAAGGTTTTGGCTGCTTTGGAGAAAACCGGGTTGAGAGAGTTGATGCATAGGAAAATCTCGGAGCTTTCCGGTGGGCAGCAGCAACGGGCCTTCATCGCTAGAGCGATAGCGCAGGAAGCGGAGATATATTTGCTGGATGAGCCTCTCACAGGCATAGACGCCGAGTCAGAGGACAGGCTCTTCGACATCTTGAGCGAGCTGCGACGGATAGGCAAAACCGTGATAATGACCACCCATGACCTCAGCAGCACCTTCGAGTTCTTTGACAACATTCTCCTGCTCCGAAACCGTGTGATAGCGTTCGGGTCTCCTGAGAAGGTTTTGACGGCGGAAAACCTCGCCTCAGCCTACGGCAGTGAACGCGTCGCCATGCATCTTACCGACGTGGGGAGAGTTGCTGGATGGCGTTAGCCGAGTTTTTCCTCGAGCCACTCACATACCGCTTCATGCAGTCAGCCTTCATCACATCCATCGCGGTCGGCATACTCGCATCCACCCTCAGCGTCGTAATTGTCTTAAGAGGATGGGCTCTTCTCGGTGACGCGATATCACACGCAGTTTTGCCCGGACTAGCCTTGGCCGCCGTCTTCAACATTCCGCTTACTCTGGGCGGAGCCTTGGCAGGCATAATATCCTCATTCGCCATCGGCGTGATAGAGCAGAAGACCCGTGTGAGAAACGACACGGCCATCGGAATAGTTTTGACAGGGGCATTTGCACTCGGCCTCGTCGCGATAAGCAAGCTCCGGCCAACTCTGGATGTTTTGCACATCCTCTTCGGAAACGTTCTCGCCGTCTCAACAGAGGAGCTGCAGCTCACCGCAGCAGTCGCCGCTGCCGTACTCCTTTTCTTCGGTCTCTTCCTTAAAGAAATCGTAGCATATACTTTCGACCCAGTTTTCGCCTCCGTGGCAGGATTACCGTCCAACCTTCTCCACTACATTCTCATGGTCATGATATCGTTGGCGGTCATCGCTTCCCTGCAAACGGTTGGAATAATCCTTGTTGTAGCGCTGCTCATAACCCCTGGGGCGACTGCCCAGCTTCTCGCCAAAAACCTCCTCCAAATGTTCATCATATCCATCGCGGTCGGCATAACGTCGGCTATTATCGGCCTCTACCTGTCCTTCTATCTCGCAGCCAGCTCCGGGGGAACCATCGCTTTAACCGCCACAGCCATCTTCTTCGCAGCCTTTTTGGCTAAGAGGCTGACTGCCTCAGCTGTCTCCCGCTAAGCTCCGCGAGCTTCTCAATAATCATGTCATGCTTAGCCTCGTCAGCTTCTATGGAGTCGAGCAAAATCTTCAGAACATCGTTTTTCAATAGCTGTTTAACTGCCTCGAATCCTTGGGCATGGCTTTTCTCCTCATGTTGCCGAAGCATCTGTAAGCGCTCGGGGTCTGGGAGAATGCTTCCCGTGAAATTTTTCTCGATAGCTGATATTGTTGTATGCACGATGTCTGCGTGTCTGATGCTGTCTGACGCGATTTGCCTGAACAGGAGGCTGACCATCTCATCTTTCGCCTTTATCGCTTCGTTGAGGAAAAGCTCAGCCGCCTCCTGCTCAGCGGCGAGACGGTTTCTCAGAACTCTCAGGGCTTGACTCTTGGCTTCTTCTGGAAGAGCTTCCCTATCGGGTGAAGGTTTTCCAAGCATCATCAGAACTTCGTAGGCAAGGTCGAGGAGCTCCGTCTCGGTGGCGGGCCTCTGTCTGAAAGCAATTTTTCCAGCAAATTCCCGCACCATTTCTTTGAGGCGTTGTTGAGATAAGGCAGTTTGGCGGCCTCCAGCTCTTACACCTTTGACATACTGGGTGACGGCCTGCGGAGTGATGGAGAGAAGACGCGCCACCTCGGCCTTCTTCAACCCATATGTCGTGACAAGCTCTGTCGCAACCATCGCCCTGAGAAGAGGTATGAGCTCCTCAGTCTTGGGTATCTTCAACTTACACTAGTTAGAATTCACGGCGTTATATGTGTGATGTGTAACAACGTGAATCATTGTTTTCACGGTGTATGGTTTATATCATGGGATATAACGGTGTTATACCGTGAAGCATGCACGAACAATCCAAACCATCGCTCTAATCACAGCCGGAATAATTATCGGCCTGCTTCTTTCGGTGTCCTTCGGCTTCGTGGTCATGCAGCCCCAGGGCAAACAGAAACTGGTGATAGCCGTCCAGCCCACGTTGTCAGCGGCCGAGGTTCTTCAAAGAGCCAAACCAATCGAAGCCTTCCTCGAACAGAAGCTGCCCGACATAGACATCGAAATCTATGTGCCAACCTCCTACGCGGCCGTGGTAGAGTCTCTTCGACGCGGACATGCGCACGCCGCATTCATGAGCGCATGGCCCTCTTATCTTGCATGGAAACTGGCGGACGCCGAGGTTGTTTTGGCTGAGATAAGAACGGTAGGCGAAGGGGATAAAATAGTCGAAGCGCCACAATACTACTCCTACTGGGTCGTGCTACCCAATTCACCCATCAAGTCCATAGAAGACCTCCGAGGCAAGAAAGTCGCTATGCCCAGCCCCATCTCGACATCGGGATATGTTGCACCACTCGCTAAGCTCGTTGAACTCGGATACATACAGGTCAAGCAGGGTTCAGAAGCCGACCCCTCAACCTTCTTCCAAGTAGTCTTCACAGGCGGATACGCTCAATCATGGACAGCTCTCAAAAACGGCGACGTAGACGCAGCGGTCATAGCTGGAGACATTCCTGAATCCCTCTACAGAGAGGTCATGTCAAACACGCGTGTAATAGCCTCTCAAGGCCCCATACCAAGCCACGCCGTAGTCTTCTCAAAGGAGTTGAAGGAGCCTCTACGCTCACAGCTAATAAAAGCCCTTCAAGAGCTGGGAGATAAAGAACCAGCCTTGATGAAACAGTTCATATCCGCGCTTTTTGTCAGATTCGAGCCCACGACATCAGAACAGCATCTCGGAGGATTACAAAGATACCTTGAGCTCACAAACCTAAGATACTCTGAGAAGGTTGGCTGAAATGGGCACGGTGCTGACAATCCGGGGGCTGAGCTTCTCATACGACGGCCGCAGAAAAATTCTTGACGGTTTGGACCTTGACCTCTCAGCAGGAGAAACACTCGCCATCATGGGCTACTCAGGCTCGGGCAAAACAACCCTCCTCAAAATCATCGCAGGACTCCTATACCCATACCAAGGTACCGTGAAAACCCACGACGCTAAAGGCGGAATAGGCTACATCCCCCAAAACATAGGCCTAGTCAAAAACCTCACAGCAGTGCAAAACGTTGCACATGGCGCGCTAGGAAGAATAGGGACCTTGCCAGGCTTAATCGGCAAATTCCCACAAGAAGTGTTTGAGAAAGCCTACCAGCTATTGGAAGACCTTGGCTTGGCGGAGGCTGCTGACCGAAAAGCCGGCCAACTCAGCGGAGGAGAGAGACAAAGAGTAGCCGTCGCACGTGCTCTTATGCAGAACCCCTCAATACTACTCGCCGACGAGTTTGTCTCAGACCTCGACGTCATCAACGCCTATGAAGTCATGGAGCTCACCACAAAAATATGCAGACGAAACAACATCGCTCTCGTCATGACCATGCATGACACATACCTTGTCAACAAATTCGCAGACAGAGTCGCTGTCCTAAAAGACGGAAAAATAATGAACGAAATGCCGGGAAACCAGATAAGCATCAAAACGCTTTCAGCAATTCTAGGCGGTGGACCAGTGGAATGAAATTTCGCTAAACAAATCACAACACTGCTGACCGTCGCGGTTTTCGTCTACTCAGCATCCCGCCTCGGGCTCACCGACTTCAACAGGCTTTCAAAGGGCGTGTTCAACCTCGGCAGCCTCTTAGCAGAGATGGTTCCACCCAACCCGGAGGTCGCTGCGGAGGCAGCGACAGCCTTGGCGGAAACCATTCAAATAGCATTTGTTGGAACAGTGCTGGGGTTTGTGTTTGCTCTACCTATTTCGGCGCTGGCCATGCGCAACATCTTCCCACAGACTTTAACCACGGTCGTCAGAGCATTCTTCGGCTTTATGCGCACCATTCCGGTCCTTTTCTGGGCAGTGTTCTTCGTCATAGCGGTGGGGCTTGGACCACTTGCAGGCACTCTAGCCATAGCTGTATACACCTTCGGCTACCTATCCAAAATATACTACGAGGCATTCGAAGCAACTGACCCGGAGATACTCGACGCAATACGTGTGACAAAGGCCCCACGCATACTCATCCTCCGACACGCCATAATACCAGAATCGATGAACACAATCATAAGCCAGCTACTATTCATGTTTGAGTATAACATAAGGTCGTCAACAGTCCTCGGATTCGTTGGAGCAGGTGGAATCGGGCTACTCATGATAAGCTACATCGAGTCACTACAGTACAGCAGCCTAACAACAGCGCTTCTTTTCACCCTATCGACGGTGGTGGCCATAGACCTTCTAAGCGGATATCTCAGAAAACAATTCATACCAGGTTTCATACAAAAACCAAAATAAGACACACGCTGATGATTTTTCTCAACCAAGAATGAATAATCCATGCAACACCAGCAACTTCGTACAGGTTACGCCGGATATGGTTCAGATGCTAGACAACTATGTCGTTATGCAACGAATAGGGGTTCAGAGTCTCTGATGACGCGTCCCTCTACGCCCTTGAGGGTGACATAGTGTTTAGTCAGTTCTTTAAGCGCTTCATGTGTTGCTCCGCTGTAGAACCTGAGGCCCTTAACCTCAGCCATCCTCAGCCTCTCATCCACCTCCCCTCGTCCGAGAGACGCGAACCCAGCTTCTTTAGAGCCGTAAAGAAACCCCCACACGGAGGAGAATGATACAACATAGGCGGCCAACTCAGATACATGGGGGAAAATTGTCTGCATCGTCTTTTTAATCGACTGGTAGGCGAGTGGCGTATGTGTCGGCGACGTGGCCTGAGTGGCTATTACACCGTTTTCCGAGAGTTTTGACAACAGAAGTTGATAGAATTCCGTCGTATATAGTTGATATGAGGGGCCTTGTTCGAGCGGGTCGGTGACATCGATTATGAAGACGTCAACACTGTCCTTAAGCTTCTCAGCGACCCATGCCCTTCCATCCTCAAAAAACAGCCTAAGCCTAGAGTCGTTGAACGCGCCGGCCGAGAGCGAGGGTAAATGTTTTTGACAGAGTTCGACAACTTCTCTATCCAAGTCTATCATATATGCTTCTTCGACAGTCCGCCACCTGAGAACCTCCCTCAAAGTCGCACCTTCTCCGCCCCCTATGATGACCACACGTTTGGGCGCCCCGTTTAGGCACATGGCGGGATGGACAAGGGTTTCATGGTAAATATGCTCGTCTAAAAGAGATGACTGCATTTTTCCATCGAGCAGCAAGCAACGGCCAAATGGTTCTGTTTCCAATATCTCGACCTTCTGGTAACGTGTTTTCCCACTGTAGATATGCCTGACCACCTTGTAGGACTCGAGCACGGACTCGCTTATCTGCTCCGTATACCAGTTTGACGGCTTATCCATCTCGAATCGAGGCTTTCTGAAGCTGAAGGTTTTTTCTAGAAACGTTAAGCCCCCTGATTACCTCGAATGCTCCAACGTTCTCAGGCTCAAGCCTTGAAATGATGAGGTCGTAAGCCTTCCATGGGTCAATGTTTTCTCCGCAGGTGTATATATCGAGGGCGGCGTAGCCAAGCTCCGGCCAAGTATGTATCGAGATGTGGCTCTCCTTTAAGACAATTATCGCCGAGACGCCTTGCCCATCGTCAAACCTTTCAGAATACGTGCCCACAATAGTTGCACCGCTGGCGACAGCAGCCTTGGTCAACAAATCCTCGAGGAAATCCACATCGCTTAGTAGGAGCCTGTCACATCCGGTAAGCTCCAGTATCAGGTGTCTGCCAAGACCCTTCACATCCCGTGAAGGATTCCCAGCTTGGCCTCCCACCCTCATCAAATTATGTCACTAAAAATGCTAATTTTAAGTTATCGAACCGATGGAGCCCGCCTACCAAATAAAGCAACCAAACAAAACTCCGCCTCAACAGCCGCCGATTCCTTTTCATGACTCACACAACAGGCCGGATTGCGAAAAAAGATTTAGAGAAACCCTATTCCCTTCCTATCTATGGCTACTGTTCTAGGTTTCACGGAGGCTTGGAGAAGAGTCTTTTCACTGAGGACACTCGGCGGTGGCTATAGGAGATATTTTCTTCTTCTATGTGATTCTGGGCTGCTGTTTCTTGAAACAGACCATGTTAGACACCTGCAGCCGTGGAACATTGGCAGCACTGGTGATATTTTGACAGACATGGTGAACGTCTGGGTTGAGGAGTTGAAGAATGCTTTGAAAAAAGATGATGTGGCTGATTTGTTTTTGTCTGGCCGTTCTCTGGAGGAGGTGGTTGCGATTCTTGAGGAGAACAAGAGGAGGCTGGGTGTGAAGAAATTTGGCAAAGCAGAGTTGCTTAAGCCCGCCGATGTTGAGAGGATAGAGCTTTCAGGCAACGGGGTTCTCAGAATAGTTGCCCGAGATGGCGGCAAACAAACCTACGAAATCCCACCCGGCCAAACCGCAAATGTGGACATGTTTCTAAAACGAATATTCCCTCACCAATACAGGGCGGTGAAATAAAATTACACATGTGCGCAGTATCATTTATGCGAGGAGCTAAATACTCTGACTCACGTTTACAACCATGTCCGGCGAGTTCAGCAAAGTCATATTCTCCAAGGAGGGGGGTGTTGCTTCGATTGTTCTCAACAATCCTTCGCGTTACAATGCGTTGGAGCTGGAGCTTAGGAGGGAGCTTCGCCGTGCTTTGGAAGAGGCTGCAAGAGACGATGAGATAAGGGTTGTTTTGGTTCGTGGAGCTGGTGGAAACTTCTCCGCGGGAGCCGATATCCGAGCTTTCCTTGAATGGGACCCTGCAAAATGTGTAAGCATAGCCAACGAGGTCGGCACCTCGATGGTTCTCGCGAACATCATACGAAGTATGCAGAAGCCTGTTATCGCTGTTGTAGAGGGATACTGTCTGGGCGGAGGGTTTGAGCTGGCGATGTCCTGCGACATGATTGTAGCGGCTGAGGACGCGGTTTTTGGACAGCCCGAGATAAACCTTGGTCTGATTCCGGGAGGTGGAGGTACACAGCGTCTGGCGCGTTTGGTGGGTGAGAAAAAGGCTAAGCAGCTGGTGATGACGGGTGACAGGATATCTGCGAGGGAGCTGGAGAAGATGGGTGTTGTGAACATCGTGGTTCCACGTGATAAGCTTGAGGAGGCTGTGAAAGAGCTGGTGGAGAAGCTGTTGTCGAAGCCGAGGATGGCGCTGGCTGCTGCGAAAGAAGCTGTTAACCTCGCCTTGGAGACAGGTTTATTGGCTGGTTTGAGAGCAGAGCTGATGCTCTTCGCCTCGCTCTTCGCCACCGAGGACCAGAAAGAAGGCGCCCGGGCTTTTCTCGAGAAACGTAAACCGGTCTGGAAAGGCAGGTAACCTACTGAGGCTCAATCGTGGCAGGCGGCTTGCTCGAGACCGCGTAGGTCACCCAGCTAACCTTGTCAACCTCGTTAGCTATTCTCGAAGCTATTTTATCGAGCACCGTGTATGGCAGTTTCACGTAGTCGGCTGTCATACCGTCGACCGATGAGACGACACGGACTGTCACGATGTAGCCGAGGCTTCTTCTATCGCCTTTGACGCCTGTGGCTTTGTCGTCTCCTACTACTGCGAAGGCTTGCCACACCTCGTCCAGCAGCCCCGCCTTCTCCAGCTCCTCCTCCACAATAGCCGACGCCTCCCTACATATCTCAAGCTTCTCCTCAGTAACCTCGCCTATGATTCTGACGGCCAGTCCCGGGCCTGGGAAGGGATGACGCTTGACCAGCCAACGGGGCAGCCCCATCATCTCGGCGAGTTGTCTGACCTCATCCTTGTAGAGTTCGCGGAGCGGCTCAACCAGTTTCATGCCGAAGTCTTGAGGCATACCGCCGACGTTGTGATGAGTTTTGATGACCGCTGAGCCGCCGACTGATTTTCCGCTCTCGACCACGTCAGGATAAAGGGTTCCCTGCGCAAGATGTGTAAAAGGTCCATAGGCTTTGCTAACCTCCTCAAATATGGCTGCGAACTCGTGTCCGATTATCCTTCTCTTCTCCTCCGGGTCTGCGACACCGCGCAGTCTGTCAAGAAAACGTTCGGAGGCATCGATGTAGATGATGTTTTCCTCGCCCACGATTTTCCGCAAAATTTCAAGCACTTTTTCCGGCTCGTTTTTACGCATCAACCCATGATTCACGAACAGGCATTTGAGCCGTTTGCCCACAGCCCTGGAGACTATGGCTGCGGTGACCGTGGAGTCTATTCCACCGCTGACAGCACACAACACACGGCCTTCACCCACCACATTCACAACCTCCGCCACAGCTTTCTCCAGATAATCCTCCATCCGCCACGAACCCCTGCAGCCACAAATGTCGAATACAAAGTTTTGTAGAATTTTTAAGCCATGTTCTGTGTGGGCCACCTCTGGATGAAACTGTACGCCATAGATGTTTCTCTCTTCATTACATATGGCTGCGTGAGGCGAGGTTGTGGTTGATGCGGCTGTCTCGAAGCCTTGTGGAATTTTTTCGACGTGGTCGCCGTGGCTCATCCAAACCATAAACCTGTCAGGCAACCCTCTGAATAGACGGCAACCGTGTTTTAGGAAAAGTTCTGTTCTACCGTATTCTCGGGCCCTTTCACGTCTAACCTCGCCGCCGAGCAAATATGCAATCAGCTGATGGCCATAACATATTCCCAGCACAGGCTTGCCCCGAAGTTTCTCCATATCCACTGTTGGGGCGTTGTTTTCGTAGACGCTCGCCGGCCCTCCGGAGAAAACAACTCCCCTATAGATGCTGATGTCTGTTTGCGGGAGCATTTTATGCGGTATGACATGTGTTTTGACGCCTATGCTTCTAATCCTTCTGCTGATGAGGTGTGCGTATTGGCCGCCGAAGTCGACGACCGCTATAGCATCCTCCACGGAACAGCATGTTAATCATCGCTTGATAAAGTCTTTTCAGCAAATAACTAAAGCAGGCCAGCGATTAGAAGAGGTAGGGCCAGAGCCAGCGCCGTCTCAACTCTCGCAGCCGCTAGAGCCAATGTTCTCGCATGTTTTTTCCCAGAGGCCGCGCGCGGGCCCAGTATGAATGAGTGTAGGAAATCTAGGAGAGCTGCTGTGTAGAGTATGGCGAGGGTGATTTGAGGTAATGGGGTTTTTCCAGCGGAGTGCAGTGTTAGGTAGGTTGTTGAGGTGATTAAGATGGGGATGGCTGTCCATGCGACGGGGTTGTATTTCTTCATCATGCCGCCCATGAGCCTCGTCCTATCCATGGGGTTATCAAGCTTCGCAAGCAGAGGGATGGCCGCGAAGGCGAGATGCGCAATTCCTCCAACCCAGAAAACCAAGCCGTAGAAAATCCCTAAACGCGTGAGAAAGAGCGGGTCCAGCTGGCTCATTTCGTGTATCTCCGTAGAAGTGCAACTGTCACCTGTGCGCCCGCTGTGCTGAGGACAAGGTTAGCGGCTATCGTCACAATCCATATTACTGCTAAGGCTGAAGGCTGCACATTGAACAACCCAACATAGGTAAGTATTCCAAGCGCTACAACGGCTTCGCCCAATCCACTTACTACGGTGGCCATTGTAATTCTCCGCCGCTTTCTACATACATCGGGATAGTTTCTTCCCATGCTCAAGTCATAGAGTAGCCCGGCAGCGACTGTGGAAAAAAGTAGATACGGCGCGGGAGCCGGAACCAAAACCATAAACAAGACTCCTGCTATAAGCGACATTACTGTGACGCTCCACATTCGCCTCGTGTAGGCTCCGGCGGCGCTCATGGCAAGTCCTCGGAAAAAGTGGGCGGGGTATCCGCGTGCCGCGGGGAGAACGAGACCGGTTATTGCTCCCATGAGGACGTAGAAGGCTGCGGAAAGAGCAATTATTGAGAGTTGTTTTGTGGAAAGACGCAATCCATAGGTGATCATAGTGCGGAAAGCACCAAAGAGTATTTAAGTCTTCTTCATAAACAACAACATATGATAACCAACCCATAGACCAGTAAACGGAAAAATATCCTCCAGAACCTGTACTGTGTATGAGAAGGTCATCACTCGCTGGTGCAGTTTTGTTTATAGGGGTGGCCCAGTTTCTCTTTTTCTTACGCGTCGCTGAATCCATCTACCCAGGTTACAGTGTTTCGGGTAATTACATCAGTGATTTGGGTGTGGGGGTGGCTGCGCCCGTGTTCAACACCTCTGTCTCTTTTCTCGGTGTCTGCGTTATTGCCGCGGCTTATCTGAGTTTGACGGTTGTGGGCAGCAGGGTTTTCGCGGCTCTTGTAGCCGCTGCTGGAGTGGGTGCTTTCGGCGTCGGCCTCTTTCCGGAAAATGTTCCGGTTCTTCACACTGTCTTTTCCTTCATCACGTTTTTCTTCGCCGGCCTCGCCGCGGTCTACGGGTTGAGGGTGTTCAACCGTTTGATGGGCGTCATTTCTGTGGTGTGTGGTTTGACAGCGCTCGTGGCTTTGGCTCTTTTCGCCTCGGGTAACTACCTCGGGCTTGGACACGGCGGAATGGAGAGGCTGATCGTCTACCCTGTGTTAAGCTGGGGACTGATGCTGTCGGGCTATTTCATCGCGAAGCCCTCTTGACTACTCTCTCGACTTCGCCGCCGCATTCCCTACATCTGTTCATGGGACGGGTGTAAACCTTGCCGCATACCAGGCAACGGTAAACCCATTCACGCATCTCTCTAACAGTTTCACGACCCACCCCCCAGACACCTAATCCAAGCCTCAACGCCGTGTTCTGAAGACTGTAGTCATCTGTCACGACAACCACCTCTGCTCCGCCGACCCTCTCCTCATAAGCCAAAGCGAGGACAGCCAAGTCGGTTTTAGAGAGTTTGGGCAGGTCCCCTGTCATGCGCGCGGTTTCTTCAACCTGCTTAATGGCTTGGGGAGATGGTTTTTTGAGTTTAATGGCCTTGGTTGACAGAGCCGTGGAAACTCTCTGGGGGGCAAGCCCGCCATACACCACCTCGTCCACAGCCTCCTGAACGGTGACAAGCTCAGCTGGCCCTGGCTCAAATTGTGCAGACAGAAGAGCGGCTGTATCGAGAACGAAAACCCTACGGCCTGCCATACAATCTTTTCCTCAGTCTTCTGCTAAACAACGGTCTCTCGTCAAAGGATATCATGTATAGGCTGTGAGATGATTTCTCAACTCTAACCTCCCCCTTTTCAACAGGCGTAACCGTGTGTCCGTCGACGAGGGTTTGCGCACGGCCCTTTACAACAGAAACCTGTAGAGGAGTATCTATCGCGAGAACCATGGGTCTAAGATTCGTCATCGAAGCCATCGGCACGACAACCACAGTCTCCAGCCTCTCATCCACTATCGGCCCTCCGCTGGAAAACGCATAGGCTGTTGAACCCACAGGTGTTGATAGTATTACTCCGTCGGCCACATCGGAGGCAAGCAGCTCACGTTGCTGAAGTCGGTACTCAATCACTGTCCCGGGCTTCGTCGAGGAGACATAAATCTCGTTCAAAGCATCCCCCACATACTTGTCGTCGACATAGAGAGAAAGCCTCATAATTTCTTCCACATGATAATCTCCTGTTGCTATTTTCTTCACGGCCATTTCCAGCTCCTCGGGCTCAATCACGCAAAGAAACCCGGCTCTCCCAAAATTCACGCCGACAACCCTGACATTCGGAGACCTTATGTGTCTTGTCGCCCTCAGAACGGTACCATCTCCTCCGAGAATCATCAAAACATCTTCAACAGAACTCGTTTGCTCAAACTCTGAGAGGGAAAAAACACGCCACTTCTCAAAATGCCTCGGAAGAATTTCCCTGAGCTTTTCAGCGGCTGCAACGGCCTCGGTGCGCTTACTGGCGTAGACAACCGTTAGTGACGACATCCCCCTCGCATGGCTAAGAAATGTAGCTAAAAACGCTATCCCTCCAGATACTCGGTGGGGTCTAATATCCCAACGGCTTTGAAGACCTCTCGTCTCGATACGCAACCGGGGCATTTGCCGCAGTGTTTCTCAAAGACAGACCAACAGCTCCAAGTTTCCCCGATGGGTGCGCCAAGCTCGAGACCCAGCCTCAATATCTCCGGCTTCCAGAAACCCGCAACAGGCGTCAAGATTTTGACTCTATAGAATGGTGTAGACTTGTTTAGGATTTTCTCCAGCTCGGTGAAAAACTCCTCCCCGACATCGGGTATGCGTTCCATGTCTTCGCGGGTGTGTCCCCCCGCTATCGCCTCAGCCTCCTCGTGACAGGCCACGTACGCGGCCACCGAGTAGAAGATGATGTTTCGGTAGGGGATGACGATGTTAGGTAAACTGGGAAACTGTTGAAAAACTCTCTCCTTTATGTGCTGGGGATAATCAAACAGTTCCCGGAGAAAGCTGACATCGTACACTATCGGCTCACGTCCGCTCGCTGTTTGGGAGATTTTCTTGGCAGCCTCAATCTCCCTAGGGTTTCTCCTAAACGTCAGCAGAGTCAACGGCACAATTGAATGGCCTTCGCTCCGCAGTTTCCACAGCATTACTGTAGAGTCGATGCCCCCTGAAACAAGCGCAACAACCCTCATAGTGAAGAAGTGGCGTACTTTCCGAACCCTTCACTCATCCTGACATGTATTCTATGGATATTCGGAGGCAGCATCTCTCTAAGCCTCGCAGCTATGTGTTCAGAAATGTTCTCAACTGTTGAATCGAATTCTATCACGTAGACCGAGTTTGTGGGAAGTATGAATTCATAGTGGCCTCCTACACCGTCGAATTCGACCTTCACTTTACCATTATCCAGATGGCTCAAGTATTTCCTGCAGACGATGAGTTTGTGGTCCATAGAGTCCACCACTTTCTTAACCATTTTCTTCAGTTCTCCGAACTCAACAACCATGTCGTCAACCATCTTGCCCACAACCGTGACGGAAACGGTTGAAGAGTGGCCGTGTAGAACGCCGCATTTGGGTGAGCTTGGTAGAAAATGGGCGTAGTCAAAGTTGATGCCAGGACCGCTTACCTCAATCTTCTTTAAACGCTCCTTGCTCAAGACCTTTGCATCCTCTGATGCAATTCATCAGAGTATTTGTGATACTTTAGGATTATGGGGCACCACGTTTTCTCAGGGCAGTAGCCCAGCTGTCGACACTTCTCACCCATAACGGTCTCAAGCTCGGGAGCCCTTTTCACAACCTCGTGTAGAACCTTATAGGCTATGGCCCGTTCCTCCCACTGAGCGTAGCTACAGGTTCTCGTGGCCACGAACCCGGAGGGATACAACAGGTTAAACCCGTTATACGCCCTCACAACATAGACCTTCAGAGCCTGTGGAAGAATGAGCGCTGCATCTCCCAACCTGCAGCCGTCCTCTATGAGCCGATGGTAGCACTCAAGAGCCTCACCGCAAAGCTCTGCGAAAAGCTTCATGTTTCGCGGGTTTGTTTTAACATCCGGCGGCGGAATGATGTTTCTCTCAGGGCTCTTCAAAGCCCTCTCGGCCGCTGCGTAAATTGATTCAACAGCTGTTGGAACTGTCCGGTGTCTGATGGCTTGGTGATATGCGACGAGAGAGAGGGGCTCGAGTGTGACAGCGTTGATTAACGGGTTCACGGTGTCAACCAACTCTTTGACATTTGCGGCGAAGACATCATGAAACAGTTTGTCAGGTAAAAGATTCTGTAGATGGAGGAGAAGAGGTTCGTCAAAGTTTTTTCCCTCAAGTATTTTGGTGAAAAATGGGTCGGATGGCTTGAAAGGGTTGGGGAAGGGATAGGATACTAAGGGATGCTTGACCATGAGACGCGCCTCAACCATCATGGGCGCGACATTTTTCGCCAGAGAATAGAATTTTTCAGCAAACTCGCTAACCTCGTGGGGCAAATATTCTCCGAGATTACTGTGCTGAATAAAGGATACATAGGTTTCAAGGCTGCAGCTGATGAAGAGGGATGTTTTTGTGCACAGTGGAAGAACGTAGCGTGCATCCTCGAGAGTGACGCCGTTTTCGATAAGCTGTTTGTAGCCGTCGACGAGGCGGTGTGCAGTTTCTTCGAAGATTTTGATGTGATGTTTTGATGTGAATGGTGGTGTTTTAAGGGATGAATGGGTTATGCTCGCTCTTCTCTGGGATTCTTGGAGATATGAGCCGAAGGGGGGTGCAACGAGAAGCATGGAGAGGGCGCGGCTGCACTCCCTCACCTCAAGCTGAAACGATAAACTGGTGGTGATGGAGGCGTGGCCTCTTTGAGTAGATTCTCTATGGACTTTGGCGGCTGTCTTAGCCGGGTCTTTGCCGGCTAAGAGAAGGCTTTGAATTTTCCGCTCAACAGAGACCCCTTCAAAAGTTCCCACACCCTCGACAGCTATGAACACGTCGGGGCCGACATCGAATGTTCCGCCGCCGTACTCGACAGAGGTACGTGGCCCGTAGCTATAGAGACTGAGTTCAACCATCTTGCAAATCCATGATAGGCCCTCCCTGTATATAACGCTCTTGATGAACTTTAATTTTGGCGTGGGATTTTGGGCTTCGATGGATGCGTCAAGCTTCTTGACGGGGCTTGCATACATTTTCCCCGCTTACGTGGCTAATGCTTCTCCAGTGGTTGCCGCGAAAATTTTGAGGAGGACAAGGCCTATCGACCGTGGGCGGGTGTTTGTTGATGGCCGTAGAGTTTTGGGGGATGGGAAGACCGTTGAAGGGTTTGTTGTGGGTGTTTTGGCTGGGTTTTTGACCGGGTTTGTTATGAGGTTTCTATGGAGCTGGTTGTTCGGGCTGTTTGAGGTTTTTCTACTCTCTTTGGGGGCCTTGTTGGGCGACGTGGGCGGTGCTTTTGTTAAGAGGCGTTTGGGGCTTAAGACAGGCAGTCCAGCGCCCGTGCTCGACCAGCTAAGTTTCCTCGCCGCGGCCCTCCTACTCATACATCTATTCCATGGCCTGCCACCGTGGATGGACACCGCAACCCTCGCATCCCTCTTCCTTTTCACAATCTTCATGCACGTCGCCACAAACACCTTCGCATATCTTATGGGACTCAAAAACAAATGGTATTAAAGAGCAAGCTCGGGCCTTGTAACACGGAGAATGCTACGCAAAGCATTGAAAACAGCTCTCATGTTCTCAAGCGCATCCCTTCTCTTCCTTAACCCAAGCAGAGCAGCCGCCTCAGATACATCGGACACGCTGGCGGAGAAGGTTTTTTCAAAAAAAGTCTTCAGGTCAAAGTGATACGCCTCGTATAATGGTGCAGGGTCAAGCCGGTTTCTGATAATTTTAGCCGTTAAGAGAGGAAGCGCAAACGACTCGCCACCCCAAGTGACAAAGA
>Ga0105162_1000890_pt1 | contig 18214 bp, 17 predicted proteins | sample JNZ201metaG_FD_81532 | JGI IMG/M metagenome (GOLD analysis project Ga0105162, IMG submission 81532) | Hot spring microbial communities from Jinze hot spring, China to study Microbial Dark Matter (Phase II) - JNZ 20120812A | ecosystem: Environmental > Aquatic > Thermal springs > Hot (42-90C) >...
ACTGTATCAAACGCAATAGTGTACAAAGCACCTGCAAATTTATCCCATTGTGGCCTCCTAGTAATTATATAGGGTACAGCTAATTCATCAAAGAACTTGCTGTATAGCTCTATAGCTTCTATAACCTGCCTTTCACAATCATTAAAGTCTTCGTGTAGTGTGTGCGCTTCCTTGAATGTAGTTACTTCTCTAACCCTTATCATAGGTTTAGTCATTTTGGTTTCATATCTAAAGATACTTACGATCTGATAGTATTTCTTAGGAAGCTGCTTGTAACTCTTTATCCAGAAACTCTCCATATAACTTAAAGCCGTTTCGCTTGTTGGTCTTAAAACCAGCTTTACATCTAGTTCCTCCCGACCCCCTCTAGTTATCCATAGTACTTCACCTTCGAATCCTCTAACGTGTTCTGTTTCCTTTCTGAATAGCGTTTCTGGTATTAGTAGAGGGAGAAGTATCTCTTCGTGTCCAGCTCCATCAAGTATCGATCTAATTATATCCAAGACATGCTTTCTTATCTTAAATCCATATGGTAGCCATACTCCCATGCCTTTAACAGGGTACCTTCCATAATCGTATATCTCTGCCTCTCTTATAATCCATTCAAACCATTCACTAAAGCTCTCCCCATATTTTTGAGGAGTATCTCTTTTCTTCATAAAAACCATCACTGGCAAACTATGATTTGCTTTACTATGCTTTTGTATCAGAATCCTTAAATACCTTTCTTGCGTATAAAATGTACCCCGTATGTCCTACCATAATTGTTGAAGGTCTTATAGATTCGGGTGAGAGCTCCATTTCCCGTAGCAATGTTTCATAGCATCTAATGTCTATGAATCCTCTATGTTTGTTTAAGGCATCGAATAATCTTATTATTTGATTCATGGTTGGTAAAAAGAATACTACAGGAGCTGAGTGTTTCAAAGCAGTATGCAAAGGATCTAGAACATTCCACGGATCTGGAATATCTACTACGGCTGCATCAATACCACTTTCATCAATGCCTTCCCTAGCATCCCTGAGCTTTAGTGTAACATATTGCTGGAGATTCGTCATCTCTAGATTATGCTGGGCAATCATCAGAAATTCTTTTCTTAATTCATATCCGTATACATGTCCATTCGGTTTCACAAAATTTGCTAAAACTATGGTTGTATTGCCTGTACCTACACCTATTTCAAGAACCTTTAATCCAGGTGCTACCCCTAGTAGTATCAGTATTAGTCCTAAATCCTTGGGATAGATTATTTGTGTAACCCTCTTTATACCTAACTCTAGGTAATCGATAAGTAGCGGTCTGAGAAGCCATGCATTGATGTTCAATGAAGTTCTTACCCGGTCTCCATAATGAAGACCAACTATATCATCTAGTTTTAAGGTTCCTCTATCAGATGAAAAAATTTTACCTCCGGCAATCCTTAAAAGACGCCTTCTCCTTCTATCTATATAGATTACAATGTCGCTGCCATATTCGATCATATCATTTCTGCTCAGACCTGGTGTCATATATCACCACGTCCTAAAATACCAACCTTCATCATCGCATAAACACTGTATGCTAACATCTATAGCATTAAACCTTACAAAACAATATATAAGTTGTTGCGTAACTCGATACAGAATCAAAATCGGTATCTAAAATTGATCTTTATCGTTGAAAATTCTGGGCAACGGTACTTCCCGACACACTATCTGCTAACTCTTGAACAATTTCCTAAACTTCGCCCAAGAGTTCTATAATCCTTGTTTTTTCACCCTTTCTTGCTCTCTTTCCGGTACTAAACTCCGTTTGCCATAATTCTTTCTTCAAAAGTTCTCTAATAGCTGATCTAATAACTTCGCTTCTTGATGAGTACCTTCCCATTCTGATCAGCTCATCTATTGCCTCAATATATGTCTCAGGCATTTTAACAGTAACAATGCGCATATCTTACACCATAATAATTATTACAAAGATGATAATTTATAAGTTGGGTCACTGCTAGTATCTTTAAAGACAGTTGAACATCTTTGGTTGGTTATGTACCATGGGGACAAAAGGAGGCAAACCCTTATCAACTTTGGAAAAGAGACAGAAAAAGATAGCAAAAGAAGAAAAGAAATCGGCAAAAGAAGAAAAGAAGGAGACGAAAGCTACCTTTATAGATGAGTCCCTAGTATTGAAAGCTGGAGAAGAGTTGGAGAACAGTGGATTTGCAACAGCATTTGCTTTAACTCAAAAACTCAATATAAAATACAGTATTGCTAAACGGATAATTAAGGAGCTTGTGAATAGGAATGAAGCTAGTATTCTAACAAAGAGTAGAAGAGTCATCATTGTTACGGCCAGAAAATAAGTAGCATAATAGGTATACATTTATATTGCATAGCAGCAGCGATGCAATATATTTCCTATTTAGTGAAGTAGGATAGTAGTTTGCGTAGCTTTACCAATACATTTTTCCTAGGCTGTGCTGTGATCTCCTTGCTCGACTTTACACCAACCTTAATTAATAGAACCTTATCCTCACCACCTCCAAGCTCCTCAATAGTATCACCATTTTCATCTACAGCAATTGTTGGTATCTCAAGTAGTACCTCCCCTCTTTTAGTCATTGTTCCACCGACCATAATGCTCGTACACTTAGTTTCAATTGCTCTCACCATCATCAAATGTCTCTGTTTATTTAAATTTATATCAAATGTTGGATAGAAAATGAGGGTATCGATACCCATTAAATCCAATAGCAGTGAAATCTCAGGATAGAATATATCTTCCGCTATAACCACCCCCACCTTGAATTTGTTTACATCAAATAACGGTACCTCAATATTTGAACCATAGCCCTCGAAACCCTCTAATTGTCGTACTACACCCTTTATACCAAGTATAGGTATTACTAAGAATGCGCTTCTATATAATTTTGTACCTCTTCTTTCGAGTATAGGTCCTACCAATAAATTTCTATTATATCTATTGGCTATATTACTCATTTCCTGCGTTGTACTACCTGGTATAGTTTCAGCACCTTTTCTAGCCTTTATAATAGTAGGATGTTTATATAATGGAATCCCATTAATCATTTGCGGAGCCACTACTAGGTCAATACTGTTACTTCCACCCAACTTCTCGATTATCCTTCCAATCCTCGCAATATTTTTAGCTCTATTGCCTATCTCTATACAACTGTGTATCACTGCTATAGTAATTTCGTTTACCTCTGGCATATCTTCTCAACCTCACCTACACCGTATATATATGGTAATACGTTAGTACACATCTCTCTATAAAGCTCATTTATAATATCGATGTAGTCCAACTCCCCAGATTCTATACTTTGCATCTTACTATAGAGCATCCTAGTTTGTTCAATGGAAACCATGTTCTTTATCTCGTTTTTGAAATACTTTAGCAGCTCGTTTACAGTTCTCTTCATTATATCATAGTCTACCCTCCTACCTAGTTTACCTATGGTGCTTGACAGCACTTGTTCGATGGGTAATTTCGCCTCAGGATACTCTGTACCTGCTAACAGCGTATATACTAAAAATCCATCTATTGAAGGTATTAGCACCCCTTTTCTACTTGATTTTAATACATAACCACGCTTTGCCAATATGTCTACAATCTTTGCATACGTACTGGGTCTTCCTATACCAACCTCTTTCATCCATCTAACTATATCTCCCTGGGTGGGTAGCCTCACCTCACTTAGTCTTACGGTACCTATTTTAGATGGCTTCAGCAAGAAATCTGTTCTAGGTATATGAACTATTTTGATATTTGAATACATTTCTGTAAATCCCGGCTCAACAATTCCTATAGCTATTTCAATAACTTGGCGCCACACCTCGGTACCATTGATATACACTTTAACGAGATACCTTGCCTTTTCAATTTTTGCATAATTCATCTGACTAGCTATAAATCTTCTAAATATGAGATCGTATAGCTTTAGATGATGACTGGTCATTCTTATTGGTATCTCTATAACTCCCTCTGCAATAAGTTCCTTTAACTTGTTGACATCAATGGCTCTTGTTGGTCTTACACATTCATGCGCTCCTCCCTCACCCCATGTTCTAGGATGAAAGTGTCTTTCATACTCTTTACCATACCTAGCCATCAGATACTCTTTAGCAATCGATATACCTGTAGGTGAAGTTCTCATACTATCTGTTCTATGATATGTTATAAATCCCGATTCAAAGAGATCCTGTGCAATATTCATTATATCAACAGCATCTAGATATAGAATCCTCTGAGCCTCAGCAATCAGTTCATCTGTTGTAAATGGCGGTGGAGGATGTATAGTATCTATATATGTATCGAGTAGCCTAAACTCTAGATAGGTCTTTGCAGGTGATATTCTTTTTGATTCACCCACTACTCTATTTATAATCTCCTGCGGAACCTCTATAGCTATATCATGTATTCTAAAAAGCTTGTAGGTTCTAGAGGTTAGAATCTTATTTATATAGAGCTCTAAGACCTTCCCCAGAACAGGGGTTTGGACACGCCCTGCACTCAGCCTACCCTCTTCAACTCTTGGGTTAACACTTTTCTCTCTAAATACTTTAGTAACATATTCAGAGAGTGCAAATCCGAACCACCTATCCTCAATTCTTCTAGTTATCTGCGCCTCAACCAAAGCGGTATCGATTTCACGTGGATTATATAGAGCTGTAAGAATGGCTTTTCTGGTAACTTCATGAAACTCAACACGTTTTATACTCCTAGCATATGGAGCTAGAGATACAGCTATATCATATGCTATCTTTTCACCTTCAGCATCAGGATCCGTTGCAATGAGAACCTCGTCAACCTCTAATGCAAGTTTCTGGAGCATAACAATAATATCTTCGGATGACTTTACCTTGTCTGAACCGCATATAGGACACCTATCCCCTCTTACAAATTGTGCTCCGCAAGCTAGACACCTTTTAATATAATCGTACTTAGGTAAGAAGAGTGTGCGACCATTCTGGGAAACCTTTACAATACCATACATGGAATTTTCAGAAATCCCCTCTTCAACTACCTCAAAGATGTGACCTCCAGTTGCTGTAATTAATAAATGGGTTTTCCCAACACTTGTTTCATACACCTTTAGCCCATCGTAAACTCTCGCTGTTGGTCTACCAAAGAAGGACGCTATTGTTCTAGCCTTATTCGGCGACTCTACGATAAAGAGCACTATTCTTGACAGCTCCTCCTTCCTTTTATATAGAACTTCAGGTACTACACCTTGCTTTAACATTCTAATTATATTCCTATCTTCATCTATCTGTCTAACAATTTCGTTGATATTTAATCTCTCAAACTCTTTGAACTCAAACTCATCAATATAAAACCTGAGCCTCTCCTCCAACCCCCTCAAGAGCCTATAGTCCTCAGTAAGCAGAATAGAAAATCCTCTAGTTATCCCCCCAACATACAGTCTTGAGGTTCGCCCACTTGCCTGGATATATGTTGGCGCATCTGGTATAAACATATATAGAATTCCGTTTTCCTCAGTAACAGCTATTCTCGGATTCTGTTTCAGCAGTTCTATTGTTTCACGCTTTGACAGCGCCTCTTTAACGTATTCATACACCTTTTTAATGGTCTTGGATGCCATATCTTCTCTAACAATACCCTGTTTCAACTCCTCAACAATAATCCTCAATCTCTCAAACGATGTCTTTCTCAAAATCCTACGGAGAGCCATCATCATCTTAGCTATCTCATCTCTTTTAACATCCTCAACAACATCTATCAATACCGATAGTATCTTTATGAGCGACTGTGGCGAATAATCAATTTGCGTCAGTGAAACCTTATGCCTAGGTACGCCAAGGAATATCGCATACCTTATCCTTTCTGGAATGTCAATCCCTCTAACAAGTAGACCATAATATACTGCTACACCAACCAGTACTTTTACCTTATTCTCAATAAAACCTTGTAGAGCTTTCTGCCTTCCACTAACAACCAAGTCTGCTTCTATTCCACGATTTCTAAGTTCCTCTACAATCTTTTGTGCGTATTCTATTCCTAGATCTAGAGGAACATATATTATCCCACCATCCCCCAACCTAGTGATAATTTCAACAATCTTCTCAACAGCTTTTTCATACGATTCTACGTAGGTATAGGCATCAACAACATTTCTATAGATCTCAACCGTTGAACCTATACTAAATCCCAGCAATTCTCTAAACAGCTTTATCCTTCTACCTCTCGCCCGTCCAGTTGCCGAGCTAATTATAAGAAGCCCGCATCTCTTTCTCTTTTCAGCTAAAGCCCTAGAGTATTCATTAACCACTTCTTCAATAGGTTTTCCATCAACTATGCATCCTGTGTCTGAATCTATACAGAAAGGAATCCTCCTCTTCAAGTCAATTAATTTATAGCCTATCTTTATATCCTCTTCATCGAATCCCATCAATTTCAGTACGTGTTCCACAATTCTACTACTCTTCATTACAGCATCAACATCATCAATAAAGATGAAGTCGAATTTGCCCTTTTCCTTAATAAGATCTTTGAAAATCTTATCGAAGCTTCTATAAAGGTATGCAGGGGTAGATATTACAATATCAAAGTGCCCTTCTCTTAAAATGCTCTCTAGCTCAGTTTTTCTCTTAGGGGAGATCCTTGAATGTATTGCTACAACATTCAGCACTATACTTAGCTTGTCAAGAAATTTCTGAATCCTTTCTTCATATTGCTGAACAAGTACTGTCGTGGGAACTAGTATATATACCTTTTTATTAAGCTTGTATGCCAGATATATCGACATAATTAAACCAAAAGTTGTCTTCCCTACACCTGTAGGTGCTATCATTGCAAAACTCTGATTCTGTGCCACTCGAAATGCCCAACTTCGCTCTAAACCCCAAGGAGATCCACCTACACATCTGGCAAAGAAGTCCTCGAAATCCTTTACAAATTTCCGAATAGTTACAACTGCAGATAGACGCCCACTAGGATTATCTACGTATCGAACCAGTTCCTCAATATCATCTACACGGACTATTCCTTTAATCTTCATACATTTTGTACATGCATTTTTGTGTATAGCCCTATAATCCTCGATAGGTCCACCGCAGTTGATACAGAGATTAAGATACACACCCCTCGGTCTATGAATTCTATCAATTTCATATCTAGCAGAGGTAGTGGAATCAGGCACAGTGATAGCACTGGACACCGTTTACATACCTCTAATAACTTCTCTTTATTTAAAAACGATATATAAATTATGATAGCTTCAATTCATTCAGCGAAGAGAAGTCACATCATTTCTGCTCAGAAGACCGTCGTTTCATCACATGCGTTTAAATACCTTAAATACATAATAAGTATTCATGATAGAAATTCAATAGCATCTAAGATGATGAGACCCCATTGCATGACTATGTGATCTAACCTGTCTCAGCTGATGTTTATCTAAATCAGCGATCGAAGGCCTCTTCATCGATTTCAAATAAACCCCGTTCTCATCACAACACCGAGTTGTACTACTCGACTCACAGATTATATAAAATTACCTATAAAGCAAATTCTACGGCGTTGTAAAATGGATAAAAAAATCCCTCCCCAGCTACTTTTGCTAGCAATCATAGCTCAGAGCAAGGATGGTCTATCAATCAATGCACTTGTAGATGCGCTACGAGATATGCATAGAAATGGTAGGGATATATATTACAGCCTTGGTAAACGTATAGATATTGGTATTCCAAATGAGGTTGTAGAGGATATCAACGTATTAAAGTTATTGGAACTTGTAGAAGAAAAGGATGGCAAGCTTATTGCTACTCGCAAGGCCTACGATTTACTTGCAAGGCTGAAGGGCTATATAGGTAAATAAAACACATTCTTATCACAAAGTTGAATTGTAGTGCCTTAAGATACGGCTGTTCCAAATATATATATGTTATCACTTCTATCCCTTAGATAACCAATATAACCACTGCTCAAAATCTTCAGCCCAGCTCTTATACAAATATCTATGAGTTCGTCTAATGAATATAGATAGTAGTATCTCTGGTAGACCCTTCCTTTTTTCCTCCATGGAACATAACATTCCCTTAGTTTGTCTACTATCCTAAAAATATAGAGGAGTGCATTCCTAAGAATACACATAGCGAATCTTAATTGCCTCCAAGACCATACGGTAATGATTACGATACTACGTGGTTTTGCTACACGGCCTATCTCCCTTAAAATCCTTAGTCCGTACCCCTTAGGTATGTGATGTAGCGAGGCTATAGATAATATGGAATCTACTGCAGAGTTTCTAAAGGGAAGAAAGAGCATATCCGCTGCGATAGCATCCCCCAATAAATTCTCTCTGGCAATATTTTTTCTACTTATTAAGGCCATGGAAAACGATGCATCTAAACAGATGAGATACCTTCCCCTACTTTTAGCAGCATAAATCCCGTTGATGCAAGGACCCGAGCCTAGATCCAGGATTATACCGCCTTTGGAAAATCGGGCTATTGACCACGGCTTCGTTCTAACACTAGAAAACACTTCTGCTATTTCTTCGTATACCTCGAAATTGTGGATAACCTTGGTCCTATCACTAGCCTTCCTCCATAGCATTCGATTACCACCTGGTGAAGCATTACAGCATCCTATTTCTTCGATATGTTAGGCATGACTTCCCAACTCTTTGAACATATAGGGGGTTCTATCAAGTCTTCTATAGCCAAGCTTTCTATAGTACTCACGTACGCCAACCCCCGATAATATGTATATTCTGTTGCAATTAAATTCATACCTAGCTATTTCTTCCGCAGTTTTCAGCAGTCTTGCTCCCCAACCTTTGTGTTGCCACGCATCGTTAACATGCATATCTATAGGAACTTGTGGACCGTATATATGGATCTCTCTAACAAGAGCTGTTCTACTGTCGACCTCCGTTCTATGGGCTTTCTCGGAAGGAATCCTTAGTCTAAGCAGACCTATAATTATATTGTTGTTAACATCCTCTACTGCTAAGAACACCTCCATACCTCCACTCGCTTCATAGTATTCCCTTGTTATTGAAATGCTACCCAGCTTCTTACCTCTGTATAGTATTTGCCTCCCAACTTCTCTAAATCTAATCTCGTTAATTCTCATACCTTTCTTAATAGCTCTTTCCTCAACAAGTTCCCGGAGATTTGCCTTCCTAGGTCCAGCAACAATTAGCGGTGCAGGAATATCTCTCTGTATCCTCATAATTCTAACCCACTTTGGAATATATCTATAAAACTCTGATATCAATTCTATTGCCTCTTCATCAGTTAAGGCTGTATACCTACCTGACTTCCATAATTCGTACAGTTTTGTTTTCTCTACAACCACCACCGGATATATCTTTAGCATATCTGGTCTATAATCAGGGTTTTCAAAAATTTCTCTAATCATCGCAATATCTCTATCGTAGTCAGAGCCGGGTAGCCCTGGCATGATATGGTATACCACTTTATAACCTGCATCCTTTAGAAGCCTTGTCGATTCAACCACATCCTTCACAGTATGTCCTCTAGAAATAAAATACAGTACATCATCATATATGCTTTGTACACCTAGCTCAACCTTGGTAGCCCCCAGATAGAGCATAAAGTCTATCTGCTTCTCCTTAGCCCAATCAGGTCTAGTCTCAATCGTTAATCCAACAACCCTTATTCTAGCCGTTTCATTCCTTAAATGCGCCTCCTCAAGAGAGGGCATCGTAGCCGGTCTCGGATTTGGATACCTATTAAAGGCTTCAAAAATATTCGTCACAAACCACTCCTGGTAATCCATAGGCATGGCTGTAAACGTTCCACCCATAATAATTACCTCAACTTTACTTGGTATGTGGTTCAGTGCCTCATATTGTTTCAATCTTAGGAGAACCTGTTCATATGGATCGAAATTGGTTTGGATGCCTCTCATTAGAGCAGGCTCGTTGCCTATGTAACTCTGTGGTGTACCAAATTCAGGTCCACCTGGGCAGTAGATACACCTTCCATGTGGACATGGATAGGGCTTTGTCATAACAGCTACAACAGTGATCCCCGATAGCATTCTTGTAGGTCTTTTAACTTCTTTAAATATTCTGTTTCGTAAGGTCTGCATATCAAAACCTTTATAAAGTCTACTTACCATCTAGATTAGTGTATTCTATACATCCCTTAAGAGCTTTAAAGGATCGTTAGAGACAACCTCCTTTGGTATTCTATCCCTATACCTTCTTATAAATAGATATTCAATTATTTTAACTCTCGTATACAATCTAATGTCATCCGGATACATAAGGGCTATCCCCTCTATAATGGGATACCATCTCCGACACCCTTCACATACAACTATCCCCCACACAATATCTCTAGAGAGACAAGAATCGCAGTCGATGGAATCTCTATTAATATTGCTGGTATACTTATAATGGAATCCACAGAAGATGCTGCAGAAGGGTTTTTCGGTAATAACATTATCATTCACTAACGTTCTCTCCTTAAAAACATAGAGTTTCAAAGGAAAGTGGTTACACATAGGACATGCGAGAATATCTAGGGTAGCATACCTCATAATACTACTCTACCTAGTCAAAGTAAATTCGCTAAATGATAATGTAGCCCCGCATTTACGGTTTGTTTTGTATAATGGTTACCAGGTTTTATAAGCTTTCACAATAAGAGAGAAGGCCAGAACGTATACCTAGAAGTTAATGTGCCACCTCATAGCAAACTTGGAGTAGTTGTAAAGGAAGGTATAATGTGTAGAGAGGTAAGTATATGTTTTAGGAGATAAGCTATTTAAGTCTATATCTTACAGTAAAAGTACTGTGATTCAAGTTTAGTAGAGAGAGGTTTAGACCAATGCAATTAGAAGATTGGAAAACATTTAAAAGAGTTGAAGCCGGCATCTCGAAGACCCTACCAGATGAAATACACGATTTCCTTACAAAAGTATTCAATATTTACCTAATTAGATTTCCATTACAGATATTTAAGCAATTTGAAATTGTTAGAGACAAATTGATTCCCCTTACATCTAAGTTCGACCTCGATAAATATAATGAATACTGCGAGACATTTTCAAAGGTTTACAGAGCTGTACTACTTGACAGGAGCATATCCGATGATATAAAAAAGCTTGTTTTAGAATTGGCATCTAAAACAAACAGCTTCTTTACCTCAAGGAATATGCAACTATGTATAAAGGAGGTGAAGTACTATGGTGTTAGGGTTAAAGCCTTATTTGCAGAAAAACCCTTATCGGACGTTCTTGTTGTTGTAGAGTCTGAGGGACGTGTTGTCTCGTCTACAAAAACCGACCACGATGGTCTTGCATATATTGAAGTTCCTGAGGGAAAGTATACAATATACCTCTATAAAGGTGTGGAAGAGGATAAGTATATCTATGAGGAAAAGAATGTGAGTGTACCACAGGATAGTGAGGTTATATTTAAGATTCGTGAAACCAAGACCCGTAGTGAAATTGAGAAGGAACGTGAGGGAAAGCCTATGATAAGGGAGGTTTCCGAATCATTGGAAGGGTCTAGGACTGGTGAACATAGTTAATTCATCTATAGTACAAGAATAGACCTTTTTATCCATTCTACTGAGATACTCTATCGTAAGTGTGCCATTATTTAAAAGCGTTTCATCTAAAGCTAGCCTAAGATCCTCTATCGTCCGCATTTCTCTATCGTTTATAGAAAGCAGTACATCTCCATCATTAAGTTTGCAGAACTTAAGTATATTAGGATTCAAAATTCTAGAAATTACAAGACCATGTTGAAGCCCTAAGGCCGTTATCATACCTCTTAATGCAAGTACACTAACCCCGAGCACTATATGTGCTATTCTACCATATTTTTTGAGAATCCTATAGCCATACAGTATTCTAGTAGAGGGTATAGCAAGGGAGAACTCGTTTGCATCAAATGCTTTTGCCATGATCATACCTACAGCAGTGCCATCGAGATCTACTATCGGGCTCCCACTCATCCCAGATAGTATAGGTAGGCTCACCAATAGAAGTCCTTCGATTAATCCGTATCCTGCATCGGCCTTTACCTCAGATCCGCTTACAATACCAACTGATAGAAACGGTCTTAAGAGGCCGTAGGCCGTACCACACGCTATAACAAAATCTCCTATCGAAGCAGTGCTATCCTTTAATGGAATTGGGCTATGGTCTGACACACTAGATATGAACATCAAATCCCATTTAGGATCCACATCCATAATCTCACCTTCAACTATATCACCATCTAGATCCAGAATGCAGATCCTTTCACTATCTACGTGCTGTATAGAGTGCATTACTGTTACAACAACACGGTTATCTATGTAGAACCCCGTTGCTGCACAATCTAAATATCTATTGTCTTTAGCAACCTCTATACATGTAGCATTTCTATCCCTTGGAATCAGCACCATAACGGTCGAATCGATAATATTTGCTATCAGTTTCTTTAGCTCACCTTCAATAAGCTTCAACCCTACCATACTACTAACGCTGTCTAATGCAATACTTCTTTTCACAATACCCATTTCCCCTCATATACAACTCTGTACATTAAGATATAATATGTGGTATCAAACTCTATAATGAATTCAATCTCAATAGACTTATAATTCTGCTAAGGATCTATCTGGTTCTGAAGGTGTATAATGAGATGAGTTTCACAGATCTATCAAATCTTATAGCAGATATAAATAGAATTATTATAGTTATGAGTGGTAAAGGAGGTGTGGGCAAGTCCCTTATAGCTAGTTCACTCGCTGTAGGATTGGCAATGAAAGGTTATAGTGTTGCTATCCTAGATGCAGATATTCACGGACCTAGTATACCGTGGATTATGGGCATCGAAAATAGACATATATATATAGATAATGACGGCTATATAACTCCTATTGAACTTGAAAATATTGCTGTAATTTCAATAGAGCTCTTACTATCAAACAAAGATATGCCACTAATATGGCGTGGACCGCTGAAAACACGTGCCATTTTGGAGCTGCTATCAAAAACACGAGTAGGTAAGAGGGACTATCTCATCGTAGACATGCCGCCTGGTACAGGTGACGAACCCCTAACCATAGCACAGCATCTAAGGAGTAGAATTATAGGCGCAATTCTCGTTGCAATACCTGGAGATCTCGTCAAGCATATCCTTACAAAAGCTGAGATCTTCCTTAGGGAACTAAATATCCCACTACTTGGAATAGTGGTTAACATGGCATACTTTAAGTGCCCTGTCTGTAACACCACACATAGGCTTTTTGGCACAGTCAATATAGAGTACAAAAATATAATAGCAGAAATACCGATCGATCCCATGCTAGCCCAGGTAGTTAGTAGTGGAAAGCTACTCAACTATCTAAGAGAAAATAGTAGCGATACAGCTAGACTCCTTCTTGAAATGTCAGACACCATTATAAACATGAATGCAAATAAGTAGACGCTATGCTATAGAATCTGAAGTTCGATAATATCAGCTAATAACTACGCCGACCCACAGCTCCCCTTCATATAGCTCGGGTTCACAGCCGTGGGGAAACCCCCACATCCTGGTGTACCCACGGTGGATACATGAATATCCAACATCACAAACCTTTATGAAACTTGAAACAGTTGCACCAGTGATATAGCTATATCTTAACCTTCTTAATTAATACAATTCTATTTTGAAGTCCTACCTTCTCAACTCTAATAATTCCGAATTTCTCAAGTTTTTTGATGTGTCTCCATAGCGTAGTTTTAGGTACATTAACACTGTTCTGTAGTTCTGTCTGTAGAGCTGAGCCTCCTTTAGCACCTAGAATCTTGATTATGGCTATATCTACATCGTTGAGCATTTCGGTTAATTCTCTTGACCCTCTTCTCTTTAAATATATAACAGCTATTCCAGATGCTGCTGTAATTATAATGGGGATAGCTATGGCTATCCATACATAGTTTGGCTGTGATGTAGATGGTGGTATCTGAGAAGTCTGTGGCGGTGTTTGTGTCGGTATTGGGGTCGTTTGGGTAGGAGGTGTATGGATTGTTTGTAGCGGTCTTAGGGTGTATTTTAATTCCTGTGGACCTTTTATTGTAAGTATGAGTGTTTTATTCCCCTCTTTATAATCGATAATCTCTCTAGGAACTGTAAGGAGAATTACATTAGCTACGGGTATTCTTAAGGTGATAGTATCGTTAGTCTCTATCATTAAGTAGAATATGTTGTTTGCAATAGATACATTGGCAATATACGAGATTTCGATGAGGGAATGCCTTTGTATTATTAAATAGAGTGTCTTATTTTCATATATTATCGGAACAGCCTCTCCATCTGCCATAGCTATGATGGTTTCAGGTATGGGTTCTACCGGTACCCTAACTGTTTGAAGCCCTTCGCTAAGATATTCATGCATTTCTACTAGCACTACACCATATTCATTAATATCCATCATCACAGTCTGTTGCGCACATACCCCTGAAATGGCTAAGAGTGGAAGATGAGCTAGAAGTAGCAGTATCGCCAATTTACGAATCTCCATAGAGACACCGTATTATGTAGTGTATCGAATAGCTAAAATCTATTGCCTTGCTACAGATATACCTAACAGTAAAGTAGAACTTATAAATATTAACAGCACACCAATACCGTTCACGCTATCTCAATGTTCTAAAAAGAAACTGTCTACCAATACCTCAGCGCAGATTTACACACAAATGTTAATTTCTATGCCGAGATCTGGTAGAATTAAGGTTTCGGATGACACTATGCATTTCATGATATATAAATTTATTTTCAGTTTAGTGTAATTTTTACTATATGTAGAGAGAAATACCTGTATATGGTGTTACATATATGAATAGCGATGAGTTTAGAAAAGAATTTGAGAAACTTTTGGACGAGTTAAGGGAGAGTGTTAAGAAACTTACTCTCGAAGTCGAAAAGCTGTTGGATGCAGGCAATGTTAGAGAGGCCTACAGAGTTTGGAGGGAGAGATCGAGAACGATTACAAAGGAATTCAATGAATATATCGAGAAGCTGAAAAGTATGGATGGGGGTATTGATGAGAAAAGTATGGAAGAGGTTGTCAAGGAGGTTAGAGAAAGAGTTGAAGAGGTAGTAGAGGAAATCTCTAAGTCATTCAACTATATATTGAAGAGGTTTGGAGAATCTAGTACTAATCGAACAGTATCCCCACCCATCTACAGAGCTCCCAAGATATTCATAGGTACGGTTGAGGATGTATTCAATTCCATAATGCATATATTTAAAGGTATTGAGGAGGCTATTGAGGAGAGTTTAAAGAGTGTTAGAGATAGACTGGACAGTGTAGTCTCTGCTAGGATTAGAAAGAGAGAACTCGATGTAATTGACCAGCTTGTTGATGCTGGTATATTTAGGAGTAGAAGTGAGGCTATAGCATATTTCGTTAGAAGGGGTATAGAGTCTAGTAGGGAATGGATAGAGAAAGCGCTTGAAAAGGCAAAGAAGATTAGAGAACTTCAAGAATCGATAAGGAGAGAGCTAAATGATCTCGACAAAAATAATGAGTAGAGTGCTATAGCCAGAAAATCTGGAACTGGAAACAGCTGATAATCCTCTAACGAAATAGCAGTAAGTCAAATGATATGGGTGATGCTATACTATAGAATACGGTATTGTGAAGATATAAGCTGCATGATCTATAATGGCTGCGAAGGCTAGAGACTATATGCGGATCTAGCTAACCCTAAAAATAAGACTGCCCACCGCTATCCACATAAAATAATAGAATGGAGAGATCAATGCCCACTTCCAAGGATGCAGCATCTCTATAGCCTATGGATAGAACTTTGTAGCTGGATATTCTGCTTTAGAAACTGTTATCTTCTTTTCATCATTAGTATGAGAAGGGCTGTCGCAGCAGATGCTGCTATCAATGCTATGGTAATGGTAGTATTGCGGTAGGGGATCTGCGGCATTTCCGATGTTTTCTCTGTTGCTGTAGTCAATGTTTTAGGGCTGGAGACGTATAGCTGTATAGTGTTGCTCTCTACTCTATAGATACCCGCACTCTCTGGTACCACTACCTTCACCTCGTATACACCCGGTCTTGTTAGAGGAAGCTCTGCACTCGATGTTTCTCGATTTATCTTACTATTCATTTTACTCCAGCTAATTTCATTGGTCAATCTATACAGAACCTCAACTGTATCTATAATAGGAGGAGACACCTCTACCCGTATCAATACTTTCGAATCTGCCTCTAGATATGGCCAGGCAACACTTATTGAGATGCTTGGTCTAACCCTTTCAACAGCTACTGTAACTACGTTGCTTAGTGCTGGATAGAATAGCTGTGACTCTAATTTTTGGACTGAGTTGGTTGATAAGTGTGTGTTGTGGTGGCGACTGGCTGGCGTATTCAGAGTTGTTGCTGGGTCTTGGTTGGGGATTATTGGTGGTTGCCACAATGTTTTTTACCTCTCTATCTCGGTATCCTAGGGTAGAGATATTGTTGTATGTAGGTGTGAGTGGATTTTGAATGGTGGAAAGAGGAGGGTTGTTAGAACTCCTGAGGGGTTTGATGTTGATGCCTCTAGTGGTGAGGTTCTAGAGGATCGTCCTCTGGATTCTGGATACTCCGATTTCTCTGGATCCGTAGAGGAGTTGCCAAGCTATGCTTCGTCGGGCTCCTCCCACACTTCTAGTATATGTATGGATGAGGAGTCTGTGAATAGAGTTTTGGATAGAATTCTCCCTGGGCTTGTTTCTATTTTAAGGAATCTTCTTCTAGGGGCTCTGTGTAGGAATGGTTCTCCACCCGATGCTGGTCTCGATGTTGTTAGGAGGGTTGTTGAGGCAAGACTCTCTATGTCTGTTGGCGATGCTGTTGCCTATGACTCTGGTGGCTTTATTGGTCTTGTTGTCTATAGGTGTCTTAGAGAGGCTGGGGTTGATGAGGACTCTGTTCTAGAGGTGCTTAAGGGTATAGAAGGTGGTAGGTCTGTGGAGGGTGATGTGTATAGGCTCGTTAAGAATCTCTATAACTCAGTTATCCAGAGCCTTGATAGTGCACTGATTAGGTGGGTTTCTAGACCCAGTGAGGCAATAGATCTAGAGTTTGCCTCAAGGGTGCTGAACACATCTGTTAAGAGGGCTAGACGAGCTCTGCAGATAGTTACAAAGATTGATGGTCTTGGGATTCAGATAACCTCTAGAAAGATAGACGTGTCATCTGGTGCTAGAGATAGGGAGAGGGTACTTGATGTACTCAGTAAGCTCTCTCGAAGACTTGGTGTAGAGCTCTCAGCACCACAGCCAATGGTTGCAACAGTTGTTGTGAGACTTCCCTTTGAAATAGATTTGGAGAACCTTAGAAAATTTGGTAAAGCTGTTAAGCAGGGGACGAGGATGAAGCTAGAGGGTTCCTACTGGACAGCACTGGTCTTCAGAAAAACAGTGAACATATACGTTGATCTGCAGAACAGTCTAGATAGGTATAGAAGTGCATTAGCAGAAGCCCTACCTAATGTATGTAGATTTGCAAAAATTACACCAGCAGGGCTACAGCCATTAGAGTCAGGGGAACAGCCACGCCCCTAAAAATATTTAAGGACCGTATCAAAAGAATACCTATGGTTAGCAGAGCGAACCGTGTGATGATATATGATTTACACCGTAAGTAGTAGAGATTCTAAGGCTCTAGTAAGGCTTCTAGAAATAATATGTAGAGAAACTCTGCACTTCTGCTATAGACCACTGGATTTGGTAGAACCTATACTATCGCTAGCATGGGCTGAGACCCTACAGTTAATACCAGCAGAGTGTATAAAGGATACACTATGTGCTTCAAAGGTTATAGATATGTTTGGTGTAGTTGTTCAGAAGGCTCTCACCAGCGAATATGTATATACGATAGACATAGAGAATCTGAAGAAAATATTTGTAAATCTAAGACAGTTGCTGACCTTCCTCCAATCCCATCCTTACTAATCTGATGTACAGAGCTTTTCTAAACTGCTACAACTGCAGATATAGCAGAATATAAGCTCACTATCTATATATCTGTACCTGTCTATACCTGTGTATGTCCTCTATCATTATTAGGTTAGGGTCTACTGTATCTTATAGTATTTCTGGGAGGGTCTGTGGTACGCGAAGGCAATGGTCTGCAGATAGAGCTGTCCCTTGATCCATGTATGGGTAGAGGGAGTGCTAGAATAATCTTTAATCTTGCAAATATCAGCACCAGAGTTCTCGTAAATGCTATA
>Ga0105162_1000892_pt1 | contig 18205 bp, 18 predicted proteins | sample JNZ201metaG_FD_81532 | JGI IMG/M metagenome (GOLD analysis project Ga0105162, IMG submission 81532) | Hot spring microbial communities from Jinze hot spring, China to study Microbial Dark Matter (Phase II) - JNZ 20120812A | ecosystem: Environmental > Aquatic > Thermal springs > Hot (42-90C) >...
GGGAAAAATGCTTCCACACATACTTACTCCCTCCAACTTATACTCCCCAATATCCTAGAGAAAACACTTAAAATTACTTAATTTACAATAGAAAATTATATAGCTGATTAGGCTTATTTACTGGTTATATTAATTAACTTACCAGGGTTTCTCTTAAAATCAGTTCTTACCCTTCAATAATAAGATTACTATATAATTAGAGATAAGGATACATTATGTACTAGAACATTTCAGTACATAGACCTATAGAAAATTTTAGTAGACATAAGAAGAATTTAAATACGTTTTATAACATCTTATATCATGCTAGAGCTTAACATAATTAGATATGTATCTTCATTCCTTTCTATAGCTTTCATCATAAAGGCCATAGTAATTATTGTTGTTTCTTTAGTAATAATTATAGTTTTATCTCATATAATCTATTACCTATATAGCTTTAAATTGAAGCCTAATTTAGAAAACAATTCTATGCTTATTACAGAAAATCATCCGTTTGTCTCCATACATCTACCAGTAAGATCAGAGCCTATTGATCTAATTAAGCAATTTATAGAAAATATTAAAAAGTTAAACTATCCTACTTCAGCATTTGAATTGCTAATACTTAGCGATGATGATGAAATTTATGTACAAAATGTTAGAAAACTAGTAAAAGAATATGTAGAAAACGGATTAAACATTAAAGTTCTATCTAGAAGCTCATATAGTGGATTTAAGGCAGGGGCTCTAAATCGCCTTTTGTGTGAAAGTAAAGGCGAGTATATAGTTGTATTTGATGTTGATTCAAAGCCTCCATCCAACTTCCTAACTAAAACAATTAATTATCTAGAATTTAACAAGGAATTTGCTGCATTAATAGTAAGATGGAAGCCATACAATACTCTAAGTACACCGATCTCAGAAGCTCAGGCACTATCCCTGAATTTCCTAAGTAAAGTATTATTCGATGGTAGAGAAGCTTTGGGCAGCCCAATTTTTTTAACAGGTAATGGATGTGTCATTCGGAAAAAAGTGTTAGAAAATATTGGTGGCTGGCCAGAGGGTACACTTATTGAAGATATTGATTTATCCATTAAATTATTGATTAACGGTAATAAGATAAAATATTTATATGATGTTGAATTACCTATTGAAGTTCCTGAAACATATCATGCTCTTAAAAAGCAGCAAAAACGATGGGTTTACGGTGCAACTCAAGTTTTTATGAATAATTTTTGGAATATAATTAAATCAAATATTCCATTGAGATGGAAATTTGAGATTATTTTTCATGTAATTCAATATCATGCTCTTTTACTTAATATTATTTTAATTATCCTTTCATTATCTTCTTTAGTGTTAGATTTTGATGTATTATCTATGAATATGTATTATCTAGTATCTTTAATACCTTTTATTTCTATATATGCTTTAGTTTATTATCATTCAACACGTGATGTAATAGCTTATTCGAAAAGGAGGAGAATAATAGATATAGGTAGGAATGCAGCAGTTACTGGAGCTCTTGCATTAGTAGTATTTATATCATCATTGAAAGCCCTTTTAAAGATAAAAGAAGTATGGCACGTTACACCTAAAGGTAAATTCTCAAATAAATTTAAAGATGTTGAGAAATCAGAAGTTATATTAAGTACTGTATGTTATCTATCCTCAATAGTAATGCTTCTTAAGGGATATATTCTATCAGCAACATGTTTATTACTATTTGGTTTACCTTATATTTATGTTCTAATCAGGACTATAGGTAATAAATGGTAGTTTTATCTTGAAATCATGTTAATTTTAGCTCTAAAATTCTAGAATATATTTTTAGTTCCTCTCTTATCTTTGTATTTATCAATATAGTAATCAATTTTCCTGATAATTTCATCTTTATACTCTCTATATACTATAGCACTTGCAGCATAAGTATGTCCATCTGCAATACCATGTCCATTAACAACTACGCTTAGGATATTTATAGCCGATGGTACTATTCCATCATCGATTTTGCTCTTTAATGGTTCTGGTGCTCTAATTGATATTTTAACATACTTTTCCTTTATCTCTCCAAATCCTGGTATTTCCGAAGACATATTGATAAAACCTACGATGAACTTATTAGGATTTATAATTTTTTTCTGATATGATAAATATGAACAGAAAGTTCCAATGGTTTTTGTTCCCATGCCACTGAATATATCATTTGCATCAAACCATTGTGTATACTTACTTTGCTTAATACCTTCACTATAAAGTTTAGAAAGCATTTTTTTATTAGCATTCTTTCTTTTACTTTCTAGTTCTTTAACTACTTTACTTATTTCTTCAGTCTCGCCATTAAGGCATAACTTAATCCCAAGCTCAGGTCCCCCTCTATAGTAGCCAGCCGAACCAAGTATTTGTAACTTTGAGAATAAATCATCAATAAACATGTTTATTTTGGGAACATATAACTTTTCATTTTTCCGTAATATTATTTTATTTCTTAATGCTTCACTAAGAACATCACTATTTATTCCTCTAATACCTTCAGGTATCTCTATACTTCCAGTTATTGCAAGATATGAAAGATCAATATTTTCATCACTAATTACTTTAGCAAATAAAAAGCTACATGTAGAACCTGAAAAATCGCTTTCACCTTTAAAGCCAAAATTTTCAAGATTTAAATCTATAACCATAGGATCAATAGACGGTTTGGGATCATGGTGATCTAAAATAATGGTTAAGTTTCTTCCATTATTATATTGTGAAATCATATCACAATGGGGTGATCCAATATCACAGTAAAATATATGTGTTCTCCTTTTACTACTATGTATTTCCCTAACCACTTCTGGAAGTAGCTTTTCAAGACAGATTCTATTTACATTTAACCCCATTCTATTTAAAGTTGTAGAAATTATAGCTCCTGCTGATATTCCATCAGCATCATCATGATATATTACTAAGGCATTTTCTACTCTAATAGAATTAATGAGTTTTACAGTTTCGGTTGCTTTTTTAATAAACTCTTTCATTATATTTTATTATAAACATAAACTAGTATTTATATTTTACAAATTAATGCTTATGAACTTAGTATACTTATCATTATTTATTTTGAATTGCTTCTATGGTTTTTAGTGTTTATTTCTTATGAGTTTACCCTTCACCAAGCAACTTCCAGTCACTGATCATTACTACAAATAAAATCAAGGTTCGCAATGCGATGCTATATCTGAAAACATTTATATAATTGAGTTGGGGGTTCAATAATAATTGTAAACTGTATATTGGTTATAGAAATGAGTAGAAAAATTTCCCAAACATTAATATTAAGAGATAATAAATGGAAGGTGGAAGTATTAGATGAACTTATAAATAAAGGATATTTTTTAAGTAGAGGAGAAGCATATAGACTTGGGGTATCAATAATACTGCTTTCATACGGATATCTGAAACATAATGAAGTTAGAGCTTTATGTCAACAAATATTAGGCAATATGCTTAAAGATATTATTGAAACATTGGATAATAAAAACATTAACGAACTTATCATAAAGCTAAACTCTATACATAATAGAATTAAGATTATGTATAAAATTGCAGATTTGAATCCTATTATTCATGAAATTGAAATACTTAAGATTAGTAGTGAAATACTTAAAATTACTGAAGACTTAAAAGCACTTCAGAAATTAGAAGAATTCAATACTATGTTAACCAGCATTAGAGAAAAACTTCTTGAAATTGTTAAAAAGTATAATCTTTAAGTTAAACAACATGCCGAAATTGCTTAATATTTACTAAGTCTATTGTCCTTAGTAACTTTATACTCACAGCCTATTTAAGATCATGTGGTAAATTAAGGCTATGTAAAGAGAGGAAAATTCTAGAAATACCCAATAAAGGCTAAAATACATGTAAACAGTAACTTTAAATTCTATACGAAATTTTCAATCTAATGAGGAATACATATGCACTTCTAGGAAAGATACATGTCGGCGAAAACTATCCTGTTAGAATTATGGGAATTATTAATGTAAGCCCGGAGTCATTCTATAAAAAATCAGTAAAAATCAGCAAAGAAGAAGTAATTTCTACAGTAGAAATTATGGTTAACTCTGGTGCCGATATAATAGATATTGGTGCAAGATCCTCAGCACCATACATAAACACATATATACCACTAGATGAGGAAATGAATCGAGCTATAAGAGCTATTAAAATAATAAAAGACAGTTTTGATGTTCCGATATCAATCGATACTACAAGCTCAAAGGTTGCTGAAGCTGCTTTAAAAAATGATGTTGAAATTGTAAACGATGTCTCTGGTTTAAAAGCAGATTTAGAAATGGCTAAGGTAATTGCAGATTATAATGCTTCCTTAGTAATTGTTGCAAGAATGAATAACATTAACCCCTTAAAATCAAATATTATCAATTGCACTGTACAAATACTAAGAGAAAGCTTAAATATAGCATATGATGCTGGAATACAGCCTAAGAAAATAGTTATCGATCCAGGCATAGGATTTCCCTCATCATTACAGGTTTTTACAGAAAGAAAAATTAAAGAAGCTGATATAAATGAGATTAATAGATATATTAGATGTAGTAATCCTCCATGGTATATAAGAGATATAGCTTTAATATCCGGGCTTTACAGACTTAAAACACTTAATCACCCAATTCTTATTAGTGTATCACGAAAATCATTCTTATGGCCAATAACAGGTAGAGAAATGGTGGAGGATAGACTTTATGGGTCAATAGCAGCAACGGCAATAGCTATCATAAATGGAGCAAACGTGATCAGAACACATGATGTTTCAGAAACAAGAGATGCTGTTAAAGTAGCAGAATGGGTACGAGCTGCTGCAAGGAAACTTAAGCTAGTAAAGTATTCTAGTTACTAACATAATTAGATTAAAATTAGCTAACTTAGTAAAGATTTTGAGATCGTATGAATTATCTTGTAACTTAAATCATCAACTATTATATTATTCAGTTTTTGAAATAATATCGTTTATTTTTGTCTTTAAATATTTTTTACTTAAATTCAGCGCATTTTTACCTTTTTGAGTTATGTTATAAACTCTATTTTTTCCATCACTACTTATAGAATTAATATATCCCTTCATTTCCATATCCTTAAGTATTGTATAGAAAGTACTGAGCTTTATCCTTATATTTAATGTTTTAGTTATTCTTTTTAGTATATGGTATCCTCCTAGTAGTTCCCCAGAACTTAATGTCTGAAGTATGAGTACTCTAGTTAATGCATTAGCTATAAATTTGCTAATAATATCATCTAGCCCCATTACTAACACTAATGCTACATAGCAAAAATATAATATAAATCTAACTTTTACCTGTAATTATGATACAACGCATGCGATCCATCCACAATCTAAGCATTTAATGCATTTCTCCTCATATACAAACCTTTTTGAATTGCATTCCGGACACTTTTCTACTCCTTTTTCAATGCTATGCTGGTTCTCAAAATTCTCTGGCTTTACGGTTTGTATGAAAATCGATACGTTAAGCTTGGGCATTATTCCAAGCTTGGACATTATTTTTAAAGTTTCGTTTTTAATACTTCTAACATATCCTCCCTTTCTTTGCGATGGTGTTACAAGAACTTGCATTCCCTTTGATCCATCCCTATATATTGTTAATCCCTTTAAGTTTAATTTATAAGCTAGATGAAATGCTTTTTCAACATCTTCTATTGAAACCCAGCTTGGCATATTAATTGTTTTACTAACAGCTGCACATATCCATTTACTGATTTCAGCCTGAGCTCTAATATGATCCCACCATGGAATATCGTAAGCTACGAGAAATATCTCTCTCATATTTTCAGGTATTTCTGATATTTCTTGTAAAGATCCACCATTATCTGCTATCTTTTTAAGTATTGATTCATCATATAATCCTCTTTCTCTAAGTTGTCTTTCAAATTCCACATCGACATAGAAGAATTGGCCTGCTGTTACTCTTTTCTCATATACTAATGCGTACTGAGGCTCAATTCCTGAAGATGTATCTACAAGCATTGATATCGATCCTGTTGGAGCTATAGTTGTTAATTCAGCATTCCTAATACCATTAGCCATTATTTCTTTTTGAATTTCATCCCAGTTAAGCGTCCAAAGTTCTCTATGATAATAACCTTCAATAGGCATATCTCCCTTAACATAGTTTGAAACATTAAATAACGGGAATTCTCCTCTTCTTTTAGCCATTTCTATAGAGGCCTTCATCGCATAATATGTTAGGTATTCAGCAAACTTCCTCATTAGGGCAAATCCCTCCTCACTATTATACGGTATCCCTAAAGCAAATAAAGTATCTGCAAGCCCCATTAATCCAAGACCTATTTTCCTAGTTTTCTTAGTGTTTTCCTCTATTTCTCTTAGTGGAAACTTATTAACATCGATAATGTTATCTAGAAATCTTTGAGCAATCATTATTGTTTCACTATAATCATCCCAATCAAAAACTATACCTGAATCACTAACTTTTATGAATGCATAAAGATTTACTGAGCCTAAATTACATGATTCGTACGGATACAGAGGTTCCTCACCGCAGGGATTTGTTGATTTAATTTCCCCCAGAAAGCTTATCATAATATTTCTTCTATTAATATTATCCATAAAAAGCACTCCAGGATCTCCTGTCCTCCAAGCCATTTCAGCAATCATATGAAATAGTGTTTTTGGATCTATTTCTCTCCATACTTTACCATCCCTCGGATTCCTTAAGGGATATGGTTTACCACTATCGTAATAGCTCCAAAAGTCTGGTGTTATCATTACAGATAGATTAAAATTTTCTAAATTTCCCTCTTTGGATTTTGCAAGAATAAATTTCTCTATGTCTGGATGCCATATTTCAAGTATTCCCATGTTTGCTCCCCTTCTTTTTCCGCCCTGTTTAACTACTTCCGTTACTGTATCTATTATTTTCATAAATGATACAGGACCGCTTGCTACTCCCTTTGTTGAGGAAACGATATCTCCTTCAGCTCTAAGCTTTGAGTAGTTGATACCTACTCCCCCACCACTTTTAAATATTATTGCTGCATCAGTTGCAGCCTTCATTATTGATTCCATATCATCATCAATATTAAGTACGAAACATGCTGAAAGTTGTCCAAGTCTTGTTCCGGCATTAAATAATGTTGGCGAATTTGGTAAAAACTTTTTTTCAGTCATTAGCCTATAGTATTTTATGAAGTCATTGTAATGATCATCGAGTTCTCCCTGAGCAATCTTGTTTAATAATGTACTCCAAGAAATCTTCATTTTTCCTTGATTATTTAATTCATCGTAAAGTTTTTTCATACATTCCAAATGCCATTCATTCCAATATATTTTAAAACCCTTTTCATTCTTACCCAAACCAAGCTTTCCTAACCATTTAGTTGGGTTAAATTCCTCATATGGATGTATTATTTGCCCTCCGTGCTTACTGAATATTTTTTCATCGTAAATTATATCTGGTATAACAACTAATGCAGCTACTCTTTCAAACAATTGTTTAGGCCCCTCTATAATTCTTCCCTCTTCATCCTTCAGTAGATATCTAGAAGCCATTAGTCTTATAGCATTAATTGAAAAGCTTTTATCAACCTCATCAACATAGTTCTTATTAAGTATTGTCATTTTCTCCTTTCTTATTCTTTCCCTCTCCTTCCTGTATAGAATGTATGCTTTTGCCACTTCATATAAGTCATATTTAACAAGAACAAGCTCAACGATATCTTGAATGTCTTCTACATGAGGAGCTTGCTCTGTTTCACCAAACTTTTCATCAACTATTCTGAGGACAGCTTGAACAACTCTTCTTAAAAGTTTTTCATCATACTTACCTGTTGCTAACATTGCTTTTCTAATAGCTACCTCAATTCTTTGAGAATCAAAATCTACAATTCTCCCATCTCTTTTAATGATCTTCTTAACATTAATATTCAATTAGAACGCCTCAGTATATCTTCCCCTACATATTAAAGAATTATTCGTATACTATCTTGATAAGCTTGTCTACTTTTTAATCAATATACTATTACATTAGTCTACTCTAGTCTAATAGCTTTAGATACATTCTCTAAATCATTATTTAGTGGTAGTTAAGTACCTACTTGACTATTAGAGTGTTTCCCTCATAAAACCAATGATGTCAGCCTTAGAAATTAAACCAGCTATTTCTCCCCTTTCTGAAACAAGTATTATAGGGTAAAACTTAAGTAGTTGAACTGCAACTACTAGTGGAGTATCTTCTGGTAGAATTGGTGGAGGTGCCTCCATAATTTTTGAAACTTTAACTTCAGACATTTTCATTCCTCCAGCTACTCCATTTAAAATGGTTGATTCTGTCACCATACCAACTAGTTTATCTCCATCAAATACTGGAACCTGTGATATTGCATGCTTTAACATTTTTTCAGCAACTTCTTTAACAGTTTCATTTACATCAGCATGAATAATGTTCCTAACCATTATATCCCCAACTTTTACATCCTTCTTAAAACTAAGTTTAGCTAAAGCATCTATGACCTGCTTATACTTTGAATATGTTGGATCTATTTTGCCGGATTCAAGCTTAGCAATAAACGATTGACTTACACCTGCAAGTTTTGCTAGTTCTCTTTGGGTTATTCCAAGTTTTCTTCTTATTTCTCCTACTCTACATGGATCAATGAACATACTCATCAACTTCTATTTTCAGAACTATTAATAAATATTTTTATGAAAACAAAATTCCTTTAGGAATCATGTATAAATATCACAATACATTGAGGCTTAAATTCTATATGGAATAAAACTTTCAGAAATGCTTAAATACTGCTAAAAATATGGATTTCTGCAAGGTGTTTATATGAGCCAAACGATTATAATATAAAGTATGAAAATAATGGGCATGAGTTAAATACATTATCTGTTAAGGTTAGAGCTCCATCAAGTATAGCTAATATAGGTCCAGGATTTGACATATTTGCGCTTGCCATTGATTTATGCTATGATGAAGTTGAAGTTTCAATAAACAAGTATTCAAATAATATTAAACTAAAAGTTTTTGGCTATAAAGTTCCCGAAAACCCTAATGAAAATACTGCTGGAATAGTTGCAAAGGAGTTTCTTGAAAGATTTAATATTAAGTCTGGTCTGAACATAAACATATTGAAAGGTATTAAGCCAGGTTTAGGTCTTGGAAGTAGTGCAGCAACAGCATCTGCAACAGCTCTTGCATTAAGTAGACTTTTTAACATAGATTTATCGGTAGAAGATATGGTATTACTGGCTTCAAAGGGTGAGATAGCTTCAGCAGGCACATCGCATCTTGATAATGTTTCTGCAGCATTGCTTGGTGGGTTTACTATTACATGTTTCGATAGCAATGGTAATGTTAAAGTTTTTAATATACCTCCTCCTAGTGATTTAAGAGTTGTTATAGCTATACCTCATGTAGATATAAGACCGATGAAAACATCATATGCTAGAAATGTTATTCCAAAACATGTTGAATTAAGTAAGCTAATATTAAATACCAGTAGAATTGCAGGTATTATAATTGGAATTCTTAAGGGGGATTCTGATCTTCTAAGTAGTTTCATATGCGATGAGATTGTTGAGCCCGCAAGATCGAAAATCTACACATACTATCCATATATAAGATCAGCTCTTAATAAACTCGGTGTTAAAGGAGTTATGATTTGTGGAGCCGGACCAAGCATAGCTGCAATTCCCCCTAAAAGCATGAATATCGATAATATTATAGAAACTATAAAGTCTGAATTTAGATCTCTGGGTTTAAATACTGATGTCTATGTAGCAAAACCTGCAAATGGTTGTAAAGTAATTAGTTAAAGGTGTTCATATTGAAGATCGTAATGAAGTTTGGAGGCTCCTCCATTGATGACTCTAGGAAAATGCTTAAAGCAGCTAAAATAGTTGCTGATAAAGTTAAATCTAATGATAGCGTTATAGTAGTTGTATCAGCTCTTGCAGGAGTAACAGATAATCTAATCTCTGCAGCTCAACTATCCATAAAGGATATGGATAGTGCTAGAAAAATTATAGACAATATTATGTTAAAACATTTAAATATCTTGAACGGGATTTCAAACCAAGCTTTAAAAAGATTACTGGAAGATAAGGTAAGATTAAGTATACATGAATTAAACAATATACTAATTGGATTAGTAAATATGACAAATGTATCCATGGATATTCTTGATAATATTATATCTTTTGGAGAAAGGCTTTCAGCTCCAATATTTTCAAATTATCTAGTGGAGCTTGGTATTAGCTCTAAAGCACTTAATGGATGGGAGGCTGGAATAATAACTGATGAAAACTATGGTAATGCCCATCCTATTCCTTCTGTTAATAAATTAATAAGGGAAAAGGTAGAGCCAATAATAAGTTCAGGTATAGTTCCAGTAATCACTGGCTTTATAGGATTAAGCACAAATGGTAAAATAACAACTCTTGGAAGAGGCGGGTCAGACTACACAGCATCGCTAGTAGCTTCATCTTTGATGGTTGATGAATTATGGTTATGGACAGATGTTGATGGCTTAATGACAGCTGATCCTAAGATAGTTTTAAAAGCAAAACCTATTAAATATCTATCTTACGATGAAGCTATCGAGCTATGTTTCTTTGGAGCTAAAAAACTCCATTATAGAACACTTGAACCAGTAATAGATTTAGGGATTCCTATAAGAATTAAAAATATTCTAAATCCAGATTCTGAAGGTACACTTATAGTTAAAAGTAAGTCCTCTCCTCCAGCTAGGGCCATATGTGTCTTGAAAGGTTCAACTGTAATTACAATTAGAAATATTGTTTTTCATCACAAGCCTTTAAGCATTACAGCATCAACATTGAATGAAAAAAATATTAAGTATGAAGATACCAGTATGATAGCTGTAGTTGGTATTAACTTTCTGCAGTATCCAGAAATACTACAGAAAGTAACTAAATTGTTGAAAAGTCAAGAAGTAGATATTCAAGCCATATTTTCGTTAGGTAACAGTACAGTATTAGCAGTTAGTAATGGATTTGAAGAGAGAGCCGCTAATCTAGTTCATGATATAATTATTGGTGATAATTAAATGTCAAAGCTTAAAGCTGCAGTTATAGGTGCAACAGGACTTGTAGGTCAAAACTTAGTTAAAATATTAAGCAAACATCCATGGTTTAACATAGTGTCCTTATTTGCATCCAAAAAATCCGCAGGTAGAAGGTATTGTGAGGCTGTTAAATGGTATATGGATCATTCATTACCTGATGATATAGGTGAAATCAAGGTGGAATACATAGGGAATGTTGAAGGCAGTTACGATGTAGACATCTTTTTTTCAGCCGTACCTTCAGATATAGCAGCACACATTGAACCTGAACTTGCTAGAAGAGGATATGCAATAATAAGTGATTCTAGTATTTATCGAATGGATAATGATGTTCCTATGATAATCCCCGAAGTAAATCCTGATCATTTAAGGCTTATTAATGAGCAGAGAAAAAGTAGAAATTGGAGTGGTTTCATAGTTAAAACATCGAATTGTACTGCTGCAATTCTATCATTATCTCTTAAACCAATACTTAACCTAACGAAGATAGAAAGAATTATAATTTCAACAATGCAGTCTATATCAGGAGCAGGATACTTAGGACTGCCATCAATGGCTATTTTAGGAAACATCATACCTTATATAGAGAATGAAGAAGAAAAAATTGAGTGTGAATCATTGAAAATTTTAGGATCATTTTATAATGGTAGAATACTCCCTGCTCAATTTAAAATCTCTGCAAGCTGTAATAGGGTTCCAGTATATGAGGGACATATGATAAATGTTTTTCTTGAGATGAATAATGAAATAGATGCCATTGATGTGATTAAAGCTATGGAGACGTTTATAGGACTACCGCAGAAACTAAATCTCCCAACAGCTCCTCAAAGACCAATAATTGTGAGGAAAGAGCCTGATAGACCACAGCCAATACTTGATAAGGAAGCATCAAACGGTATGGCAATTGTTGTTGGAAGGATAAGAAACGATAATATCGGCAAACAATATTTAAAGTATGTTGTACTTGGAAATAACATGATTAGAGGCGCTGCTGGAACAGCTGTTCTTATAGCTGAAACTCTTAAAGCATATAATTTCTCTATAGAGTATTTTTAACAATTGTAGACTTCAATATGGTAGATATCATTCATGTAGGCTTAATTTGCTGCATACTTTAGTTCAAGACATTTATGTTACATAATAGTTGAATGCTTATAGCAAAATATATTTAAATAGCTACTATTAAGTAATTGCATGCCTAAGAGTATGAATGTTATTCTAAAGAAGCTTTTAAAGGAGAAGGAACTGGAGCAATTGGATGTCTACACATATCCAGATAAAGACGTTATTAGGATTAAAAGATTAAGTGATCAGAAAATATTCTTGGTAGAAATACATGGCGGTAGAAGAAACTTTAAGCCGGAAGATATTTTAAACATTGTTATGTCAAGTATTAAGAAGAAATAGTATTAAACAACTTTAAACTATGACTATTAGTTAGGAACATGTTGATGGATTTAGCAAGTATTCTTGCAACCTTTACGGGTTCTGGTATCTTTCCACTTATAGTAAACCTATTTAATATTTGTCTACAGGTAGGTTTTCCCATACCTAGATATCTTACAAACACTTCATAACCTGTTTTTAGCTTAATCTTCTCTCTCTCCCCATTCCTCCTATATATCTCAATACGTTTATCATAATCTTGCGGAAAAATATTTCTGAAATGATCATTTAAGCCTAACGATTCTCTATACGTTAATGATACTAACGGTATTTTTAGTTCACTATATATTCTATTTAAATCCATGATATTATACCAGCTAATTATACATCCATTAATAAATAACACACTAATATCCCTCCTATTAAGCTTTCTATACAGATTTAGTACAGCATCAGTAGCATCTAATCCACCTATAGTTACGTATGAAAATGAAAATCCATCTACTAGGAAATCTCCTCTCATAACGACTCCAGCTAAAACTGACTTGCTACTAGTATCTCGTGTAAAGCTTTCAGCAATACCAAGCGCCCTAATTCCTTTCTTGAATGTATGCAGCATCATAAAGTAATTCTTAAACCCGAATAAAAACATTAGTATTTTAAATCTGTAATGATGTAAATACAAATTTGTATTGTAGAAAATATTTAGTATTTCCTCTAATTCCCTTAAAGATCATTTAATAATTAAACATTGAATTGCTACATATTTGAGTATTGATTAAGAAGATGCTTACATATAAGTTTATGATACTGCAAATATATTTACATCTTTAACATTTCTAGAAGAACTAAGGCTACTTATAATCCTGAGATAATTATATTAAGTGATAGACCCACTACTACAAGGCATCTGTAAAATATAATTAAGCACAATATAGTTGAGATTTAGAGTTAATCTGAGTCCATTATTTCTCTCGCTTATGTAGTTATTAGCTGTTAAATTTATGGTAGGAATAAACATCTTGTTTAATTTCATTATTTTTATGATAAAATAAGACCAGAATAAAAGGTGATCAGGAATACTTAAGTTCACAAGAAACTATAAGTGTAAAATTTTTAAACATCTTTTAAGTAAAAGAAAATCACAGATAAAATGTATAAGCTAAGTATATTATAGCTCAAAACTGTAAGTTGGCTTAATAAAAATGGCGGTATCATGTAAAAATGCTCATCGGCTTCCTGTTCAGCTCATTCCTCATGAATCAGATGGTTATCACCAGCTCATAGCCTCCCAATCATATTTTTTAGAGTACACTTTATATAGTATATTTAAAGTTAAATATTAGGGGTAATTTTGAAAGTTAAGGGTGCTATAAAAATCGGTAAGATAGTTCTTAAAACTTTAACAAATCATCTTGTTGCTGAAGCATATGAAATTCCAAGAATATACGAGTTAGTATATAATAAAAATGGAGAAGAGATAGGTATGGTTATCGATATTCTTGGAAATGTTAATACTCCATTTTTAACTATAAAACCAAGTGATAGGTATAAATATAAAGTTAATAAACTTGTAGGAGAAGATATATTTGCTATTAGATTTAAAGGCAAACCTAAGCAGTATAATCGAAGCCCATAATTAGTTCATTATTACACAGTATATGAGCTTACCATAAAACTTTGCATTTATCTTTAAAATTTAAGTATGTTCTTAATGAAATGTAGATAGGAGTATATTGAATTTATTGGTGTTGATTGTTAAACTTAAGGTACGTTTTACGGATCTAACAACTTAGCATATATAGCTTTCATCTTAAGTTATCAAATCTGTTCTATTAGACGCTGTCTAATAGAGATTAGCATATACTAGCTATGGAGACATCTAGTAAATAGCTAAGCTCATTTAAAATATGACTGAGAAAACTACTAAAAGAATCAATCACATTTAATGGTCAACTATAAACATTAAGCAATTCACTATCTACAATTATCTGAAAAGAAATTAGGTTATTCAGTTCAATGTTTTAAAAGTCTTCATAAGTGAGGAAAAATGATTAAAATGATGTATGATAAGGCTAAAATTGTTTAAGAATATACTAATAAGCAAAGTATATATCCCATGTAGATAGAATCTATACATGGATACTTTATCTCTACAGGGTGAACTAGTACTTAGAAAACTTATTGATGCCATGAGAAAAAAGTACATTGATGAAAGAGATAGTTATAGGAAAAACTATGAAAATGAAGGATATGAAGTTATATTCGTACATGAGTTATGCGAATGTTCACGTAAAAGGCGGTATTCAAAACTATTTCCAGAAATTAGCATGTCAAAACTATTAAAACCTAATATAATTAGAGGAGAGCTAATTCATTTAGCTCTCGAAAATGTTTCAAATATGAAAGCCAATGTGAGAAATGAAAAGAAAGTTAGAATTAATAGTAAGAATTTTTTAATTGTTGGCTCAGTAGATTTATATGATGAAAATTGTAAAAGGATTATAGAAGTAAAAAACGTTAGAAGTGTTGTCAACACACCATTTGAACATCACATATTACAGGCACGTATATACTTATGGCTTCTAGATGCAAGAGACGCTGAATTATGGTACTTTGCAAGTGATGGAGTAAAGTTTTATTATATAAATAACTCATGTACTGATGATGAAATACGTGAAATAATTAGAAATCCATCAACTCCAAGATGGCCACAATGGGAATGCAACATGTGTGAATATAATCAATTATGTGAGTTAAAAATGCAAGGAATTAAATAGAAACATAATTTAAATTATAAATAATTATATTTTCCTAATCTTAAAATTGTACTTATACAACTAAACTTTTAATCTATTCTTATGTTATAAGCTTTATATTTTTTTGGAAGTCTAACTTCAAGTATTCCGTTTTTGAATCTTGCTCTTGCAGCCTCAGGATCTACCAATGATGGAAGTCTAACTGCTTTATGATATGATTGAAATTCGGTTTCATGATATATAGCTTTTAACTTATCAAATTTAATCTTTCTATACATTAATGCCTCAATAGTTAGCATGTTTTCCGTAGCGTGTAGTTTTACATCTTCCTTTCTAACGCATGGAAGATCAAACGTAACTATAACCTCGCTAGGAGTTTCTTTAATTTCTGTTAGTGGTTCTAAGCATCTCTTTTCAAAATTCAACATAGGCTTTTCAAACTGTTCTTCAAATTCATTAAATATTTCCTCGAATTTTGAGCGCAGTTCATCAATGTATTCAAATATTGACCTTCGACGTCGCTCCATTTAAGTCACCTACCTATACATTAACGGCACTTCATATTCAGCAGTTTTCTGCATTTGCCTCATTATGTTCTGGGTTCTTCTCATAAGCTCTCTAGTTTTAATTCTAATTTCTTCAGCTTCTTGAATTAATGAATCAACATTAATCTGTAAGCCTAATGCTTTACTAAATATTTTAAGTACAGCAGCTGCTGCACCAGGATCTGGATACTGCTGAAAACATTGTGCTAGCAATATTAGATTAGAAAGGGACTTCAGCAACCCCTCTTTAAGTATTAGAGCATACGGTCCTACTATGAATCCTTCCTCTAGAGGTTCAAGATTTAGCTTAGAAGCTATACCTCTTGCTACATCGTTAGACGATACTACAAATACCTTTGGCTCATCGATTTCAAGTCTATTAGGTGTAGCTATTCCTGCAAGAGATACTATAAGGCTAGCATTTTTCTTTTTTGCCCATTCAATAATGGACCTTGCTATAGGTCTAATAAGTTCAGGAGGTATTGGAATTTCAGATAGTATAGCTATTAATTTATCTTTAGCATATAGTCTTAGAGGGTTTTTTACTTCACCTTTATGCAAAACTATTACGGGAGGAAGAGTATCTGAATCAATGTAACCTACTTCATCCATATCCAAGTGTTGAATAATATGGGCAGTTGATAAAGCACCAACAAGACCGACATCTGGAAATCCACACACAATAACAGGACTATCTATATTAATTTTCTTTAATTCAATAATTTGAACATCAGTCATACATTTTCAATAAGAATAGCTAGTATAAATATATTACTATAAATTCTAGGTTATTGCAAACTTAATCTTTGGAAGAAGCAAATGTATTATCGAAAATTATTGATATAAAATTGCTACTTGTACTGGGTAACCTAATGAATTTCCTGTTTAAATATTGAACTTTAGTATAATTTTCTAATTCATGACATATAATGTCTTTTTAAAGATTGCCAGTTTTGTATAAGTGATAAAAATAATTTTATTATTACTCTAATAGTTTTAGATTTTTTCTAATTCTTCTCTTCTTTCCCCTGGAATTACCTGTTCCTCTATAACTATTTGTGTTTCAACTCTAGACACTTCTAATATAGCTATAGATCCTTTAACTGACTCTAATTCTTCAATCATTCCTTGCAACGCTATTTGTAATGCTTCTATTTGTTTTTTATAAGATTCCTCATCTATTTCCCCTATAACATATCTTGTTTCAATACTAACAATACGTTCTTCAAGGGATTTTATTTGCTGATCTATTTCATCAAAATATGTTTTTAACCTCTCTAGAAGAGACCTCCTCCTCTCTTCAAGGCTTCTTGCTTCTGATTCATAGCCTTTCCTTAGATATTCAAACGTAACTTGGGATATTCTTTTAGATTTTACAAGCTCTGCAAGAACCTGCATTCTCTTATTAGACATTTTTATGCTTTCAACAAGCTTTTCAAAATCTTTAACCCATAAATGTGCAGTCAACTACTCACCCAGCATATCATTTACAATAACTCTTATAAAACTATTCTACTTAAAGAATCATTAATAAATAGAGTCTAAAGTAATCATTATGTATTACATAAAATAGTTAAGCTTCACTATGACAATATTATTAAAGAACATTTATAAGGTTTATCCATAATATGAGCTGAGGAGCCTATGAAGCTTACCACGTTACTTAAAGGTTTTTCATATATTATCCGAGAAAAGATTAAACATGTGAACATTATTACAGAACTTCTAGATTCACTAACATATCAGCAAGATAGAATAAAAGAGTTAGAGAAAATGCTTAAAGAAGAGAAGAGAAAAGGAGAGGAGTTAGAGAAAATTAAAAAAGACTACAATGAACTTGTAAGGGAGCTGGAAAAGGAGAAAGAGAAATCTAGAGGATTACAGTTAAAACTTAATGAGGTTGAAAGCATGTTAGTAAAATTTAATGAGATACGTTTAAAAACGTCAGATATTGAAAAACAATTAAATGAAGAAAGGACAATAAGAATTAACCTTGAGGAGGAAATAAAGAAAACTAGAGCCATGATCTCCATAAAGGATGAGGAAATAAGATACTTGAGAAAACATGTAGAAAACATTGAGAGTAAACTTAAAATTGCTTCAAAACACTTATCAGATTTACTTGAAGAGAGAATATTGAATTACTTAGTTATACATAAAGGTGTATTAAATTTACGAAAATGTGCAGATGAATTTTCGATTAGTGAAGATTTATTAAAGGAGGTTCTTAAAACAATGCAGGAGAAAGGATTAATAAAAATTATGTAAACTTGTAGGCTTTGTTGACTTAAGCATGTTTATTACCTCTATTTTAGTTTGTGTTTCTATGAGTTCTTAGCTTTATCTTTTTATTAATCCATGTCTTGTTTAGTAAGTATACTATTGACTTCATAAGTA
>Ga0105162_1000896_pt1 | contig 18140 bp, 13 predicted proteins | sample JNZ201metaG_FD_81532 | JGI IMG/M metagenome (GOLD analysis project Ga0105162, IMG submission 81532) | Hot spring microbial communities from Jinze hot spring, China to study Microbial Dark Matter (Phase II) - JNZ 20120812A | ecosystem: Environmental > Aquatic > Thermal springs > Hot (42-90C) >...
CTACGACTATTTTTCTGCTTCTTCCCAAGATTGACGGGTCAAACGCTTCATACGTGCTCGGGTCAGCTAGAACGGCAGCTACGTGAACTCCTGCTTTATGGGAAAACGCGTTACTTCCAACTATTGGGGTGTGAGGAGAAAGGTATACGCCACTATATCTTTCAACCATGCTTGAGAGCTCAGTTAACATGTGAAACTTTATTCCGGGATCTATTCCCATTAATACTTTTAACGCAACAGCTACATCCGAAAGAGGTGCTATGCCTGCTCTCTCTCCAAGCCCATTTACCGTAACATGAACCACATTTGCTCCGGCCTTCACTCCTGCGAGAGAGTTGGCAACAGCTAATCCTAGATCGTTATGGCAGTGCACGTCAAGTCCTGCACCCTTTAGCTTTTCGGAAAGAAAAGATACAAGCTCATACATACTATCTGGGGTCATTATTCCTACTGTATCCGCCACGCTTATTCTGTCTGCTCCCGCCTCTATAGCTGCTGAGCAAATCCTAACTAGGTATTCCCTTTCAGTCCTAGTTGCATCCTCAGGGGTAAACCTCACTTTAACTCCATGCTCTTTAGCATACTCAACTGCTTCAATTACTCTCTTAATAATTTCCTCTTCATTTAACTTAAATTTCGTTTTTCTATGTATAGGTGACGTCCCCATAAAGATGGCTACTCGGTCAACTCCGCAATTAAGAGCTAAGTCTACGTCTTCTTTAACCGCTCTGACGTGAGCAATAACCTCTGCTTTCAGCGACTCATTTGCTATTCTTTTAACAGCCTCTTTGACTCCTTCCGAAACCATGGGGGACCCTGCTTCGATCATGCCGACGCCAACTTCGTCCAGCATTTTCGCAATCTCAAGTTTCTCCTCTATGGTGAATGATACGCCCGGCGTCTGCTCTCCTTCACGAAGCGTTGAATCCAGCAGAATAACCTTTTTGTTCATTTTTCACACGCAAAACCATTAATTTGCCGAGCCATTAAAAAACGAAACCTTATATCCTTTTCTATTTCACTAATCTTTCCCTAAGAACAGGGAAGACACAGTCTTTTTGACTTTCAAGCTGTCGAAAGATTCGACATCATTTAAATATAAGTCGTTCTTTTTGCCGATGTTTCTGAAAGATTCATAAAACTTTATCTAAGATAAATTTTTGATGTCTTTAGAGGTTGTGCAGTCAGTTCCCTTCAAATAGAAGAACGCCGAGATAGACAAGTTGCTTTCTGATTATCAAGAAATTGTTAATGCCTGCATAAAGAAACTTGTAAAACTAAGGACTACGTCGCTAAAGTCGCTTCACGATGCCATATATGTGGAGCTTAAACGTAAATATTCATACCAAATCAGCTTTTACGTTACGGCTTACAGAGTAGCAATTGGAGCCGTTAAGGCTTGGAAGAAGAGAGGCGGAGAGGTTCCAGAGGTTAAGAGTCTGTTCGTGAAGGTTTCCCCCTTAGCCTACAAGTTTGATGGTGAAACCATAAGGATTTCGGTTAAGCCGAGAAAACTTGTCCATTTAAAGCTCCTTTTTGGAAGCTACCAGAGGAAGTTCGTTGATGCATGGAAGCGTGGAGAGCTAAAAATTGGGGAAATCATAATAAACGAGCAGTACGTCCTCATACCCTTTAAATGGGTTGTCAACCTCTTAGAGCCTAAAGGAGCTATTGCATTGGACATAAACGAGGAAAACATAACGGCGCTGGCAACCGATGGAGGCTCCTCCGTCATTGATACTTCCGAGATTAAAAGAAAAGGATACGTTCAGCATACTTTGAAAAGAGAAAGCGAATCCAAATGAAAGTTGCTAAAGGGACAAAAACCTACAAATGGCTTATGAAAAAGTATGGGAAAAAAGAGAGAGCGGCAAGATTAAAGACGCCCTCCACAAGCTATCTAAAGCTATAATTAACAAATGTAGAGGCTACACGATAGTCTTTGAAGACCTTAAGGGGATGAGAAAATCAACGAATAAGAAAGGGAAGCGATACAACAAGTTTAAGGGAAAGGTTCAGAGATGCTCCATCAACTCTAAGCGTTTCAAAAGGTTGTGGAATGCCATGCCGACAAGAAGGCTACAGTTCTATGTTGAGTATAAAGATCTGCTCAACGGCTCCACAACCTCTTATGTTGATAGGAGGAAACGTCTAAAATCTGCTCGGTATGTGGCTCAATCATAAAGCCGAAAGAGCAGAGCTCCCGAAATGCGGAATAGATAGGCATATGGATGCGTGTAGAAATCTGCTTAGAAAATTCCTCCAGGATGTGAGGAGTTTCAGGCTCCCTTGAAAGCTCCATGATGTGGATGAAGTCCGCCCTAACAAGCCTTGCGATGAGGACAAGCGGATGGACAGGAACGGAGAGGCTGAAGATTCGACAGCTGAAAGACTCATATTTAAGGATGTCGAATCTTTCGACAGCCTGTGACTTTGATAAATTCACAAGGAGAGATAACGCGCTTGTCTGAGAACATAACTTGTTTAAACGGAGAGAGGTTCGATGCTTATTGACGAGCTGTTGCCCGAACGTCCTGAAGACTTTAGAGACACATGGCATTAAGAAGTTATACTCGCCTCAAGAAGCTGCTGTGAGAAGCTGTGTGCCTAATGGGCGGAACGCTGTTTTGGCTTGCGCTGACTGCTGCTGGGTAAGACTCTCATAGCAGAGCTTTGTATGATTAAGAAAGTCTTGGAAGGTGGGTGCGCTCTTTATTTGGTTCTACTACGTGCCATCGCGAACGAGAAGTTTCAGGAGTTTTCGAAGTGGAATAGCTTAGGTAATGTCGGAGTTTCAACGGGAGACTACGACTCTGTGAAGTATGAGCTGGAGGAATTTGACGTATTAGTTTGCATTAACGAAATGGCTGACGCTTTAATGAGGCAAACTCATCCATTTTTCTAAGGTCAATGTTGTGGTTGCAGATGAAATGCACCTTCTAAGTGACCCTTCCCGTGGTGCAACGCTCGAAATAGTTCTCACTAGGCTGAAAAATTTGCTCCTTCTCCTCAAATCCTAGCTTTAAGCGCAAAAATAAAGAACGCTGACGAGATCAGCGGGTGGATTGGCGGCGCTCATATATTTAGTGATTGGCGTCCTGTTCAACTAAAGGAATGCTTTTTCTTTGATGAGCAACCGAGTTTAGCGATGGGACCTCCTCTATTGTTGAGGAGAGTACAAGTGATGCCGCAGTATATTTAGCTGCTAATACCGTTAAGAACGCTTGTCAAGCGCTCATTTTTGAGGCGACTAGGGAGGATCAATGACTGTAGATAGCGCCTCCTCTAATATTTCATCGCTCACCTTCTTACAAGGCAAGAGAAGCGTTCCCTCAGAGAGATCATTGCGGAGTTGGTTGCTAGCGGTGAGAAAAACAAAATTTCAGAAGTTCACATCGGCAATCGAAAAAGGCGTAGCTTTTTCATCATGCTGGATTAAGTACTCCCCAAAGAAGAATAGTAGAACATGGCTTCAAAGGAAAACCTGATTAAAGTAGTTTGTGCAACGCCAACTTTAGCTGCGGGTGTTAACCTTCCAGCAAGACACGTAATAATCAGAAATTACAAAAGAAGCCGAAGGTGGAATGAACGCCTATACCTGTTTATAAGCAAATGGCTGGTAGGGCTGGAAGACTAAAATATGATGTGGTTGGTGAAGCAATCTTAGTAGCTAAAAACACTAAGGAAAATCACTTCTTTTGAAACGTTACGTGAAAGGGGAGCCACGAAAGAGTAGAGTCCAAGCTTTCATCCGAGAACGCTCTCAGATGTCACGTTTTATCTCTAGTGGTATCCGGCTATGTAAATGGCCGAGGAAGAACTTCTTAGCTCTTTAGTGGAAGTTTCTACGCTTATCCGCAAGGCGGATACATAAAGATACTCCCAAAACGATAAAGAACGTATTAACGTTTCTTTCGAACAACGGGTTTCTAAAAAATCTCAGACAGAAATTTAGCGGCATCCCCACTAGGAAAGCGTGTTGCAGAAGTTTACGTAGACCCATTATCCGTGATTAAGATAATCAACGGCTTAAGATTCCCGCCTCCCTTAGAAATAAACTATCTATACTTGTTATGCACCACGCCGGATATGCTGCGGCTTTACCTTACAAAAGGATTACCAGTTTTCCACGATTGTAGAAAATAACAAAGACTTTTTCATGACAGAAGTACCGAACTATGAATCTGATCCGGCGAAGTACGAACGGCTCCTTTTTAGAGGTCAAGACCGCCTTTCTACTAAGAGTGGATAGGTGAGGTCGATAAGGACGAAGTAGTGGACTTTCTCGTTGTCGGTGTGGGAGATACTTATCCTTTAGTCGAAATAGCCAGAATAGTTGACGTATGCAGCAAGTGAAATAGCAAATATACTAGACATGACCGATAAAATTCGTTTTCTCGGAAAAATGCATGAACGGGATAAGGTATGGCATCAAAGAAGAGTTACTGGACATCGTGAAGTTGAATGCGTAGGCAAAGTTAGAGCTAGGATGCTGTTTAATGCAAGTGTACGTTCCATTGATGACTTAAACCTATCTTCCTCGAAAAACTAGCTAGCCTACAAAAATAGGGTCCTGAAACGGCAAGAAAAATAAAGGATCAAGTCTCTAGCGGGGAAAAGAAAGAATTAAAGACTTGAAGATTAAAGTGAGTCAAATTGGCAGAGTTCTAAATGTCAGCATAAAACCTATTGTTTCAATTAGGTTGCCTATATCGACACTCTGGATAGCTGGTCTAGAACGTACCTTCTAATTTCCTGGGGTGATGGAAGTTTTGCTACTATTTCTCCATTCTTAACTAAGGGTTGAAGCATTGCCTCCATTTTTGTTTTGCAGTTCGGGCACTCTGGAGGCACCTCATCCTTCGCTGGCTTTACAACATCAATAAAGCACTTCTTGCATCTCCAAACTTGTTTTTTACCTCCAAGCTTCCCTCTTTTCGCAACAGGCTTTCTTGAAATTTCCACAATATCCAAAGCGAAGTCTATTACCGGAGAATTGCTGCACCATGTCCCTACACCAAACCCATCAACCCCAGCATCGCTGAGCTGCTTTATTTCCTCTTCCCCTATACCGCCTGAAACAAGGATCTTAACGTTAGTATATCCCCTCAAGTTTAGTTCCCATCTAACCTCTCTTACTATTGACGCAAAGTCTCCTCTCCTGCTACTAGGAGTGTCCAGGCGTACACCCCAAAGTCTACCTCCAAGCGCCTCAGCCGCCATTATTGTCTCGGCCTTCTCATCAAACCACGTATCACATAACGCTATTCTTGGGATATCAGCGGGTAAAGCTTCATCAAAAGCCTTCCATGCTCTAACCTGGTCGCCAAACACTATTATGAGCGCGTGAGGCATTGTTCCGCTCGGCCGGATACCCAGCTCTTCCGCTCCTAGAACACCAGAGACACCATCCAGCCCGCCTATATAGCAACAGTAATCGATCAGTGGACTGATTGCTGGGTGCATACGCCTGATTCCGAAGGAAAGAATAATCTTGTCTGGAGCCAGTTTACGCAGCCTCGCAGCTGAGGTCGCAATACCCGATGCCTGACATACGAGTCCAAGCAAAGGTGTTTCAAACAAGGCAAACTCGCCATAAGCTCCCTCCACAAACATGACGGGTTCTCGAAACCCTCCATAGTCACTTGCTTTAAAAATGGTCCCCTCAGGCATCGAGTAAACATTAACTTTTTTTCCCTCCATTAAGTGCGCTACTTCGGATACGCCTGCCAGTACCGCCCAAGGCCACCCCCTCGGTAATGAACCCGTTGTCACCTCAGCCGTCACATTTACGCTATCAAGCCCATTTTTCTTTAAAACCTCAATGGTTCTTAAAAAATAAACATCCGTTGTTTTACCAGCCTTTATTTCCTCCTCTGTCGCTATCTTAAACTTCTTCATGCACGCTACCCTCCTTCCTGTTAAAATTTCCAGTACGATTTAAGAACCTGCTTTACCTCTTCAACCCTCCTTTTTACTCTATCTAACCCCACCCCCTCAACTTTCTTGTCATCCCATGACCTGTCTATCCCTGAAATAAGGCATATTATATTCGCTATGCTTTTTGGTATAGCTGAAAGACTATATCCTCCCTCAAGCACGAAAACGATTTTCCCGCCATTTTTCTTTGCAGCATCGAGAAGAACGCCTGCCACTTCACGATGCCCAACAGATGTAAGTTTCATCGAAGTTATCGGGTCAGAGTAATGAGTGTCGAAACCAGCAGAAACCAATATGAACTCTGGCCTATAATCGTCCACTATCGGCATCATAACCTCCTCAAGAGCGTAAAGATACTCTTGGTCCCCCGTTCCAGAAGGAAGAGGAATATTAACAGTGTATCCTTCCCCCTCTCCATATCCTACTTCCTCTAGCCAGCCGGTTCCTGGATAGATACCCCACTGATGGAGGCTTAAATAGAGAACCTCACTGGACTCATAAAAAGCATTCTGAGTTCCATTTCCATGATGGCAGTCTATGTCCACAATCATTATCCGCTTAAAGCCCTCTTTAAGAAGGATACGGGCGACAATCGCTATATTGTTAAATATGCAGAACCCATGCCCACTCCCCCTTTCTGCATGATGCCCTGGTGGGCGAACAAGGGCAAAAGCATTATCAAATTTTCCCTCAGCGACAACCCTAGCAGCCAGTATTCCGCCCCCCACAGCCCTCAAAGCAACCTCGTAACTCCCCTTAGTAACTACTGTATCTGGGTCAAGCATGCCTCCGATGTCGGAAAGCGCGCGGACATATTCAATATACTCTACGTCATGATTAAGCATAACCTCCTCAATACCCGCCCTCTCAGGCTCTAGTACCTTCACCTCAGGAGCTCTCAGAACCCCCTCTTCCTCCAAAAATCGCATAACAGCCTCTAACCGTCTCTTGTTCTCGGGATGATCGTCAACACCATGGTTGAGATATTCTGAGTGATAGATCACGGCGGTTCGAGCCAAAATAATTCACCACGTAACCTCTTTAAGCTAACTCCTACCAAGTCCACTTTAAAATTTTCCTTTAAAGAATTTCCTTGTCAAAACGCGAAAATTCTGAATTTGGTGGGGGCGCCGAGACTTGAACTCGGGACCGCTTACGCTAGCAGTGCAGAAAGTGGTTCTACACTGCTCTGCGCCCCAGGCAGGACTCACGCCCCTCTTTGAGGGTATTGCACCCCGGTAGGAGAGCACCTATCGGGTTCATACCAAGTTCTCCTATCGGAGGGCAAGCCACCGATACCTAGACCACGCCCCCACGTTGCCTAAGAGAGCTTTCGGACTAAAGGTTATTTATTCTTTTTTCTTTTCGTCCTTTCAAGTGAATTATTCCGCTCATTAAGTTTCCTTTTTCAATAGGAGGAACAATAAATGGAGGAGTTAATTGAGAGGATTAAACAGAAACAGGTTGCAATTTCCGTCGTGGGACTTGGATATGTTGGACTTAGCGTTGCTTGCGTCTTCGCGTGGAAGGGATTCAGGATTTATGGTTTTGATACTGATAAATCAAAGGTGGACGCATTAAGACAAGGTGTAAACTACATTGATGAGGAGCTCTGGGTATCAGATGTGCTAAAGCGTTATGGGTCATGCATGACCTTTAGTACAGATATCGCCGAGGCTTCTTCTCTTGGAGATGTGGTCATTGTCACAGTTCCTACTCACGCTACGGGTACTACTGATTTTGATTTAAGCTGCTTGGTTTCTGCTTACAATTCTATTATTAAAGGAGGTGTTCGTGGAAAGTTGCTTATTACTGAGAGCACCGTTCCACCAGGAACTACGGAAGGATTAATAAAACCCATGCTTGAAAATGCAACGGGTTTAAGGGCTGGGAAGGATTTCTTGCTGGCTTTCTCGCCGGAAAGGATAGACGTCGGAAATTCAAACCATAAGATTTGGAACATTCCGAAGGTGGTGGGTGGTGTAGACGAAGTTTCAAGTGAGGCGGCATACTGGCTTTACAATCAAATCACCGATAAAGTAGTTAAAGTTTCCACGGCTACCACGGCTGAACTGGTTAAGGTGATGGAGAATGCGCAAAGGGATGTCAACATAGCGTTAACTAATTTATTCGCTTTGATCGCTGAAAAACTGGGTGTAGATATAGAGGAAGCTTTGAATGCTGCCGCGACAAAATGGAACTTTATAAGGATGAAGCCGGGGTGTGGCGTTGGCGGGTATTGCATAGGGCCAGCTACCTGCATGTTAATAAGTGTCGGAAAGAGAATGAGCATCGACACCTCTCTTCTAGAGGCGGCAAGAAGTATAAATGATTCTATGCCTGCTCATGTCGTAGACTTGGCAGTTAAGGCGATAGAAAAGAAGGGAATTCGTGCTTCAGATGCTAAAATATCTGTTTTGGGTTTAGGGTATAAGAGAAACTTAAAGGACACACGTAACTCTCCTGCTCTCAAAATAATAGACTTACTACGCAAAAAAGGAATATACGATATTATAGTATATGACCCGTTACTGAAAAAAGTGGAAGGTGAAGGAGTTAAAGTGGCTCAAAGCATAAATGAAGCAATTAGGAAAAGAGACTGCATAATAATCGCCACAGATCATGATGCCTTTCGGAATATCGATTTACCAGAAGACACAATAGTAATAGACGGCAGAAATATTTTATCACCATATTCCAGAGTAAAGACATATTATGGTATCGGCAGAGCCATTTTCTTCAAATAGCTTCATGCTACTTCTCACTTCGAGTTAAGAAGGGAGGTTCGAAGCTCTTTTTGTCTTCGTTCTGTAATTGTAATATTATCCTCCGGCTTGTACTTTTCCTTCTCGTAAGACTTCGTTAACTATATCTAAGAGCTCTTTTTCAGAGACATTTCTTCTGACCTCCCTTAAAAGCTGTTTAACTTTTGAAAACGCCTCTTTTGCGACTACCTTGCCTCTGCTTTCTTGTAGTTCTTTGACTCGTTCAACTATTTCCTTGAGCTGTTCTTCGGTGACCTCTATTCCTCTACTTTTAAGCATGTAACGTATTATGCCGCTGCCAGTGAATTTTCCTAGAAGAAATTCTGTTTTTCTACCTATTGTTTCTGGTAGTATCGGTTGATAGGTTAGCTTATGATGTAAAAGTGCACGAACGTGTATGCCACTTTCATGGGTAAACGCGTTTCCCCCCACTAATGGTTTGTGAAGAGGGACGGGAATGTCAAAGCAGCGCTCCACGAATTGAGATAACTCATAGATTTTCTCCATTTTTATTCCAGTTTTAACTCCGTATAGCACTTCTAGGGCAACGACTATCTCTTCAAAGGCAGCATTACCGGCTCTTTCGCCATAACCGTTTACGCACGTATGAGGATAGATGACGCCTTCCTCGACGGCTGCTAGCGTGTTCGCTGTGGCTAAGCCTAAGTCGTTATGGCAATGGACTGCAAACTCTATTTTGTGATCCTTGAGCGCTGCACGCAAACTACTTATTAAGTACTTCATTGAGAGAGGACGCATAACCCCTACGGTGTCTGCTATTATTATTTTACTCGCTCCAGCTTCTGCAATTACTTTAGATATATATATCAAATCTTCCATTTTTGCTCGTGACGCATCCTCGGCGACAAAATCTACTTTTACATCGTGGTCTAATGTGTAGGAAATAGCATCAGAAATCATCTCTACTGCTTCTTGAAGAGTCTTGTTTAGGGAGTATTTCATCATGAGTCTGCTTGTCGGCATAAAGATGGGTATTTCATCCACATTGCATTCTAGACACAAGTCTATGTCCTCTTTTCTTGGCCTCGCTGGAGCTGCCACCAAGGCGTTGCTCAAGTTTTCACTAGTTATCCTTTTTACGGCCTCTTTTTCTGTTCTTGATACCGCAGGGTAGCCTGGGACAATAACGCTTACTCCTACTTCATCTAGAAGTTTAGCGATCTCTACTTTTTCTTCCACGGTAAGGAAAACGCCCGGGGTTTGCTCTCCGTCTCTTAACGTTTCGTCCCATATGTAAACTCTCTCAGGCAAGTTTGGTGGGATAACTTCAGGGATCCTATTGTAGTTTTCTATAAGTTCTTCTTCATTTTCAAGTAGCATCAACATTCACGTCCGGAGTGTTGCTATTTTACATTGATTCGCTTTTTAAAAATTTTTTATTGAGACCTTTGGGAAAAGATTTTGAAAGCCAATGTGCTTTAAAATCACGGTAGCAATACTTGCTTCTGAAATTAAGAAGAAGGTGAACTGCTTGAGTGAAAGGAAAAACGTGGTTTTCATTGTGGTTGATGGATTAGCTGATAGGCCTATTACTTCTATTGGTGGTTTAACTCCCCTAGAAGTGGCATCAAAGCCTGGGATGGACAAGCTGGCTGAAATAGGCATCTGCGGTATTCTTGACATTATATCCCCCGGCGTCCCTCCAGGAAGCGATGTAGCTCACCTTTCCCTCTTTGGATATGATCCATATGCAGTTTACCGGGGGCGAGGAGGACTGGAAGCCTTGGGAGCAGGCATAAACATTAGTAGTGATGATGTAGCGTTTAGAGCTAATTTTGCGACTGTTGGAGAAGACATGAAAGTGTTAGATCGACGTGCTGGCAGATCCCTTCCGGAAGGCGACGTGCTGGCAAAATCACTTAATGGATACCGTTCAAAACTTTTCCCGGACGTCGAAGTCACCGTTAAACATACGACAGAGCACAGGTGCGTTGTGGTTCTAAGAGGTTTAGGTCTCTCCCATATGGTGTCAGACACAGACCCGCATAAGGAAGGTAGTGTCATGCAAGCTATTCCACTGGATTCTACTCCTGAAGCCAAAAAGACCGCAAGCGTGGTTAATGAATTCACAATGTACTCTTATGAGTCTCTTCGAAGGCATCCTCTTAACTTTGAGAGGGAAAAAAAGGGCTTACGTCCAGCAAACATACTTCTGCTTCGAGGAGCTGGAAGGTTGCCTAATATGGCTTCTCTTAGAGAACTTTATGGTTTAAGAGCAGCATGCATCGTGGCGAACGCTTTAGTTAGGGGTGTCTGTAAAGCTGCTGGTATGGACGTAATAGAAGTCAAAGGTGTGACAGGGAGCTTCGACACAGACATAAATGCAATGGGGCATGCGGCATTGAAGCTTCTAGACGAATATGACCTCGTATTTCTTCACATTAAGGGGACTGACAGTGCTAGTCATGATGGGGACTTAGAAAAGAAGATATTTATGATAGAAAAAGCCGATAAACTTGTCAGTCTTCTTTTGGACTCTGTTGAACTAGACCGTACATACTTAGTTCTAACAGCCGATCATACTACCCCGGTCTTAGTTAAGGATCATACCGGGGAGCCTGTACCTGTAGCAATAGCTGGTCCAGGGATTAGGTCTGATGATGTTAAACGCTTCAGTGAAAGGGACTGCGCTAAAGGTGGACTTGGCAGAATACAAGCGCGCTTCTTAATGCCAATACTCATTGATTACTTGGGTTTATCTAAAAAGTATGGGGCATGAGCTCATTGTTCGTCTGTTCTACTAACTCCGTATTTTTTACGGATTATTTGTGCCGCCTTCTCTTGTCTTTCTAAAAGTTTTCTTACGGTTTTCTCTCCTTCCTCGGGATTTGGTACATTGAAACTTCTGAAGCCGCATTGTGGCGTTATCAATGAATTTATAGCGAGTTCTTCGACGTTAACTTTCCCTCTTACTGACTCTAAGCTATTAACTACCGTATTGGCGATTTTTTGAGGTGTTGGAAGGAAAGTTTCAACGCTCACTTCTCCTTTGTGAGCTCTATATAGTGTTTCGTCATCCATTATGGATTCTGGCGTGTTTGGTGTGGCGCCAAAAGCGACCCCTCTTCCTTCGTCAACATGTATTTTAAGCCGTTCTTTGTCAGCCATTTCTAGCGTTTTGGGGTATTTTATCAAGTCAAATGAAAAGTAGTCAACTTCAAGTTCAAGTATCATGTCTATCACTGATACTGGTTCATCACACACGTGCACTCCTTTCCTACATTTGACTCTTCTGAGAACCTGCTCTAAGGCTTCTCTAACCGTTTCAGCGTCATGTTCTCTGAGAACGAGTGGGAGGAGTGGTTCATCAATAAAAAGAATTGGCAATCCGTTTTTACCCGCCATCTTCTTAGTGATCTCCGTTATTTTCGATGAAATCCATGACGCAACTTCGCACGTCGTTTTAAGAACCACATCAAAAATATAATCTTCATGTATCGCTTTATCATGCTTGGGAAGTATTGTTACGCTGTATGCCTCTGTTAATGGTCCTGTGATTTCCCCTTTTACGCCCCAAATTTTTGGCTTCGCCGCCTCTAGCTCTTGTTGAAGAACGTAAAGGCCTTCTATGAACTCTCGTCTTACCGGCACTCCTGAAGGTAATAAGTACGTGCTCTTCAGTTCAAGCTCCCCCTTAAAGACTTGAAAGCTCCTCATTCTCTCTATGGTGGAGAGATCTAAAAACACATTTCCATCTCGGAAAACTAGTCCAGGGATCATGTTATGAAACTGGTATATCATGTTGTCATTTACCGATTGAGGCATATACGGGACATTTATTCCGGATGCTAATATGTCTTTAACTACTTTTTGAAGGTCTCCTATAGGGTGGCTTCCTATCCCGGTTGAAGCAAGAAATATTGTTCATCCCTCCATTGCGTCTTTTTTTATTTTGCCTTTATTTTCTCGATTTCACTCGTTTTTAGCCAAAAGTGCTTTTTCGTCTTCTGCTGAAAAATTTTTAAGAAAAAGAGAGTCTTATTAGGCTTAGCTTCGGGCGCGAGTTGAGGAGGTCTCTTGATGAACAAAGAATTCTTCACCTTAGATGACTTCTCCTTCGATGGTAAGACAGCTCTAGTCAGAGTTGATATAAACTCACCTATAGACCCAGAAACCGGAGCTCTTAAAGAGGTAACTAAGATTAAACGGCATGGCGAGACCTTACTTGAACTGGCGGAAAAAGATGCAAGGGTCGTCGTTCTTTCTCATCAGGGACGTGAGGGAGAAAGTGACTTTGTATCATTGAAGCGACATGCCGAGATTGCAAGTGAAATGCTTGGAGTCGAAGTCGGGTATGTTGATGACATATATGGAGATAAGGCTATTTCAGCCATCAGGCGGCTAAAGCCTTCTGAGATACTTTTTCTCGAAAACGTTAGGTTTGCTAGCGAGGAGACCAAGGTAAAAGACGTTAAAGAGCAGTTGAAAACAAGATTGGTTCAAAATCTTTCCGCGGTGTCTGATATTTTCGTTAATGATGCCTTTCCGGCAGCTCACCGAAGCCACGTGTCCCTTATAGCTTTCACCGAGGTTCTGCCATCGGTGGCCGGGAGAGTCATGGAAGCTGAAGTGAAGGCTCTTTCATCCATCATGAATGATCCCGAAAGACCTTGCGTATACCTTCTTGGGGGAGCAAAGGTTGACGATAGCTATAAGGTCATAGAGCATGCCTTAAAGACGGGTATAGCTGACAGGGTACTTTTAACTGGACTACTGGCTGTTGCATTTGTAGCGGCGAAAGGAATAGATGTAGGTGAAGTAAATAAACGCCTGTTGATTTCTAAGGGTGCGTCAGAATACGTTGAACAGATACGCAAGTTGATAAGTGTTTTCGGCTATAAAATTGAGCTTCCGTTGGACTTTGCGTTGGATGTGAATGGTAAACGGGTAGAAGCTGAAGTAAACTCTCTTCCACATAACTCCCAAATCAAGGATTTAGGTGAACAAACCATTTCAAGGTTCGCGGAGATATTACGTGAAGCGAAAACACTTGTGATAAATGGTCCAGCGGGAGTTTACGAGGACGACAAGTTTAGTAAGGGGACAAAGGAGCTTCTTAAGGCGGTTGCAGAATCCGGAGGTTTCTCTCTGGCTGGAGGGGGACATACGCTTGAAGCCTTAGAAAAATTCGGTCTTTCAACAAAAATAAGCTATGTAAGTACTGGTGGAAAAGCAATGTTGTCTTTGCTTGCAGGTGAGAAGCTCCCGGCAATAGAAGCTCTCAAGAAAGCGTATTTACGTGCAACTTCGAAGGCGAAATAAGTATTACCATCATTATTCATTTTCCTTCAAGAACTTTTTATGAAAATTTTTCCATCTTTTAGTGCTAAATATCCCTCTTTTTCTAGCTTTCCTATCAGCTCAATCACGTCACTCATTTTCACCTTTATCTGTCTTGCTGCTTGCTCTAAAGTGACAGAACCCATGCTTGCCACCCATTCTAAAAAATGGTCAACATTAAGTTCTTCACTATTCTTGAATAAGTATGGATGGTATGTTCTGTTGTGCTTTTCTATTATAGTCGGGGTGACCTCTTTTATATTGTATTCATTCGTTATTATTGGGAAGGGATGCGGAAACTCTGGAATTTTCACTAGAGCCGAACGGTTAGGTTGTGTCAGTAAGAACTCTCTTTGCTCTTCGGGAAGGTTAAGTGACATCCTAATAAATTCTTCTTCGGATTGTGACTTAAAGGAAAGTCTAAAAACTATTCTCGTGTTACAGTTGGCAAGCGCTATACGTGATACCGAAGGGTCTTGGCAAATCAGTATTAACCCTTGTCCCTTCCCCCTCTCAAGGGTAATCATGTCCTCGATCGCTGTAGTGTCGCTTGTGCTACGTCTCACGAAGACTTCTGGAATTAAAAATCTGGCATCGTCAACTATTACTAGATGTGAAAGCATGTTTACGTTCACCCGCTTTAACCCTGATTGGAAAACGTGAAGCATTAACAAGTTCATTATTAGTTGCGCATCCTCTTTATTTCCTCCATTTGAAAAGAGATAACTGAAATCTACAATGGTCACATTTCTCATTAACTCCTCAATACTCACATTAGAACTCCTGGTGTTGAAAACCTCGCCGAGCATTCCTCTAAGGAAAATGTTCATCCTTGCCTCTAAAGCACTAATAGTACTATAAATGTTTGGATTTTTTTCCTCCCGTTTGCCATAATCTCTCAAAACGCGTAGAAATCCCTCAATGCTCCTGGTTTCCTCGTTTCTTAAAACTTCAGGAAGAACATCACTCAACACTCTCGACATTTGGACTGTTAGTTCGCTGTCCTCCCTAAACAGGGAGCGAAAGACGGCGTTAAGTAATCCAAAAAGGCGGCGGGCATACTCTTCAGGCATCATTTCTCCTGGGTCAAACAAATTTATTTTTAATGGTGCATATGTACTACCCGGCCTCAAAATGATGACTTTTTCAAGCATATCAGGAGGAAGTCTTTCTATAAGAGAAGCGAACTCTCCTTTACTTTCGAATATGAGAACCGGTATTCTGTAATTAGCGGCAACATCTTGGGCAACTTTCATTATCATGCGTGTTTTGCCGCTACCAATAGCCCCCAAAACAGCCACACCTTTTCTGAGGTGTTCTAGTTTAAGATTGAATGGAAAAATTTTTTTATCTTCGAAAATGACATACCCTACTTTTACTCCATCTCCTTGAAAAATTTTCTCGGGAGGAATGCTAAATTCAGGCTTAACCTTCAAGTTTAAACCTGGAACTCCCTTTGTGGGTAAATGCGTTAAAGCTGAGAGCTTTAAGCTTGAAAGCTCAAAGGACCTCCCAAAAAACCTCCTCATAGCAATAGTGGAATACTTTCTTTTTAGGGTACTTCCGCTCACCACTTTAACTTTCAACCTATCAGCTGAGCTAGAAAAAACCGTTGACAATATGTTTTTAACCTGCAATGTTTTAAATTCCAAGTCCCTTTCGTTTTCATCCAATTCAAGTAACGTATAGCATGATACACTCCACAATCCTGTAGTCTTCTCAGATCGTGCCAGGTTGTCTCCTCCGATTATACCAAACTTCTTTTTCGCCGGCTTGAAACAAACCACAAAACTGGCATCGGCATCCAGCTGGACGAGCCCCCTTGCAAGCATGTCTATTTGGGTTAACCCACTGTAAGCGGTAGTGTCTATTCCGCCTGAGACTGTTAAAACGCAAATCTTTCTCTCTTTACTCGGGAGAACCACTGTCAGCGTTTTTTTCTTTGAAGACGCAGGCTTCCCCTGATGCAACTTAAAAATTTCTCTAAACTCCTCAGGTGACGGAATCGAAAGAACAAGACCCGGAAATCGTGCCTCCAAACTTGACTTCACAGAAAGCAATGCTCTTTTTAATTTTCTTGTAGCCTTAATTAGCGTGAACCCTTTACCGAAAACATGGAAAAACACGGTCAACTCTTTCCCAGTCGCCCTTAACTCGTAGCTTACTTCATCCACTTCATGCCAAATGGATGTGAGATGCTGAAACGGATAAAAAAGAGCGTTTTCATGTTTTCCTCCCTCTCCACGGGAAACCTGAACAGGCAAAGAAGTAACCTTAAGTGTTGAAGCTAGAACCCACCTGAAGCGCTTATAATACGCTCCCTTATGAAAAACCCCCAAAGACTCCTTTCCCAATCTTAATCCAACAACACTAAACGTTATTAAAACAATCATCAAGGCGACCTGGACGTATGAAATGGATCCTGCGCCCACTAGGACCCCCTAAAAGTTAGTTTCTAAAATAAATATAAACGCCTCCCTCACTTTATTATCTGGTTTTCTTTCAAAAGATTAATAAAACGCCGGATGAATGGTTCTCAAAAAGGTATTATATTCATCAAGGGTGAAATCATTTGTTAGTTAAAGAGGTTATGACGAAGGACCTTATAGTTATAGACAAAGACGCATCTCTTTCCTTCGCAATAGACCTCATGGTAAAGAACAGGGTTTCGCGTCTCTTGGTACTTAACGAAGGAAGACTCATTGGGGTATTAACCGAAAGAGATATACTTGACAGATTAGGTTCGAGCAGGTTAGGAGCTCTTCAAGCATCCAGCATACATGTTTCAAGCGCGATGACTCTTAACCCGATAACTGTTCCCCCTGAATCGGACATCGTAGACGCAGCAAGAATCATGCTGGAGAAAAGAATTTCGGGTCTCCCAGTCGTGGATAAGGAGGAACTTGTGGGACTTGTCACAAAGTCTACGATGACCAAATTATGCTCAAAGGTGAAAAACGTCACGGTATCACAACTTATGACCCCTAACCCGATAACAATACCTCCATATGAAAGAATAACCAATGCGAGACGTATAATGCTCGAAAAAAAGATAAGCAGTCTGCCCGTTATCGAGGAAGGAAGACTTGTCGGACTAATAACTGAAGGCATGATTGCAAGATATCTAGCTGAGTTTCGTGACAGCGTTCCGGAGAAATATCAGATGACACGCATAAAACAAATAGAAGTTTCAAATGTAATGAAGAAAATATCACCCCTGCATCCCGACGAAAAGATAAGCGCTGCCGTTGAGAAGTTCGTCAAAGAAAAAATTAAGGCGTCCCCAGTAGTAAACAAAGAAGGCCGCCTCATAGGAATCCTCACAAAAACGGACTTTACACGATTTGTGGCCAACAGGTTCTCGCTTCCCTAACGTGAAAACGGTGTTCTCATGCAGCCAGACCTAATCATAAGAAACGCCAGGTTCCTCTGGAGAAACCACCTCACAGAAGGAGAAATAGTAATATCGTCTGGGAAAATAATTAAGCTATGCAAGAGCTTTCAAGGGCATGGCGAGAAGACCATAAATGCTTACCACAAAATAGTTCTACCCGGACTAATAGACGTGCATGTGCATCTAAGAGACCTAAATCAAGCATACAAAGAGGATTATTATACTGGAACATGCGCAGCGGCAGCAGGCGGAATAACGACGGTTCTCGACATGCCAAACACTATTCCTCAAACAAACTCCGTTAAAGTAATTAAAATGAAAAAGCGCATTGCCAGCCAAAAAGCGGTGGTCAATATCGGTTTTTTCTCCCTTTTCCCACATAACTTAAGCAGTCTTAAAGAAATAGTAAATGAAGGCATAGTAGCCCTCAAACTATACCCCAAAGACATAGAACTTTCTCTTTCCTTACGCGCTCTTTTCGAAGCCGCCGCTACAAACAATAAACCAGTTGCCGTGCATCCTGAACTACCCCTACCGGAGACTTATACATCCCCTCGTCAGTTCCTCCAGCTTCACACATCATTCGTGGAACTGATAGCTGCATTAATGCATACTGAAATAGCTGCAAAGTCGAGTTGCCAACTACACCTATGCCACATAACATCGAAATTCACGGTGGAAGCCATAAAAAAGATGAAACTGTTCCATCCTCTCCTTTCATGCGAAGTTACACCCCACCA
>Ga0105162_1000899_pt1 | contig 18060 bp, 14 predicted proteins | sample JNZ201metaG_FD_81532 | JGI IMG/M metagenome (GOLD analysis project Ga0105162, IMG submission 81532) | Hot spring microbial communities from Jinze hot spring, China to study Microbial Dark Matter (Phase II) - JNZ 20120812A | ecosystem: Environmental > Aquatic > Thermal springs > Hot (42-90C) >...
CAGATCTATCTTAACTATTCCTGCAACTTTAGTAGGTCTAACTGTTAAGACAATTACTCTATCGCTTATCTCTACGAGCTCTTCTATATCGTGGCTTACCAGAACGATCGATGATATGGGAAGCGCCTGATTTAACCAGAGATTCTCTAATTCTCTTCTGAGCGTTATAGCCGTCAATTGGTCTAGGTTGCTGAAAGGCTCATCCATTAAGAGCAGATCTGGATGAGATACTAGAGCTCTAGCTATGGCAACTCTTTGCTTCATCCCGCCACTCAGCTCTGCTGGATAAGCATTCTCGAATCCTATCAAACCCATCATGTCGAGAAACGTTCTAGCTTTTTCTTCTTTTTCTTTTTCCGTTAGCTCTCTCTCGTTAATTAGTCCAAGCATAACGTTCTTTATAATCGTGTACCATGGGAGAAGAGTAGGGTTCTGGAAGACCATAGATATTCTGGGGTCCGGACCATTTAATGGTCTACCTCTAAAGTATATCTCGCCTGAATCCGGCTTCAGTAACCCCGCCATCATCCTGAGTAATGTGCTTTTGCCGCAACCGCTTGGACCCGCTATCCCTACGAATTCAGCAAACATTATGTTTAAAGATAGATTATCAAAAATTAAGAGCCTGTCTCCTTTCCTCATCTTGTAACTAAAGGATATGTTCTTCAGAGCCAGCAGTGCCTCGTCATCTTTCCCTGATAACATGTTTTCTAGACGATTCTTCTTACAGCTATTTCATATATTCTTCTCCAAACAAGCCTGTTTATCAACACTATAAAGAGGGCCATCCATATAGTCGTCGCTACCAGTAGCTGTATATCACCCGTCGACGTAGCTACATTCATAGTCTTACCGATCCCGGGATTCTCCACCTCCCATACAAGATGGTCTAGAACTGTTCTCTCAGCTATAACTAGAGTGTTCCATCCACCTCCAACCGTAATAATGCATCCGGTGATCATCGAGGGAGTCATCCGAGGAAGATATAGATGCCATAACTTCTTTAACCCTCTTATTCTAAGTAGCTTGAATAGCTCTTCTTCTTCACTAGGCATTAATGAGAGAGCTCCTCGGAGAGAGAAGAGCATATACCACGTAGTTCCCAGTAGTATTATAATAAGTGCTCCGAATTCTTTCATTAACCCGATTTTTACATTAAAATCCATGATGAAAGGTATCAGAAGAGTAGCAGGGAAAGAAGCAATAGCTTGAAAGATTGGGGTAAGAATCTTTTCCAGAGTCTTATTCTCGTAGAGGATTATGGAGACAGGTATGGTCCAGCCTAAGGTTATAAGTGTAACTGTGGAAACTCTAGCTAGAGAATATCCAAGCATAATTAAAGGCTCGATATACCCTAGTCTCGATAATCCATTAAAAACTAGATGTGAGAACTTAATTACATCTTCACATCTCACAGTAAGCATCAGAATAGCTAGTATGGTTAATAATATCAACGTCTCAACATATCTTCTATGTTTTGTAATGAGAGAGATGAAGCTCCGCAGCCCTAATCCAATCTTCCAATGCTCTGCAAATCTAGGTTTATGTGCTATCATCTTAATGGGTATAGTGAATGGTTTGATAACTCTTTCAAACCATGCGTGTGGGACCTCAACAGCGTAAGCTTCAAATCTATACTTCATGCTTATCCTAATCATCGGAATGAACACTAGTAAATTCATCAATACCACGAAGAACATAACGAGACATAAAGCAAGTACTGATTCTAAGACCATCCCAGAGGCTATCAGTTGAGTAGTTATCGAACCTATACCATACAATCTATACTCTGCTTCACCTATTGTGATAATCTCGCATGCAACTAGGAAGTATAAACCATTCGCCCAAGAAGAAGGAAGATTAGCAGCGACCTTCGGAAAAGAAGCACGAATATATAGGTGCTGGATTTTGTCTACTATGCTGAACCTCAGGAAGTTAGTTACTTCGAGTGTTTCGGTAGGTATAAACTTTATAGCTTCATAGACTCCGAAAGAGATGTTCCAGACCTGACTCGTAAATATTAGGAATACGGCTGCTAGTTCAGGGCCTATCACAGGGTGTAGGGAGATGAAGGCATAGAGGGCGATGGGGAAGAAGCTGAGTATAGGTATAGATTGGAGGATGTCGAGGACCGGTATAATAATCTTTTCTAGAGTTCTGCTAGTGGCCGCAGCTATACCTACAGCGAAAGAGAGTAGGAGGGAAATGCTCAATCCGACAGTCATCCTCAACCATGAATATCCTATCGCTGATAATATCGTGAATATCATCGCTAGATCCATCTAGTGCCTCCCCAGTTCCAGTAATAATGCCGAGTGTCTTCTTGAAAAATGTTCTTTAATTAACTGACTTCTCTCAACATTGAGTAGACACAATACTCTGGGAATTTCTTCAAATACATCTTCTCAGGTTCAGGTAGATATATTTTCTCTACAATCTGTTTGGCTTCGGTAATATTCTTAGCTAATTCTTCTATCAAGAACCGTCCCCAATCTATCTTTGGAGCCAGTATATTTCTAAGGGGTACAGTCGTCTTAAGTTTAACTGCCAACATAATCTGCCTGATTTTCTCCTCGAACCTATTGTAAAATACTAAATGCGACCTTAGAGAAAATCTTCCCCTAACCATGTCGACGTAGTCATCCGCCAACTGATATGCAATCCCCACTTTCTCACCATACTTCTTAGCTTGCTGAATAATTTCAGCCGACGCACCTGCTATTAACGCTCCACATTCGGCTGCAGCTTCAAAAAGTGAAGCTGTCTTCTCTTTGATAATACTCAAGTATAGAGTTTTACCCGGTAGATCTCGATGCATTAATTCTTTGAGGACGCCGTTGGAGGCTCTATCCCACGCCTCTAGAAATATCTTGGCGATTTCTAATCCCTCGTTTAATGCAATCTGGAAAGCTAGATTTATCATTCTGTGACCTTCTATTAAGGCTCTGCCTATACCTATCTGCCTCCATAGAGTAGGTTTTCCTCTCCTCTCAAAGTCTACATCTATTATGTCATCATGCGTTAGGCTAGCATTATGTGCCAGTTCTAACGCAGAGGCTACATCTAAAGCTCTTTCTAAATCTTTACCGTTTAGAGCTTTAAAAACAAGAAGTAGAAGAACAGGTCTAAGCCTTTTTCCACCTGATATAACATCCTCCACTAAACGAGAATCTAAATCGCTCTTTAGCTTCTTGTATATGTGTTGGTTAAACTCTCTTCTAAGTTTTCCAATGTACTCTTCTAGTTCTTCCATGCCTTCAAATACCAATATCTCTTCTACCTAAGTGATAGATTCTTCATTAAAAAATCTTTCCTAAATATCCATCAAGTTCTTCTTAATTCTCTCTTCTATAACTTTCTTCGGATAAGCGCCTACTATTACATCCGCCGGTCTCCCATTCTTAAATATCATCAAGGTCGGTATACTAGTGATCCCGTATCTAGAAGCAGTAATAGGGTTTTCATCAACGTTTACCTTCAAGAATACTATTTTGCCAGCGAATTCTTCTGCTAGTTCCTCAATTACTGGAGCTATTACTCTACATGGTAGACACCAGTCTGCCCAAAAATCTACGAATACTAGAGGGTAACGATTTATAAGCTCATTAAAATTATGGTCTGTAGCTATGATAGGTCTAGATATAGCGTTTCTAGATTGCCTGTTCATGTTAGCCCTGCCTAATAATTCTCTCATCATCTTCCTCTTAATATACTCGAGTTCTTCATCTTCTCCATCAGTCATTTTCTTGGATACATCTATTAATCGCTATCTAATAGGTTTTCTCATAAGATTTCTCCATAAGAATCAAGTAACCTTATAGCATTATAGTTGAATATTCTCTGCGAGGAATTATGCAAAGGAATACGGCATCTTCGTCTCCACTATTTTCATAATAGTGCACTGTATTTGGAGGTATAAGTATAGCATCACCTGGTTTCACATCGTGTATTTCTTCACCTATCTTTACTCTATATCTGCCCTTTAAAACGTATTGTACATGCTCTATCTCAGGATGAAGATGGGCTGGAATTCTTCCTCCAGGCTTAATTGTGAATTTTCTTAGCTCGAAGTTTGGAGCACCATCAAACCTAGTTATGAGAGGTTGAATAAAGGCTTGTTCTGAGCCTTCTATGAGTATAGGCTTAACGCCTTCTTCGTTTTTAATAATCATCACTTTGTGATAAGTTAGCCTATAGATAAACTTTAGTATGACTAGTTAAGGATAAAAGATATAGTAGAGATTACTCAGCCGGGGGATTGTAAAGATTGCCTATTCTCTTAGTTAAAAAAGAAAGGTTTTGGCAACTTTTGGGTAAGCGTCTATCTGACTTAGAGTTGTCGAACCTTCTCCATAATCTTGGAATGGATGTCGAAGAAGTATCTACTGAATTCTTCAGGGTTGAATACAATCCAAATAGGCCAGACTATTCTAGCCTTAGTGGAATAACGAGAGCTGCACGTGGACTTCTAGGAATTGAGGTAGGTTTCCCAAAATATAGGCTGACCCCACCTAAAACTTACGTTAAGGTTGACCCGAACGTTGAAAACATTAGACCATACATTGTTGGGGCCATAGTTAGAGGTTTTAACCTCGATTCTGATAAGATTGAAGAATTAATAACTATGCAGGAAGACCTACATTGGATACTTGGTAGAGACAGGAGGAAGGTAGCTATAGGATTACATAATCTAGACGTCTTGAAGCCTCCGTTTAGATACATCGCGGCTAAAGGCGATGAGTATAGCTTTACACCTCTTGGAAGCTGGAGGAAGATGACCTTAAATGAGATACTTGAAAAACATGAAAAAGGCCTTAAGTATGGTCATCTCCTAACGGATAAACCTATGTACCCATTAATTCTGGATTCAAGAGGAGAAGTACTATCGTTTCCACCTATAATAAATTCTGCTCTAACAGAGTTAACCTCAGGAACGAAGAATCTATTCATCGATGTTACTGGATTAGACTTGGATGCTCTACAGAAGACTCTCAATATCCTTACGACAGCACTTCACGATATGGGTGGTAGAATCGAGCAAGTCAAGATAATATATCCGGGGAAATCTATGGCCACTCCAAACTATAAGACTAAAAAATGGAGAATAAACGTCGAGTACGTGAATTCTCTACTCGGCTTGAACCTCTCCCCTCTAGAGATCGCTAAAGCTTTAAGGAGGATGAGGCATGGAGTAAAGATTAGCGGGAAAACAATTATAGTGACACCTCCACCATATCGTGTCGACATAATGCATACCGTCGACTTCGTAGAAGACGTTGCGATGGGTTTGGTATACGACTCCCTGGAACCTAGGCAGCCCCAAGTCTTAACTTACGGCAAATACCATCCAGCGACGAAGATCGAAGAATTAGTAAGGGAGGTGATGTTAGGATTAGGATACACTGAAGTTATGAACTTTACTTTGACAAACGCGGTTGATGAATATGAAAAGATGGCTGTTAAGCATGCTCTACATGTGAAACTTCTAAACCCTGTATCAAGCGATTATACCATAATGAGGACTTGGATCTTGCCAAGCTTAATGAAAACATTATCACATAATAGGGGTTCATTATATCCACAGAAAATATTCGAGATAGGAGATGTGATCGAGCCGGATCCATCTCTCCCCGAGAGAGCTGCGAGAAAAATGAGGCTAGGGTGTGTTTCATGCCATGCAGAAGCATCCTACTCAGAGATAAAATCTATCTGCGAAGAGATACTCAGGAACCTATCTATAGGAGAATGGAAGCTTAAACCATATGATCAACCGCCATTCATTGAGGGTAGAGCAGCGAAAATAATCGTAAACTCAGCAGAAGTAGGAATCCTAGGAGAGATAAACCCCCAGGTATTAGAGAACTGGGAGATCACATTTCCTGTCGCTGCATTAGAATTGTACATCCATGAGATCATGCATTTCATGATAGGGAATAAAGAACATTAAGAGCTCTAGAAAGGTTAATAATACCGACTTATTACTTTTTATCTGGCCCCACCGCTTCCTTAAGCCTCTTGGAGAGAGGTGTGAGCCCTCCCAATGATGAGGGGTTGTCGGCGGTGGGGTACATTTAGTCGTAGAGACGCAGATAAAAATCATTATAGAAAATTCGATCATGAAGTCAATGGGTTCAAAATAAAGATGCGGTGATAGGAAATAAAAAACTTAGTTAATGATGTTGACATATGGATATTTGATACTCATGTGGTGGGATAGAATAAGGGCCTCTCTTCTTAAAGTGTTAAGTGTTGTTATGAAGATCGTTACACTCTTCATTATTATTACCATTATTAATAATGGGCCTAAAATTGTTGCTGGGATTAAAGCATCTGCGGACTCCTTAATAACTACAATGAAATCGGTTTTGGTGAAGATTGATCTTCGAATCATTTGGGTGGACCTAATAATAAATCTGATGATAATAGGCATGCTGGTAGCAATTACCGTTACTGTCGACTTCGTTGACCGTCATTACAGGCATGAGTAATCCCATCCTCGTCGAATATCCACTTGAGGCAGAGCGGAAGATGCATAGAGAGTCTCCCCCTTAAAATATCGTATGAATTAGCCAGGATTGCTTGGAGAACACTAATATAATCTTAAATTCTCAAATGACTAGGATATCATCGTGTTACTTCTTGTGATTTTACGAATTCATACAGTTTTTTAGCGTCTGGATCTTTCTCGAAATGCTCTCTTATTGGTTTTATCACTTGGTCTAGTGCCTTCGCAACAGCATTCTTCAAGTCTGCGGGATGCAACTTACCCATGACATAATCTTTCTCCAATTCTTCGTAACTCCAGTATTCTATATCTCCACCATATTTTGGGGGTCTCTCAATGTAGAGAGATTTCATCTTCCTGAAGATGATGTATTTTACATATTCTAGAATTGGGTTTCCCCGAATGATTCTGGGAGGACAATACGCATCATCGATCTTCTTCTTTATTGTCTCGAAGTCATCATGTACGAATATGCTTGTTTCTGGAATACTCTTACTCATCTTTGAAGCTATCTCTAAATTCATTTCCGCATCTTCTTCGAATCCGCCCGACTCGACTGGGCCTTGAAGCCCCATCAACATATGGTGGTGGACGGCTACAGGCTTCTTAACGCTGAGCTTGGGTGCAAGTTCTCTTGCGAGTATGTTTGCACGTCGCTGATCCAAACCTAGCTGGCATATGTCTACCCCCATGTAGAATATATCAGATACCTGCATAGCTGGATATATTATCTGTGCTGCCTCCTGCATCTCTCCCTCTCTTCTACCCATGATGGGTAGAGCTCTTAAAGCTCGCTTCAAGGTAATATTCTTAGCGACGAGTATAACCTGCCTCCAGTAATCTCTACTATTGACTAGGTCGTTAGCCCATACAATCTCAACCTTTGATAAATCTATTCCAGCCGCCTTCCAGACTTCGATAAAGTATTCTCCAACTCTTCTTATTTTTTCTAGGTCTCCACCCATCTTATTATTGATCATCGCATGCCAATCAGCGAGGAGAAGCTTGAATCTGCACCCTGCATCTAGCATGTCTTGAAGCTTGATTGCTCTAAGGACTCCGAATGGCAGATGGGCTAAACCACTAGGCTCAAAGCCATCATAAGCTATAGGATGAGCCTCTGTCTCGAGAAGTATTCTTAAATCTTCTAAAGTTATAACCTCTTCCGTAGGCGGCCTAGTTATTAATTCTAGCCTTCTTTCTAAATCCATCTCCTATTAGAAATCGGTATGAATGCATGAATTAAATATAACGGTTAACAAAAGCTTCTCCTAGAAGACTAGTTTACTTGTAATTATTCTCGGCCGATTATTAGTTATTAACCCTTTTTTAAATATTAGGATTCTTACCGAGGCGAGTATGGCCACACCAAAAAAATTGGAGAAACATGTTCGGAGCCACATCTTCATCAATTATTCATAGGACTTCTTTGGCCATTCCGATATTTAAAAGATGGAATATAGCCAGATCAGAAACCATTCTGAGTTCCATGTCTTTCCTTCCAATTCGACACTAGAAATTTAGAGATTCAAGATATAGTATTTTCATATCTTTTTCCTATTTGGTGTTCTCATATTCAAGTCATGATGCACTTTTGGCTAAGTGTAAACCTTTTATTAATAGGCTAGATCAATTCTACTGTGGTAGTCGAAGAAGTTAGGGAGAGAGGTCTAACAAAATGGGGTACGGTGCCTACCCAGTTCGAAAGGTCATAAAAAGAGACGGAAGAGTAGTGGATTTCGATGAGAACAGGATAAGGGAAGCTGTAAGGAAAGCAATGTTACATGTGAATATGTATGATGAAGTAACTCTTAGACAGGTCGTTGACTACATATTAAAGATAATAGCTGAAAAATTCGGCTCAGAGAAAATACCCCACGTCGAAGAGATACAAGACATCGTTGAGTTGTCTCTAGTTAAATTCGATCTATACGAAGTTGCTAAAGCATACATAATCTATAGAAAAGAAAGAGAGAAAATTAGAGAAGAAAAGAAGAGGATCTTAGAGAAGGACTACGTAGATGAAGTGGATAAAGCATTCTCGGTAAACGCTTTACGGCTTATGGCAAGCAGATATCTATTGAGAGACGAAAAAGGTAAATTGAGAGAAGGACCTAAAGAAATGTTTAAGCGGGTTGCCGCATTAATAGTAATCCCAGACATTCTGTACGATCCCGAAGTATACGATATAAGTGGTGGTCAACCAGCTCATACATGGGAGGAGTTCGATTTCGATGCCTGGAGTGGTAGACTCGGTCTAGGCAAGCTGCCGAACGGTGAGTATGATTTCAAATGGAATAGATGGCACCTAGAAAGAATGAAGAACTTGTACGATGAACTTAATTCTAGTGGGCATATGAGAGTTCCATGGTCAGCTTTCCTGAACATGCTTCTAGACGGGTTCTTCGAAAAATATTATGAAAACTGCCTACGATACTATAGGTTAATGGTTGAGAAGAAATTCATGCCGAATAGCCCAACGTTATTCAATGCAGGTACAAGGCTTGGACAATTATCAGCATGCTTCGTCCTAGATATTGATGATGATATCGAGTCTATAATGAATGCGGCCAAAGATGCTGCTATAATATTTAAGTCAGGTGGAGGAGTCGGGATAAATTACTCTAAACTTAGACCTGAAGGAGATCTAGTATTCTCAACATATGGTGTAGCTTCAGGGCCGGTCTCATTTATGAGAATAATAGATACAGTCACTGAGGTAGTTAAGCAAGGGGGAAAACGTAGAGGAGCGAACATGGGTATAATAGAGATATGGCATCCAGACATAGAAAACTTTATACATAGTAAAGAGAAGGAAAACTTTCTTGAAAACTTCAATATCTCTGTCTTGATTACTCCGGACTTCTGGAAATACTATGAAGAGAAGAAGCCGTACCCGCTTAAGAATCCGAGAGATGGGTCGACTTGGAGAACAGTAGACCCTGCAAGATTATTTAGAGAAATAGCCGAGGCTGCATGGAAGACAGCTGACCCAGGAGTACTATTCTTCGACAACATCAATAAACATAATCTCTTTAGGAATTTCCTAGGCGATATTAGAGCGACGAATCCGTGTGGTGAACAACCCCTATATACTTATGAATCATGCAATCTCGGAAGCATAAATCTCTACGCTTTCATAAAAAGAGTTGGAGAAAAAAATGAAATAGATTGGGATTCTTTGAAGGAAGCTGTAAAGTGGTCTGTTAGGTTCTTAGACAACGTAATAGAAGTTAACAAGTATCCGCTTGAGCAGATAGAATATAAGACGAAGAAGAGTAGAAGGATAGGTTTAGGCATAATGGGTATGGCTGACATGCTCTACGCGCTCGGAATACCATATAATAGCGAAGAAGGCTTCCAGATGATGAGTAAGGTAATGGAGTTCATAGCATTCCATGCATACAAGACAAGCATAGAGCTAGCTGAAGAGAAAGGTGTATTTCCATTATACTCTCAGTCAGACTATCCTAAAGGTGTATTCCCCATTGAAGGATTCCATAATCCTGAATTGTGGACTCTACCATGGAGAGAGCTAGCAGAGGAATTAAAGAAGAAAGGAATAAGGAATAGCCATGTAACGACTATCGCGCCCACAGGTAGTATATCTATGTTGTTGGATGTTTCTTCTGGTCTCGAGCCTCAGTTTGCATTAGTCTACGAGAAGAGAGTAACAGTTGGAACATTCTTCTACACAGATATAGAATTTGAGAGGCAACTAAAAGAACGAGGCCTACTCAATGAAGATGTACTGAAGAAGGTTGCAGAGAATGGGGGATCGGTACAGGGATTAGAAGACATGCCTGAAGATATTAGAAAAGTCTTCCTAGTAGCATACGATATTCCATGGTGGGATCATGTGAGAGCTCAGTATGAGATGCAGAAATGGGTTGATGCTTCTGTAAGTAAGACTATAAACATGCCCGCATGGGTTACAGTAGATGATGTTATGAAAGCATATATGTTCGCTTACAAACTTGGCCTAAAAGGTATAACAATATACAGAGATACAAGTAAATCAGTACAAGTCTTGGTAACTCCTTCTCAAAGACTGAACAAGTACATAGCATTAACGCCGAATAAAACTCTAGAATTAATGAAGAAGTTAGGCATAGAGCCTCCGAAGATAAATAATGAACATGAAGAGAAGCAGAATGGTTCTATCAAATCTGGAGTGAAACTAATCCTTACAGGAATTAATGGGTCAGAGGTCGCTGTTGAAGAAGAAATAAAGACTGGGTTGAAGTCGTCTCCAAAGAAGGTTGAGAAATGTCCGATGTGTAAGAGTATCAACATAGTCTATCAGGAAGGCTGCGTAAAATGTTTAGATTGTGGATGGGCTAACTGTGTAATTTCATAAGATGACTTAGTATTCAACTTAATAGAAGATTAGTCCCCTAATCTTGATTATTAATCTATTATTTTTGACGTTATGTAATATATTTTTTCTTGACCGATTATTGGCTCAAGTATTGTCTCTGCAGCCCCCTCAAGGATCTTCAAGTACTCTCTACTATTGTATTCTCCCACTTCGCAGGATTGTGGAAGACTTGCGTCAACACACTTCCCACCGGTTACTACGTATCTTATCGGTTGACCTGGTTCTATCACATACCCTAGTGATTCAAGTTTTCTGGCTACAGTAACATGTAGTACTTTGTTTATGTATTCTCTTATATGCTTGCTTAGGCTTTTCGTAATGATTAAATCATCTACATGTGCTTCACCTAATACTATCTTCTTAGCGTATTCTCTATAGATCTCCAAGCACTCTAAAGCTTTCTCTCTAAGTTCTCTCAACGTGTTTGCTTTGGATAGCCTCTCCAGCATCTGTAACTGCATTTTCTTAACTATAAGTGGGGCGTCTCTTCTCCTAGCCTCTATTCCTCTATACTTTATTCTACCGTCGAGTAATACTCCAAAATACCTATTATTGACAGGCTTGAATGGGTTTATCTTAGATTTCAGAAAGATTATCCATTTATATCTTCCCTCATAGCTTACGGGTAACTTAAGTTTATCTTCTATTTTTTCGATCAGCTTCACGTAGTCTTCATCTTCAGCATCTTCTTTAACTATCCAGAGTGAGTCAACCAATCCATGAACTACTCTAAACCCTGATTCTTCAGCAATCCTTATAGTTTTTATCAGCGTATCTCTAGCTAATGCACATACAGCTAGATGGGCTTCTCTTGACCCGAACTTTGCTTTCTTAAAACCTAGATATCCGAAAGCAGTTACTAGAATCCACTTCAGTGCATCGGCTCTCCTACCATATATTTGTCTCAAATAAGATTTTCCTACTTCTTCCGATAACTTCTTATATTGTAGTCGTTTCTTCAATGGTAACTCTATGGCTCTTGGAACAACCCCTCTCCATCTTCTACAAACATGGTATCCGACTTCAGGTATTTCTATCTTCTCGTATCTACAGCATTCGCAATTGATTGTTTCTCCCGAAATATTGTATCTATACATTAACATCGGGTAAAGACTTTTGAAATCTATTTCCCCAACATTCCAGAATATTTCGGGCTTAGCGTCAAGTATTAATCCTCCCCTGTCAGCTATGTTGAGCTGTCTTCCATTCATGTAGTTTTCCCTACATGGAATCCACGGTAGAAGTATTCCAAGCTTGTAGGCTTCATAATACTGGAGGGACGACATGCATGAACCGATAGTATATCTTGAAGCATCTTGAATAGGTATCCTACATACTCTAGAGATCTCCAATACTCCATCTATGCCTGTTTCCTGATAGAGCATCGAATTAGATGAGTCTACATGTATTCTACCTCTAAGCTTAAATCCTCTAAACTTATGACATACTCTACCATAGCTAAAGTAGGATCTAGATGATATCTCTAACCTAGGTTCATGGTCTAATCTACCAAGCCTTAGCTTAACATTATTTACTCTAGCTCTATGATGGAGGTAGGGCATGAGGAATGAATCTCCACATTCAGTTACAATTATGTCTACATCTAGGGAATCTAGTATTTTGGATAGTTCTTCAAGTATGAATTCTTCTGAAAAATCCAATATTATTTCTTCATCTTGAATCTTCAATGATAGCTCGGTAAGCTTATCTTGGAGGGATGGTAGAATACTGTTAGAAGCTATCTTGGCATCGAGGTATGCTATCTTAATCCACGATGTATCATAATCGAGGTCTCCAACATCATCTAATATTTTGAAGTTATTATTTGAATAGTCTATGTATGCGGTAGGATAAAGATTATGGTGATACAAGAATTCCTGCATAGATGGTAAATCTACGTTGAATACTCTATAGAATATGTGATTACCGATGTCTAGGACTTCTTTAGCTATCTTCTTTCTCTCTCCAAAAGGTATCTTGACTTCTAGTACTGTTTCCAGAGAGCCTCCTGCGTAGATATGTTTCTCAACAAATTCTAAATCATACTTGCTTGAAAGTATCTGGCTAAGTTGGACAAGCTTGTCGAACGGTCCTACAACATAGATTTTAGGCATCCATTTAATCTTCTCTAACTCTACTCTTCCATCTTTTCTCTTTATCCATACGCAGACTTCATCTCTACTTATAGGATGTATGTCAAGGAGCCAGCCTTGCACCGATATTCATCTCCCGCCTCAATTCCCTCTCCAAGATCCTCAATCTCTCTTCATGAGATAGAAGTCCAGACATGATGAATAGATCAAATACGTCTCTTTCAGGATACATTGAAGCTGCATGAGAGTATCTGTATATGTGACCAACTAAGCTATCAAATACTTCTCTCTCATCCTTTAGTAAAGTTCTTCTAAACATTCTCCAACGTTCAAGCTCGAGCTCAAGTCTCTGCCTATATGTTAACGTAGTTCTACCCATGCTCTATCGAGCAGATTTCAAACATAGTTTATAAGCTGGAGAGGTTACTGAAAATGGTAGGCCTTATCTAAAAATGGGCCACAACTTAAATAGAGACCATGAAAATGGAGATAGATTGGCCATACACGCGTAATCATAGAGCACCTTCACAGAAGAAGACTAGATAATATGAATTTAAGTTTTCTCGGAACCTGTCCCTCTACAGCATTCCTAGTTATCTCTACCTAGAATACATTACACCTTGTACATAAACCTTCAAATTCCTTAGTCAATGGTTTTCCCTCCGCATCTAAGACGATATCTGTCATAAACATATTATCTTACTGAGATTTTCTTCCTTCCCAACTATATATCCATAATAATGACGCGATACATGTATGAGAATGTTAATATTTACGATGTTTTACCCATACAATGATCATAATGATTTTATCTAGCATCCTCTCAGTAAACTTCTCCGAAACTCTTAATTCCTTAATATTCTTCACACTTACTTCTGCAATGCTTGCAGTATTCGCGAAAGGAAAGAGGGAGAAGATAGTCGAAATATACGTTATAGCGGGGTTTTTGGTAACATTCCTCCTATCCATAAACCAGTTTATACTTAACAGCGGACCCGTGAAGATCTATGCATCACAATATCAATTAGTATCTTCCCAGATATTTGTAGACGACCTTTCAATATATGTGGCATCGATATTCGTATTCATCGGACTCATGGCATCTGTATTCTCAACGGAGTATATTGAGGAAAGGAAGAGAGAGTACTATCCACTCCTAGTCGCCATGGTTACAGGAATGGTAGGAGTAGTATTCTCAGGAGACTTTGTAACTTTATTCATCTTCTGGGAGATGATGAGCTTAACCGCCTATGTTCTAGTAGCTTTCTTCTACCGTAGATGGGAGGCGGTAGAAGCATCATTCAAGTACTTGATAATGAGTACGGCTGGAACAGCATCAATACTATTCGGAATGTCGCTCCTCTACGGTATGGTGGGAACATTAACCTTTACGAGCTTGTCGGAAGCTCTAAAAATATCGGGACTCCAGAATAATGCCTGGACGTATCTCTCGATAGCATTACTGATAACAGGCTTCGGAGTGAATGCAGCTATGGCCCCCTTCCACAGCTGGCTACCAGATGCCCACCCTGCCGCACCGAGCCCCATAAGTGCAATGCTTTCAGGAGTAGTAATCAAGACAGGTGTATACGCGATGTATAGAGTATTAACGTTGATATTCCCATCAACTCTATATAATTGGCAGATAGGGTTAATACTGTTTTCCATAGTTACAATGATAGTTGGAAATACTCTCGCTATGCTCCAAAACGATATTAAGAGGCTACTAGCTTTCAGCAGTATAGCGCACATAGGATACATAGTCTTCGCGTTAGGGATAGGAACGATAGCAGGTCTCGCTGGAGGGCTACTCCATATACTAAATCATGCATCGATGAAGGCTCTCCTCTTCCTCTCAGCAGGAGCATTAATCCATACAGTTAAGACGAGAGATCTAGATACACTAAGTGGAATAGGTAGAAGAATGCCCATAACTGTTACATGCTTCTCTATAGGAGCATTCTCTCTTGCAGGAATTCCAGGATTGAATAGCTTTGTCAGTGAGTTCCAGATAATAACGGCTGCGATAGATGCTAAACTATACTTGTATGCCGCTATAATGATACTCAACGTACTCCTCGGAGCAGCATACTACTTAAGAGTGGTCCAGATACTGTTCGTCCGCCCTCCTACAGATGTCTCGGAGAAAGCAGTGGAAGCACCACCGATGATGCTTGCGCCGCTCATAATGTTATCCATACTGGCGGTAATGATAGGTGTCTACCCTGCACCATTCATGGATATAGTGAAAAAAATTGCTGAACAACTCTTAACCGCATAAAAGAACCTTAAAGAGTTTTCTTACACGCAGAGGCTCTCACTGAATGACGTTTTTGTGGAAAACTTCTACATGAAGATGATGTATTTGAGTTTCACAGCCTAGGTAAAGAGAAAGCTTAAAGTATAGAAGGCGTCTTCTATATCGAAAACTGTAACTTTCTCTCCTGCAAGACTAGAATATCTATAAGATACTTCTAGTGGGTATCTTGTGGGTAGGGACTTGACACCTAAGAAGAAAGATGAAGAGAAGACGTATAAAGCAGATGCAATTAGGCAGGAAGTATTAGGAAAATTGAAGAAGCTTGGAGAAAAAATCTACCGAGACCTTTCGAGAGGAGAATTCCCTGAACTAAATATTCCGTCGAGGACGACGAAGAATATCGTCTATGACGAGAAGCTTAGACAGTATGTTCTAGCAGGCAAGATGAAGGAGAGAACAACTAAGAATATCCGTCATCTAAGACCATTTGCTCAATTACTATGGATAGCTTCTTTCGGGAAAAAGCTGATCGAAGCAGCTAAAACGTCCACTCTCAGAGATACATACTATGTAGCGATAGGTGAAGGAATAGACTTCGAAGACCAAGATGAAAGTGATGAGATGATAATGGAGTTGGAGAGCATCATAGATAGCCCTAGAGAAGACTTCCATATCTTCCCTGAAGAAAGAGCATCAATATATGGCGACTTGGTAATAGAATACACCGTTCCAGGATTCAGAGGTAAAAGAGTAGACCTATCATCACATCCAGATGGCTTCGCTATTGGTCCAGCTCTAACGACAGCTGAATTCGTGAAATGCGGTGCAGAAGTATTATTCGTAATAGAGAAAGGCGCAGTCTTCAGTAGATTCGTCGAAGAAGAAGCAGACAAGAAATACAGAGCACTGCTCCTACACACTGCGGGTCAGTCACCACGTAATGCTAGAAAACTTATTAGAAGACTTCATGAAGAATTGAATCTCCCAGTCTACGTCTTTACAGACGCAGACCCTTACGGGGTACATATAGCTTCAGTACTAATACATGGCTCAGCATTAAGCGCTCATATAAAAGGAATAAATGTTCCAGACGCAGTCTGGGCAGGCGTATGGGCTTCAGACATAACTAGATACAAGCTCCCATCGATGAGATTGAACGAGCAAGATGTGAAGAGGCTTCAAGAACTAGAGCAGGATCCTAGATACCAGAATGATCCATGGAGGAGGGAGATAAAAGAATTCTGGAAAATAAAGAGGAAGGCGGAACTCGAAGCGTTCAGTAGATATGGGTTAGACTTCATTGTTAAGGAATTTCTACCTGAGAGGTTAGCGGAGCTACAGAAACGTTGAAGCTCTTGGAGAACTGGCCAGCGATACTGATCGAGAAACCTGAACCAGCCATCGTAGTCTCTGATATTCATTTTGGATTTGAAGCAGAATTTAGAGAAAGAGGGATAAGAATTCCATCCCAAACATGGAGAATAACGGAACTGCTAATAAAACTGATCGAAGAACAAGAACCTAGGAAAATCATAATTCTGGGAGACTTAAAACATAAGATCCCGTATTCTTCAACTATCGAATGGGAGGAGATGCCTAAAGCAATAGAGATGATCAAGCAAACCGGCGTCAAGATAATGCTTGTTCCGGGGAATCATGACGGAAACATAAAAAAAGTGTTGGGGAACGCTATCAAGTATGCATCCAGTAGTGGTCTACTTATTGAAGGTGAGAAGAAGTTCTTCCTGTATCATGGACATAGATGGCCCAACATCGACATATTAGAGAGTGATGTAATCTTGATGGGTCATCTTCACCCAATGATTAATCTTAGAACAGACGTGGGAAGCATAATCAAGAAACCTGTATGGATGTTGATGGAAGGAGATAAAGAAAATATTGCTAAAGTCTTCAGAGAGAAATATGGTGCAAGATTGAAGGTGCGAGGGAGAATAAAATTAATAATTTTACCAGCTTTCAACCCCCTCCTCACGGGAATATCTATAAACAATATAAGACCAGAAGATAGACTGTGGCCTCTAATCAAGACAAACAGTTTCTCAATATCTCTAGCTGAGATAATCTTACTTGATGGTAGGTCCCTAGGTAGACTAGAACATGTAGAGAAGCTGAAAGATGAGATACTATGACTACGGAAGAATTAGATTATAAAGCTCTAGAAGCTATTAGAGAGAAAAGAGTTAAGCTGTACATCTTTAAACCAAGCGGTAGGAGACTTTGGATGGTAGTTGGAAGGCATGGACGCTACCTGGTCTTGCCGAAAGCAGAGTATTGTACATGTAGTGACTTCTTCTTCAGAGTAATAAGTGGGGAGAAACCATCATGCTATCATCTCCTCGCCGTCAAAAAATCAATTCAAGAAGAAAAATACAGTATCATAGAAAAAGAAGATACCTCATACATGAGGATACTTGAAGATTTACTTGACAAAAGAGGAGAGGAGGCCTAGAAGGCATATTTATGAAATACGACCGGAGTTGATAAGAAGTCATGGATAGACCATTATAAAGAGAAAGTTTTTATAAAACCAATAGTATAATAATGATGGCAAAAGACCACGGCGCGACGGCGGTACCACCCAAGAAATGGGAGAGGCCCTCCCAGAAATGAATGGGTGGTCTCCTCCCGTGGCCACAGAATGGAGACCTGAGAAAGAAGTAGAACTCAGGTCCGACACAGGGCCTCCACAAAACTCTTCTCGAGAAGCCAACTCTCCAGGCATAGACTCCGGTTGATCCTGCCGGACCCCACTGCTATCGGGGTGAGGCTAAGCCATGCAAGTCGAAGGTCCCCGGCTCCG
>Ga0105162_1000900_pt1 | contig 18029 bp, 18 predicted proteins | sample JNZ201metaG_FD_81532 | JGI IMG/M metagenome (GOLD analysis project Ga0105162, IMG submission 81532) | Hot spring microbial communities from Jinze hot spring, China to study Microbial Dark Matter (Phase II) - JNZ 20120812A | ecosystem: Environmental > Aquatic > Thermal springs > Hot (42-90C) >...
CCTGCCAGGGGGAATAGGGGGTATCCCCCAGGTTTTTTTTTCAAAAGATGACCTTTTAATTTTATGGTGCTTTTATAGCACCAGCGCGTCAGCGATCAAATCCACAACACCTTTCACCTGGATGCCTAAGCCATAATGCTGATTCAAGTCCGAAAGCTGCGTCTTGCAGTTTTCGCAGGCAGTGACTACCCATTTGGCGCCGGTACGCTGAATCTGTTCCACCTTGGGCCGCCCTGCCTTCATCCGGACCTCAAACATGCTCGGTTCGGCGATGAGCCCGCCGCCCCCGCCGCAGCACCAGTTCAGTTCCCGGTTGGGGCTGAGTTCTCGGAAGTCGGTGGCAACAGCACGGATGAGCATCCGGGGCTCTTCAAAGATGCCCCCATTCCGGCCCAAATTGCAGGGGTCGTGGTAGGTCATCGGGACATCAAAGGCGCCAGGCTTGACCCGGATGCGCCCCTCCTGCAGGTACGAAGCGACCAGTTGCACCACGTTCACCCGCTGGATGCCCGCGATCTCTTCACCGAACCAGTGGTCCCAGAAGTTCAGAAGGGTCCGGGTGGCATGGCCGCACTCCGCGTAGGCGATGACCTGCACGCCCAGCCGCCGGGCCTCCTGGACAATCCAGTGGGCCGCTTGCTTCGCTTTCTCCGTGTCGCCGATGAAGAAGGAGTGATTGGTAGCGGTGAACATACTGAGCGACCAGGACTCTTTTGCCGCGTGGAAGATTTTGGCCAGCGGGATAATGGCGTGCTCGCCCACCACCGGGACGTAGAGGACGCGCGCCGGTTCGTCCACTGGAATGCGCAGGTCGGGGACGCCCCACTCTTCCCGGATTCGCCCCTCCAGTTCCCGGACCTGGTCTATATAGAACTCCTTGAGGGCATCTATGATTTCCCCTTTGCTGACCTCGGCGTTGCCGATTTCGGCGACCATCTCCATCCCCATCCCTTCCTGGAGGAGAGCGTAGCGGCCCATATTGACCAGGAGCGCGGTATCCAGGTCAAAGGGACAGAAGACGGAGCACCGTCGGCAGCCGGTGCACTCCCAGAGCGCCTGCCGGAGTTCGGCCACCATCCGCTCGCTGGCCATGCCGGTCTCCCGGTACCAGCCCAGAATGCCCTTCCCTTTCCGACCATTGCCGCCCTGCTGGAGCAGTTTCTTGACCAGCATCATCCGGTAGGCCGGAATGTGGGCCGGGTTGCCGGAGGTCACGTAGAAGTGGCAGGCGTCTATACAGGCCCCGCAGCGGACACAGATGTCCTGGTAGTACTGGAGCGGACGGGTGATACGCTGACGAACGGTTTCCAAGAATTTGGTCAACATCGCGTCCTCCTAACTCCGGGCGACCATCTTGGAGAGCACCGAGCCGATGATGTGGCTCAGTTTGCCGAAGGGGAAGTAGACCATCAGGAGTTGGACCAGGGCGAAGTGCCAGATGAACGCGGGCCCTGCACTCTCCGGGACCGGCTGCCAGCGGAAGGAGGCCAGTCCGGCGAAGAAGCGATGCAGTTCCTCCACCTCCACCGTCCGCAGGAGACGCATATGGAAGCCGGTCAGGGCGATGCCGATGAGCAGGAAGAGGACAAAGAAGTCCTCCGGGACTGAGAGCCATTTGACCGCGCCGCTCCACCGGCGGGCCAGCAGGTAGAAAAGGGGAACAGTGAAGAGAGTCCCGGCAATCGTCCCAGCGATAGCGGAAAAAGTGTGCTGCTGCTCCTTGCCCCAGTTCAGGAGTTTCCAGAGGAAGTAGAAGTCAGTGAAGGCCCGGATGTGCCCGACCAGGACGAAAAGGAGCCCCAGGTGCATAATGAAGCCACCGACCCAGAGAAGGGGATTCACCCGCAGGAGCCCCTTCAGGGTGAACATATCCACCAGCGCGTCCAGCAGGCGGCCCAGCCGGCCCTGAGGACGGGGGAAGAGGGAGAGATGAGCCGCCACGGGCTTCGCCCGCCACCAGCGGTAGACCCGGTACGCCAGCCCGCCGAAGAAGACGGCTACAGCGATATAGGGCGTGATGTAGTAGAACAAGAAGGCCAGGATCGCCATAGATACCCCCTTATTTGACGCGGCGAATCCAGAACTTGAAGACGCCCTCGCCTTTTTCCATTCCCACCAACTCATTGCCGGTGCTCTTACACCAGGCCTGAATATCGGCGACAGAGCCGGGGTCAGTAGCCAGGACCTCCAGGATACCGCCCACAGATACATTCTTGATCTCCTGGCTAGTTTTGACTACTGGCATAGGGCATTTAAGACCACGAGCATCTAAAGTCCTTTCGGGGGTATACTCAGGCATTTCAAACCTCCTTTAAATAAACAAAGTAAGATGAGATTTATTGGCTTCAGCGATGAAAGTGGCAGCGCCCACTACATCGCTCACTTCATCAATCAGGTCCTCCCGGCGGATGCCCATAACTTCCATGCTCATCTGGCAGGCGAGAAGTTTTACCCCCATTTCAACAGCCATTTTCCGAAGTTCAGGCAGGGGTGTGACGTTATGTTGCTTCATCATCTGTTTGAACATCCACCGGCCGATGCCACCCATATTCAGCTTGCTGGGGCCAATGCCGTTGATGTCCTTCAAGAAAAAGCTGAGCATTCGCTGGAAGAAGGTCTTGCCAGTAGGCCCCTTCTTCTTAATGGCCTGGAGACCCCAGAAAGTAAAAAACATGGTGGTATCAATGCCGCTGGCTGCAGCGGTAGTGGCAATGATGAAGGCTGCCATAACCTTGTCCATGTCACCACTGAAGACAACAATGGAAGCCTTCTTTGCTTCATGCTCGTGATCCTGCATTTCAGTCCTCCCATTGAATTATTTAGATACCTTAATCATACCACAGCTCCAAGGAAAAAGCAAGAGGGGCGCTCCCGGACATGTTTCAGCAAAGGGAAAATATAGCTCCCTGCTGGGAGGGACTGGGGGTGTCCCATCTTTTTCAAGAGGGGCAAACTGCTGGCACTGGCAGCTTGCAGCGATTGGGAAGTGGCATGGCCCCATGGCAGAGGGGTTGGAAGTCTGATTTGCCTCAACCTGATATTTTGGTATAATTTTTGGCAAATTTACAGGGGAGGTAAACAATGGAAGCAGCTTTGCTTTCCGTCCTGGAAAAGTGGGTTAGTTTCCTCCTGGCAAGGCTTCCCGGAGCCATTGCTTTCTTTATCGGCGGCTGGATAGCTTTGAAAGCGATCATTTTCGTCCTGAACAAAGCAATGCAGGCTGCTAAAACGGAGCCCACCATTGCCTCCCTATTCAGGTCCCTTATAAGCGTAGCGGGCTGGATCTTAATCCTGGCCGGAACTTTAAAAGCCTTGGGGCTTAATGAATTGGCTCTGGCTATCTCAGGCTCTATAGCTGCTATCTCCCTGGGTCTGGCTACAGGTGTTTCTGGCACTACTTCTGATATCCTTGCCGGGGTTTTCTTGGCCACCGATCCCGATTTTAAAGTCGGTTATACTGTGACCGCTGCAGGGATAAAGGGTGTAATAAAATCCCTGGACCTGCGCAAAACACGAATAATGGGGGAAGACGGTAAACTTTATGTAATCCCCAACAGAGCCGTGGAATCAGCTACCTGGGTTGTGGAAAAAAGAGCAGATTAAAATGGCCTTTGAGGTTCCGGTAAGGCATAACGAGAAACTCAAGAAAGTAGTAGAAAGGGTAAATCAGGATCTGGAACTATGGCAGTGGTGGAAAAGTGCTAACGTTAACGCTATTGACCGCCAGGGCTTGAGTGACCATGGGGAAGTGCACATAAAGATAGTGGCCAATGCTGCCCTCAAAATACTCAGGCTTCTGGTAGAAGCGGGTATAAAACCCAGTCTGGAGGTCAACCACGGCCTTACGGTGGAGGATGCGGAAATTGTAACAGTCCTTGGAGCCTGTTTGCACGATGTGGGGATGGCTATCCACCGGGAGGAACATGAGCTTTTCAGTGTGGCTTTAGGTTACCCAAAGGCGCGCCAGCTTCTGGAAGGGATATACCAGGAGCCTGCTCTTACAATAATGGCAAGTGAAATCCTCCATGCCGTAATTGCCCACCGCTGGGATATGCCCTGCCTTACCGTTGAAGCCGGAGTAGTTAAAGTAGCCGATGCCCTGGATATGACCGGAGGTCGCTCCAGAATACCTTTTGAAGCTGGTAAAGTAAACATTCATTCAGTCTCAGCCCTGGCCGTTGATGCGGTGAACATAGAAAAGGGGGAGGAAAGACCTGTAAAAATAGAAATCATTATGAATAACTCGGCAGGCATTTTCCAGGTGGATGAGCTCCTTAAGCGCAAACTCCAGAATTCAACCATCTACCCTTACGTTGAGGTAGTGGCCAGAATAGAAGGAGCAACCGAGAGAAGGATTTTAGGGGTTTACAGGCTTTAAGCCTTTTCAGAAGGGTCAAATAACTTCTTGTGCTCCTGCAGGGCAAACCGATCAGTCATACCGGCAATGTAATCGCATATTACTCGGGGCAATTCTTCTTCTTTCAATCTTGCTCTTACACTATCAGGAAGCTGCCTCGGCTCAGACATATAGGCATGGAAAAGGTCGGCAATTAAATGCTTGGCTTTGGTCATCATCCTTACCACGCGGTAATGGCGGTAAAAGTTTTCCAGGAGGTAAGCTTTTAATTCTTTATGAAAGCCGGACATCTCCTCAGAAAACCCCGCCAGAGGCTTGGCCCAGTCTCTCACTTCCTCCACCGATCTGGGCGATGCTGCCCTCAGTCGCCTTGTGGTCTCTTCCAGAACATCAGTAACACTCCAGTCAATCAGCTTCCGGATGAACCGATGCCGGGCCAGATCGTCAAAGGCGTTTACGTTTATTTCAAGCTCCTTGATTATTTCCCGACCCAGGGTTAAATCCAGGAGTGAAGAAGGGCAAAGTATGCCGGCTCTCAGGCCGTCGTCCAGGTCGTGGGAGTTATAAGCGATTTCATCGGCAATGTTTACGATCTGGGCTTCCAGGGAAGGGAACCGGTGAGGTTCATAGTTTTCCCCTGTTCCTCTATCATACTCAGTGGTATGTTTGGCGATCCCTTCCCTCACCTCCCAGGTGAGGTTCAGGCCCGGGAAATCCGGATACCTCCTTTCCAGCACGGTGACAATGCGAAGGCTCTGGCGGTTATGGTCAAATCCTCCATAGTCGGCCATAAGTTCATGGAGGGCCTCTTCTCCAGCGTGCCCGAAAGGGGTATGACCCAGGTCATGGGCCAGGGCTATGGCTTCCACCAGATCCTCGTTCAATCCCAGTGCCCTGGCCATAGTCCGCCCAATCTGTGCCACTTCAAGGGTATGGGTAAGGCGAGTGCGGTAGTAATCCCCCTCGTAATAGACGAAGACCTGGGTTTTGTATTCAAGGCGCCGGAAGGCGGTGGTGTGGATTATGCGATCCCTGTCTCTCTGAAAGGCTGTGCGATATGGATGTTCCTCTTCCGGATAGTCTCTTCCCCGGCTTTCACGGCTCTTTACGGCATAAGGGGCCAGAGTTAAAAATTCTAATTCCTCAAGTTGCTCCCTGCGGCGCATATTTCAAGTCCCAGGGGTTACGGTGGGAGTTGGAGAGGGAACAGGGGTGAGGAGGAAAGGCCTGGTTTGTCCCGCTCTCCATTCAAGGTTAAGGACCTCCCCGGCCCTTCCCAAAATCCCTATATCCTCACCATTGACTATGGCTTTTACCCCTCCAGCATTCCCGCATTTTACGAAAATTGTTTCCCCGCTCCAGGTTTGTTCTTCCCCGGGATTTAAGAAGCCAGTGAACACCAGGCTCTCATTCACCTTTATTTCGAGCCAGCTTTTCTCAAGGCCCACAAGGGTCAGGGTAATCAATAAAGGAGTAGGTGTAGGCGAGGGGGACGGGGTCCACGTGGGAGTGGGAGAAGGGGTTAAGGTAAAAGTAGGGGTAGGCGATAGGGTGGGAGTTGGAAGGGGTGCCAAGGATGGACGATACTTAGCATAAGCAAACCCGCCTACGACTGCTATCAAGATGATTATAAAGAGAGGGAGAAGAAAACCCGCAAAATTTCTGATAGGCCAGGCTGAGGGTCTCTCCAGGGGGAACTCAGTCCCGGTTGGGGCAGCTTCGGGGGCAGGAGAACGGCCCCTTTCTTCCGAATAAAGTTTGAGCATTTCTTCGGGGTCAAGCCCGAGGAAGGAAGCATAATTGCGGATAAACCCTCTTGCAAAGATATCACCAGGAAGCAAGTTATAATCGCCCTTCTCCAGGGCTTCTATAAACTTGGGTTTTATGCGCGTCTCCTTCGCTACATCCTCAATAGTGAGGCCAAGAGCCTCTCTTCTTTCCTTTAGCCTTTGACCAAGCTCACCCATTTACCCCTCGGGTTCAAAAATCTATGCTCTTTCCCTCATATGCGTAGAGGAAAAGCATCTCAGTCTCTTTTTCTGAGGGAATGCGTGTTCCGGTGTTAATGCATGCATCCATGTTGGCGTTTTCCACAAGTTTGCCCAGTGCTCTTTCAAACTCCTCTTTCGCTATACCGGCCTCAGCCAAAGAGAGGGGCTCCTTAATGGTTCGGGCAAGCTCCCGGATTTTGTTTACCAGGATAGAAGAAGCTTCCTTCTCGTCTTTAAATGGGATCCCCAGGAACTGCAAGATTTCGCCATAACGGGTTCCGCCAGCATTGGCACAGTATTCAATGGTATATGGGAGGAACAAGCCTACTGCACGCCCGTGGTGGACATGGAATACAGCGCCAAGAGAATGGCCCAGGGCATGAGCTAAGGCAGCCATAGAATTTATAAAGCCGAGGCCCGCTAAGGTGGCAGCATAGTGCATTTTAGTGCGAGCTTCCCGGTCCTCCTTGCCTTTTTCGTAAGCACGGGGAAGGAACTCAAAAATAAGCTTAATGGCCTGAAGGCAGAGTCCATCGGAGAAATCATTGTGCCATATGCTGGTAAAACCTTCCACAGCATGACAAAGGGCATCCATCCCTGTTGAAGCTGTCAGCCCCGGCGGAAGCTCCATTACAAGGTCTGGGTCTATAATGGCGATGTCTGGGGTGTTGACGGGGGCACCAAGGGAGAGCTTGCGCTGTTCAGCTTTATCCGTCAGGACTACAGCCCAGGTAACCTCTGCCCCTGTTCCGCTGGTGGTAGGGATAGCCACCATCCTGGCCTTTTCCCTGAGTTTAAGCTCCTCAAAGGGATTTATAGCCCGGGGATCAAGAGCTGGGTTTTCATAAAGAAGCCAGATGGCTTTGGCTGCATCCAAACAAGAGCCACCACCAAGGCCTATTATCCAGTCCGGGTTCAGGTTCTCGGCCAGGGCTTTTCCTTTGAGGACGGTTTCCAGGGAAGGTTCTGGCTCCACTTCGGAGAAGATATGGGTCTCAAAACCAGCGTCTTTCAGGTATTTTTCCACCTTCTGGACGAATCCAAGGCGAAGGATGTTTTCATCAGTAACTATTAAAGCTTTCCGGCCTTGAAGCTGAGAAAGATGAAAAAGAGCTTCGTCCCCATAAACGATATGGGGTGAGCGGAAAAACCACATATTAACCTCCAGAAATCAAGCCGCAAATTCCGTTTCAACCTTCGCGCAGCATTTAACCAACTCGTTGGCAGCTTTGACGTTGCGCATTATCTTGATCATATCCCCCTTAAGCTTGAGTTGCCGGGTAACAAGACCCTGGATGGGATCCAGCTGCCCAAGGATCACTTTTTTCCAGGTGCCATAAGGAGCCCATATCCTGAATTCAGGGTCTTTAATGGAAGGGTCGGAAACCTCAAAAGCCTCCCGGCATTTTCCGTGCCACAGGTCCATATAGAGGTAAACGGTTTCCTTGAACTCGCTATCCGGTTCAATGATGAAGTAAAAATCACCTTCCCAGTTTTTAGCAGCTTCGGCATAAGCTTCGCTCTCGTTGAGGGTTTTGCAGAGGGCCTTAATCCATTCATCAGAGGGGAATCTATAAGCCATATGGCACCTCCCTTTTACGTGGTTCGTCACCATTTTAACGGTTTTTTCTGAAGTTGTCAATTTAACCGGGGGATGTTGACAATTAAGGTGGGCCATGCTATCATGAGTTAAAAAACAAGGGGGTGCAATGAGGGGAAAAATTTTCGTTTTGCTTGCTTTTATATGTGCGTTAACAACCGGATGTGCCACCCCAGCTCTTACCCCCCGGGTAACAGTAGTTCTCCCAACCCCTACCCTTACCCCCCTCCCGCTTCCTTCCCCAACCCTGACTTTTACCCCGACTCCTACTCTTTTACCTGAAGCTACTCCAACCCCAACTTTAACTCCATCGCCAACCCCCTCACCTCAACCCATCGCTCTCAAAGGGAGGATTGCTTTCCCCCTTTATGATCCTGCCCGTCAAACCTACGACATCTTTGTGGCTAATGTTGACGGTTCAGGCCGTAGGAAGCTTCTGGAACAAGCCAGTCAGCCCGATTTCAACTCCGATGGCACCCGCATAGCTTATCGTTCCTGGGATAACACAAGGCGCGGTATATTTGGTCAGGTCATAGGGGGTGATTGGTGGAACATCCAAGGCCGTGAATGGCGCGCAGAAGCTGCCCGCCCCAGCTGGTCCTTTGACGACAAGGCTTTCGTTTTCCATTCCCGTGAGGATCCCGATCGGCTGCCACGAATTTACATAACCACCCCATCCGGTTATGGAGTTATTATGTCTGACATAGGGGGGATCTACGGCCCCGTCTTTGGGGAATACCCCTCCTGGATGCCTGATGGCACAATTGTTTATGCTGCCAGGCAATGCCGCGAATGCGGTCTCTTCGTGATAACAATTAACGGGGTAGTTGTAAGACGCCTTACATCTGATCCCACCGATGCTGCGCCGGAAGCCTCCCCTGATGGCCGCAGGGTCGTTTTCATGTCCATGCGCGATGGCAACTGGGAAATTTACATAGTTAATTCCGATGGGACAGGCCTAAGGCGTTTGACAAAAGATCCAGCCATTGATGGTTTGCCCACCTGGTCGCCCGATGGAAACTACATCGCCTTCCTTTCAAACAGGGGTGGAGAATGGGCCATCTGGGTCATAAGGCCTGATGGTTCGGGGCTCAGGCGCCTTTTCTTCCTTGGCGGAAGCCCGGATGGCATCGTGGGGATTGACAGGGAAAATTCCAGAGGATGGCTTGAAGAGAGGATAAGCTGGACTTGGTGATCGGAACCTGTACTATTGAATTATTCCTTCCAGGTAACGGCTCTCTCAAAGATAAAAGGCGGGTAATCCAATCTATAACCCGGCGTGTCCAGAGCACCTTCAACGTCTCTATCGCCGAAGTAGGAGCCCAGGACCTCTGGCAGAGGGCTGAGCTGGGGATAGCTTGTATTTCTACCAGTTCCGAAGCAGCTCATCGCCTCCTCAGCGAAGTAGTGGAGTGGATTGCACAGCACTATCCCCAGGTGGAAATTACGGATTACCGGATTGAACTTCTCTGATGAAAGTTTCTAAAGGAACAATTCTGGAATCCGGCTCAGCCCTCCTTTTAATTTCAACCCCTCCCTGAGAAAGGGAACGTTTGCTTATCACCACCCTCAGAGGCAGGCCTAAAAGATCCGCATCAACGAACTTCACCCCAGGACTCTCATCTCGATCATCAAAGAGGACTTCAATGCCCATGGAAGTGAGCTTCAGATAAATGTTTTCTCCTTCGGCAATGCCTTCATTCCCAAGGCCTATAAGGTGAACGTGGAAAGGAGCCAGGGGCTGAGGCCAGATAAGGCCTTTATCATCGTGATTAACCTGCGCCACTGCTTCCAAAAAGCGGTAAGGGTATAAAGCCAGTAAAATAACCCAGGGGTAAGCTTTCCTCTTATCAGGGGTATTGAACGAAATGCCTCGGCTTTGAGTGCTATCCGGCCCACTTAACCGGAGTGATGCTACCAGGAACCCTTCCCTTTCTTCAAAGGCCTCACGGCAGAATGGACATCGGTCGCCAGCCCTGGCCAGGGTTAAATCCCCTTCCAGATCCGCCCGGAAATCCCTTGGGTAATTGACTCCCATGAGGTGATAACCTTCTCTATTAGCTCCGGCTATGAAGTTAGCCCCGCTTCTGAGGGAACTATCCGCCGCTATGGTTACCCCTTTAATGCCTATCGGGGAAGCGTAGCCGGGCACTATGCCGGCAAAGAGCAGCTCCCCTTCAGTGGAAGGCCTAAGTCTTACCCATCCCAGCTCCGCTGAGAGTTTAGCCTCACTTATCTCCAAATCACCCCGGATTACAGCGAAAACTATTTTCCCATCTTCACGGGTGTAAAAGACTGCTTTGGCTGTTTTGCTCTTAGGAACCCCCAGGAAAGAGGCCAGAGAATCAATGGTTGTGCAACCGGGGGTGGCAACTTCTCTTGGAAGTTCCGGCTCTTCAAATGGAAGGGGTTCTACATGGATTCTTGCCCACGCAGGAGGGGCTGAATATCCACAGCCCGGACATACTACCAGTCTTTCCTTTCCTTCAGGGTCAGGCACAATCCAGTCCCACCCTTTTCCGCTAACAGGAGGAGGACTTTGCAGCCCGCATGCTTTGAGCAGGTTTTCCACCCTTTCAGCTAAATATTCCCGTTGTCTCTGAGCTGTCCCATCCTCCGAGAAAATCCCCAAAATGAGAAAAGCTCTTCCCTCCGGCAGGTAGAAAGGCGAAGTTCCTTTAAACTCTGTTTCCATATCCAGATAAATGGGGAGTTCCCGGTATGAAGCAAGCTCTCTGGATAAAAGGCGCAGTGCCTCTTCTTCGGGTGACGAACCCTCGCGACAGAAGATTACCAGGTTTTGGGTTTCCAGAGCTAAGGTCTTTCTCCACAGATCTTTAAGCTTTTCCAGAAGGAGATAGCCGAGAGGTAGAACGGAGAAAGGGTCCTTGCGGAGGAAGCCCGCCCTTGTCAAGAGCCTGATGCCTGTGCTATCTTTCTCCTCTACCTGCCTCAAAGTGCGTCCGAACAGCCTGCTCATTCGCACGGTTTGAGCCTCCTTTTAAAAAGCCGGTTTTTCCGGCGTTTCAGGGCTCCATTGAGATCGCGCCGGGAATGTGTTCGCCATCAATTCGCCATAGAGTTTGATAGTTTCAATGGCTATCCCCTCCCAGCCGAACCTGGCTGAAAGTTTTCTTGCGCCCTCCCCGAGTTTCCGGCGTAGCTCCGGTTCCCGACTGAGCTCAATAACCGCCTGGGCTATATCCTCCGGGTCATTGGGAGCTACAAGTTTGATGTTTTCCCCGTCTTTTAGCTCCTTAACAGCCACCCTCGGGTAAGTGCTTATGATCGGCAGTCCGTGGATAAGAGCGGCGTGGAGGCTTCCCCTCCTCAAAGATACGCCATCTTTGTAGGGCAACACGCATATATCCGAAGCTATTAAATTAGCTGATACTTCCTGGGGAGATGTATATCCGGTCCACTTGACCCGCTCTTCAAGGCCCAGGTCCTCAATCATGGCTTTTATCTTGCGAGCGTATTCTATGTTAGTGGGGTCACTGGAACCCGTTTCTCCACCCACCATAAGCAATTTTACCGGGAAACCTTCCTTCACCAGCCGATGTAAGGCTTCCACCAGGGCTTCTACGCCCTTGGTTTCGTTCAAGAAACCGAAATGGGAAAGAAGTATATCTTCCTTGGAAACACCCCAGCGAGCTCGCCAGAGGTCGCGGTTGTAACCAGGAGGGAGCTCAGGCTTTATGTTGGAACCAATGGGGATGAGGTGGATTGGGGGAGGAGAAAGATAGCGGATTTTCTCAAATCTGTGGCGCAAGTTCAGCAAATCTTCTACATTGGTCACGATAACGCCATCGCTACCCAGTCCCATTATGGTGATGGCCCACTCCCTGAGAACTCCGGCCTTGGGGAAAAGGTAGGGGACACGCAGGTCGTGGAAGGTGGTTAACATCAGAGGGCGATTTCGGAAAAGCCGAATTACCCAGGGTAAAAGGTTGACGGCAGGGTGCATGCCGTAGGCAGCTGCCTGATACTGAATGTGAAAGACCTCAGGTTTTTCCTGTCGCATGTGCTTTATTATTTCCACCCAGCTTCCCCATCCCCATCTATCAACAACGGGGAAGATCTTGAGCGGAGGGAAATCAGCCCCCCTGGCTCTGGAAGAGGTGAGAATGCATACTTCAATCCCTTGAGCAGCCATGGCCATTGCTAATTCTCTGGTGTAATCACCTACACCCCCCTCCATAGGGGGAAATTCGCCTGTTATAAAGCAAACCTTCATCCACCCCACCTCCTCAAAAGTCCTGAGATTAAAACTTCTCTATAGCCTTCCATGCCTGCTTTGTGCTCCAGCTTTCCTGTGAGGAGCCATTTAATCGCTTCTTCCAAGAAAAGGGCCAGATAATTAAGCAGGATGAAGATGTACAATAAAAGTGCCCAGAAAGGCCCAAAATATTTGCGGAAGTAGAGGATTTTGCTCCTCTGGAAGTGGATATGCTGGAGTGGCTTCACTTGCTCGCTGGATTGGGCCGAGTGATGGATCACGGTAGCCTGTGGAAGGTAAACAATTTTGAAGCCACTGGATTTAATCCTGCGGCACCAATCCAGCTCCTCTGAATACATGAAAAAGTTTTCATCCAAATAGCCAGCGGCTTCCACCGCTTCCCGCCTGACCATGAGGCAAGCACCTGTAAGCCAATCCACTTCCTGGGTTTCGTCTTCAGGCTTATCAGCCATGTAGTAATGCCGGAGAACGGGATTATCTTTCCACAGGCGCCACTGTATAATGGTGCTTTCCAGGAAAGCCGTAAGGAGCGAGGGAAAGCGGCGTCTTGAGGGCTGGACTGTACCATCAGGGTTGAGAAGTTTGGGGCCCACCACCCCCACTTCCGGATTGGCTCCCATGAAATCAAGCATGAGGCAGATGGCATCTGGGGCTACCTCGGTATCAGGATTTAGGAGGAGGAAGAAAGCAGGCGGGTCTTCCATCATCCGGCTTTTAAGCACAAGATTATTGGCTCTGGTAAAGCCTAAGTTGACCTCGCTGGCGATCAGGTGGACCCAGGGGAATAAAGAGCGCACCATTTTCACACTGTCATCGGTGGAAGCATTATCCACTACAGTGACATCGCCACGGTAACGGGCAGGGGAGGAAGTAAAAGAAATATCTTCGGATTTTTCCAAACTTTCCAAACAGCGTTTCAGAAGGGCTGATACGTTCCAGTTTACGATTATAACCGCTAAATCAGAGCCCATCCTTCAGTAGTTTCGCTCTACAGCAAAATCGGCCAGGGCCCTGAGCGCTGAACGATATTGATTTTGAGGGAGGAAAGAAATTGCTTCCTTAGCCTTCTCTACAAAGTTCATGGCTTCCTTGACAGAAAGGTTTATGGCTGAAGAGTTTCGTATCTTCTCTACCAGCTCTCTGAGAGCAGTTTCTCTCTCCTCTGGCCTGGCCTTCAAGGCTTTAACAATAAGACTTTCATCGCCTCCGCTCTCTACAAAATAGAAAACCGGCAGGGTGACAACTCCCTGGCGCAGATCACTCCCTGTGGGTTTGCCCATGGTCTCCTCGTCCCCGGTGAAATCCAGGACATCGTCTATGATCTGGAAAGCATTTCCCAGGTTTTTACCGTATTCTTTCAGAGCCTGGATGGCCTCCTCGGGAGCATCGCTCAGGACACCACCGATTTCGGCGGAGGCTTCAAATAGGGATGAGGTTTTGGCGTAAATCCGGTAATAATAGTCTTCCTGGTCCTGGGGCCAGCCGAAGGCGCCGAAGAGCTGGCGAATTTCCCCATCACATATGGTTTTAAGGGCCTGGGCAAAGATTTTCACCACCCTTGGGCTTCCGGTCATAGCAGCCAGGGAAGCAGCCCTGGCGAAGAGGTGATCACCAGCCAGAACCACAGCCGCGGGAGGCCAGAGGCTATTGAGGGTAGGGATTCCCCGTCTGGTAGAAGATTGGTCTATGAAATCATCGTGAATGAGGGTAGCGGCATGGAGCAATTCCATAGCTGCAGCAGCGATTATGGCCCTTTCACTATCGGCAGGATAAAGTTTTGAGGCCAGGATGGTAAGGGCAGGGCGAAGGCGCTTCCCCCCGCTTTTCAATATAGCTTCCACCGATTCCGCCAGAGGCTTGTAGCTCAAACTACTCTCTGAAAGTATGAGTTCTTCCACTTTACTTAACTCTTCTCGGATTATCTCCAGGAAAGGCAATACCTTCACCCTTTACCTCCCTCCGTCCAACCGGAAAATCCGGCGAGCATTTTCCATCATTTTCTGCCCTACCTCCTCCACACTTAAGCCCTTTATTTCAGCCACTGCTTCGGCTATAAAGCGCACATAAGCAGGTTCATTACGCTTTCCACGGTAAGGATGTGGGGCAAGGTAAGGGCAATCGGTCTCAATAAGCAACCAATCAAGCGGTATTTCTCTGACTATAACGGGCAATTTCCGGGCGTTCTGGAAGGTAAGCGGACCTGCCACCGAGATAAAAAATCCCAGGTTAATGGCTTCCTTAGCCATCTCCAGGCTTCCCGAAAAACAATGCATTACCCCGTAAGGCGGAAGCAATTTCCCCGGATCACGGACAAAATCTTTCAGGAAATTCAGCGTTTCCTGGTGAGCTTCCCGGCTGTGGATAATTAGGGGTTTACCCAGCTCCCGGGCCAACTCCAGATGAAAGGCAAAAGCTTTCCTCTGGGCATCTTTTGGGGAAAGATTGCGGTAATAATCAAGGCCTGTTTCCCCAATAGCCACCACCTTTCGGTGATTGGCGAGTTCTTTTAGGGCCTGGCCCGTTTTTTCATCCAGCAGGTGAGCATCGTGGGGGTGCAGACCTACCGAAGCATAGATGAAGTGGTATTTTTCCGCCAGAGAGATAGATTCCATGCTTGAACCAACATCAGTACCAACATTAACGATAAGGCGAATATCTGCTCCCCACGCCCTCTTTATGACTTCTTCCCTATCGGCGTCAAACTCCGGGAAATCCAGGTGGGTGTGAGAGTCTACAAGCTCCATCTCATTTTCTTTTTCTGAAAAGCTGGTTTTATTTTAACACACTTCATCCTTGCGGGCAAAGCCCGGAAAGGGGTGGCGTAATTATAAAGCCTGCTGGGCCATCAATTCTGTCACATCCATCACACGGATGCGAATTTTCTCCTGGCGAGCTGCGTTGGTGAGGGTCCGCTTGCATTGCTGACAAGCGGAAAGGAGGATTTTAGCCCCTGTAGCCTGAGCTTCCTTAATGCGCTGTTGAGCCACAGCTGCAACCAGTTCTTTATCCGCCATTTCCACATCACCACCGCCGCCACAACACAGGGAATATTGGCGATGGTGCTCCATCTCCACCATAGTAATGCCTGGGATAGCCCGGATAATTGTGCGAGGCGCATCATAAACACCGCTGGTTCGCCCAAGATCACAAGGGTCGTGATAAGTGACTATTTCCTCCAGAGGCCGAAGGGAAAAAGCTCCATCCTTAAGGAGCTCCGCTAAAAGCTCCGTGATGTGCAAGACTTCAAAACCCAGGCTCTCCCCGATAATGTGGGGGTAATCGTGCTTCCAGGTGTGGTAACAGGATGGGCACGATGTAACCAGTCGCCGGGCCCCCATCCGGCGAACGGCTTCTACGTTGTGGTGCACAGCTTCCACCGCTTTATCACCCATCCCGGCAATTATAAGCGGGAAGCCACAACACCACTCCTCCCCACCAAGGCTGGTATAGTCCACCCCTGCTTTTTCTAACAATTGAACTACACTTTGAGGTATTGAGTAGCACATAGGGTAAAATGAGGCTACACATCCGACGAAATAGACTACTTCGGCATGGGTTTTCCCACGAAGACCTGCAGGGATCTCAGGCATGTTCTGGCTCCAGATAAGCCGGTTAGAATTATCATCCCCAGATATGTTGTGAAAGGCCAGGAAGGTTTCACGGAGGCGATCGAAAATGGCGGGGTAAACGCCTCTTTGGACCAGATCCTGGCGCATGGCAATCCAGAGCTGTCGAGTCTGGATGTGAGCTGGGCAAACTACAGAGCAACGTCCGCAGAGGGTGCAGCTATAAGTGCCCTCCGAATGAACCCTGAGGGTTTCTGGCTCCGGTGGGCGATGGCCCAAGAGGCGAGCCAAAAAGCTATACTGCCCCCGCACGAATTGCCGGACTGTTTCAATTTTACGCAATGGGGTGATAGCATCCAATTGTGGCTTTACGGCAAAAGTTGGGCACCAGCGTATGCACTCCCCACAGCGAGTGCAGGAATCCAAAGCTATTGAGTGCCACATAGTTAAGGGGGAAGGGGCTTTCACTTCCCATGCAACTTTCTGCCCAGATCCTTCCAGCGTCGCCGTGAGAGCTGTCGCAACAGCATGCACGAATTTGGAGTAGGGAATAGTAACAATAACGATGGAGGTGAACAGTCCATGGCTCAGGAAAAGCCATTTATATAAACTTTCCCAAGGAAGGCCCCAGCTGGAAACCAGGCGGGAGAGGGGATATCCAATAAAGGCCATGTATGGAGCAGACCCTTCATACCCAGCGTTTAAGCGGACGATCTCCGTGATCCAGCCGGAAAGGAGGATAACCCCCAGTGCAACCACTATCCAAGTGTCCATTAGGCTGGTGCGAAGCTGAGGTGGGCGAATTATGTAACGGCGGACTATGTAGAAAAGCAACCCCAATGTCATCATCAGGCCACCGATTTCGTTCAAAAAGGCTATGATTGGATGGTCAGCAGTATACCACATAGAAATCCAGGGGATGTATCCAAGATGGAAGATGCTCTTAAGCACTTTTTCCGAAAGAGCCGCAAGGCCAGATAGAACTGTCAAAAGGAGGAAACCATTGAGAAGGAGGAAATGGCTTAGCCAACGCCAACGGCTGGTCTCCCAAAGGCGACGGTTAAACCAGGCCTCAATTATGAACGCTTTCAGAAGAAGGAAGATTTTGAGGCCAGTAGATAGCTTTTGCCCTGTCGGGGAAACTTCACTGCTTGTAGTCCTCCTTCGGAACCAAATGGCTGCCACATCGGCCAATCCGATCGCGAAAAGGACCATAAGAGGTAAGTGGATAAGCCAAAAAATGGTTTCAAAGTCCACAGAGCTCCTCCTTTGCAGCCCCTTGTCTTTTTCTGCCCCTTGTGGGCTATGAGGCACATAGGCCGATCACCAGAGGTTTTAAAGTCTGGCCGAAAGCTTTGCCCCAAGTTCTACAATGTCCATAACCTTAAGGCCTGTCCCTCTCGCTGCCTTGGAGAGGGTTCTCCGACATTGAGGGCATGCGGTAATCATTAATCCAGCCCCTGTAAGACGAGCTTGATCGAGGCGCATTTTAGCTACTTCTTCGCCGGTTAAAGGATCAAAACTTTCCACATTACCCCCACCACCGCAGCAGAGGGCTTCGCCTTTGGTAAGGGGCATCTCTACGAGATTTACGCCCGGTATAGAACGCAGGAAAGCCCTTGGTTCCTCGTAAATACCACATCCTCGTCCCAAATCGCATGGGTCGTGGTAAGTCAGCTTTTCCTCAAAGGGTTTAAAGGAAAACCCGGCCTCCGCAAGCCACTGGACTGAGTGGATTATATTTAAGCCGGTTTCCTCCCCAAGGAGTTCCGGATAGAATTTCTTCCACATCCTGTAGCAGGAAGGGCATGTGGTAAGAAGGATACGGGCTCCGGTTTCCTTTACTTTAGAAAGGTTCCTCCTGGCCATTTCCTTGGCCATCTCCACCTGGCCATTGATGAGCAGGGGATACCCGCAGCAGACTTCTTCTTCTCCAAGGACCGAATAATTTACGTTTTCCCTTTCCATGAGGTAAACCATACTTTGAGGGAGACCATAAGCCTGGGGGAAGAGGGAAGATACGCATCCCACGAAGTAAACCACATCGGGTCGGCCATTGCGGCGGATGGGGAAATCCAAGTTTTGGGCCCAGGACAAGCGCAAGGAGCTTTCTTCCCCCGAAATGTTACCAGTGGACGCAATCCTCAAACCCAGATCTTGCAGAGGCAGGGGCAAGAAGCCTCTGAGTGCCAGATCTTCCCTTGTTTTAAGGAAGATTTCCTCCGCCGGTACGCCACTGGGACAGGTAGCGGAACAAGCTCCGCACATGAAACAC
>Ga0105162_1000902_pt1 | contig 18016 bp, 18 predicted proteins | sample JNZ201metaG_FD_81532 | JGI IMG/M metagenome (GOLD analysis project Ga0105162, IMG submission 81532) | Hot spring microbial communities from Jinze hot spring, China to study Microbial Dark Matter (Phase II) - JNZ 20120812A | ecosystem: Environmental > Aquatic > Thermal springs > Hot (42-90C) >...
TCGAACTTTTCCACATTTACGCCCCCTTGCTCTAGTTCGTAAATTTTGCTATCAGTTGATATTATTTACTAATTGGTTTAAAATAAAATTAGTCACTAATCTTAAATGTTTGGTCTGATAGACAAAAGAGGTGAAGTTATGGATTTGGAGTCATACCTTAAAAATGTTACCATAAAAGAGTCAAAAGATGAAAGAGAGAGCTGGGACGACTATTTCAAAAGATTAGCCAGGTTAATTGCAGAAAGGTCCACTTGTATTCACAGAAAAGTTGGTGCTCTAATAGTAAAGGACAAACGAATCCTAGCAACCGGTTACAATCAACCACCTTCTGGGTTTCCACATTGCGATCAGATAGGTTGCATCAGGGATGATTTGGATATCCCATCAGGCAGGAATCAAGAAATCTGCTACGGTTTACACGCTGAGCAGAACGCACTTATGCAAGCCGCAAAATTTGGGATTTCGACAGCGGGTGCCGCAATTTATGTGACTCACAAGCCATGTTCGGTTTGCGCACGCCTTATAATCAATGCTGGCATTAAGAGAGTAGTGTACATTGAAGGCTACCCAGATCCTTTGACCGATTTCTTTTTCAAAACGTGTGGAATAGAAGTGTGTGGAGGTGGAGAGAGTGAAGGTAGATAAGCTGCTCAAGTACATAAGGGAAGATAGATGGCCCACGGTATGGTGTCCAGGTTGCGGGAACGGAATAATACTCAAAAGCTTTTTGGAAGCTTATGACCAGACCGGTTTGGACCCTGATCAGACAGCCGTTGTTTCTGGAATAGGTTGTTCATCAAGATCGACAGGTTATCTTGATTTTAACACGATGCACACGCTGCATGGTAGAGCTATAGCTTTTGCAACAGGAGTAGCACTCGCAAGACCGGATTTCAAGGTTGTTGTGATGGGTGGAGATGGAGATATTACAGCTATTGGTGGCAATCATTTCATTCATGCGTGTAGAAGAAACATAAATCTAACAGTCATAATATACAATAACATGATTTATGGAATGACAGGTGGTCAACACTCACCTACAACTCCTGCTGGAAAAATCGCTGGAACAATGCCATTCGGTAATGTCGAGGAACAATTCGACGTTGTAAAACTTGCTCTTTCTGCTGGTGCTACGTATGTTGCAAGGTCAACTGTATATCATTATCAGCTCAGTGTAAAATACATAAAAGAAGCGCTCCTTCACAAGGGTATCTCTGTTGTGGAGGTTCTCACGAATTGTCATACGTATTACGGAAGATACAATGGATTAAGAGAGCCTTGGCAGATGATGGATTTCTTCAAGAATAATACTGTCATGAAAGAGAAAGCTGACCAAATGTCTGAAGAAGAGCTAAAAGACAAAATTGTTATTGGAGTCTTTAGAAATGACGAATCTAAGCCTGATTTCTATACAAGATATAGACTTACTTACGCTAATCAAAACAAGGGGGAATGACAATGACCAGGCCTTTTTCTATAAGGATTGCCGGGATTGGTGGACAAGGTAACTTACTTGCTGGTTATGTTTTATCAAGAGCATTTGTCTTGGCGGAGAAGTATGTCGTTCAGACACAGAATTACAGTGAACAAGTTCGTGGTGGACCGAGTTACTGCGATGTTCTGGTATCAAACGAGCCAATACTTTATCCAAAGGCTGTAGTATTTGACTCTTTGATAATAATGCATCCGTCCATGGTTAACCAGGCTAAATTTGTTGCAACTAATGGTATAATTGTTTATGATAGCACTTATATAAAGGACATTCCGAATGAATTCAAAAGAGTCACAAAAAGAATAATTGATATTCCAGCAAGCAAATTAGCGATTGAAAAATTTGGCAACGTAATGGTTTCAAACATGATATTGCTAGGAGCTTTGGTGAAAAGCACGGCTTTAGTTGATTTTGATACATTGTTTGAAGGAGTAAAAGAGGAGGTTAACCCGAAATATTACGAACTAAACGTGGAGGCGATCAAATTTGGAGCGTCGCTTACAGACAAAATATACAAACCACGCATTGAAAGAAAAAGAAAAAGAACAATTGGGTTCGAATAATCTGAAAGAATCTTTCGAACATGCAATAGAGGGTATTGTTGAATCAATAATATCAGAGAGAAACTTAAGGATACATTTTGCAATAGGGTTATTGGTCATTGCTGCGACGTTTTTCCTCCCAGTGAAAAGGGAAGACACATTATGGATTATATTCGCTGTTTTTTTTGTCATCTGGTCAGAGCTTGTAAATACTATTATCGAACATCTGATGAATTTGTATAGTAAGGAGTACCACCCTGTAATAAAAATAGTTAAAGATGTTAGTGCGGGTGTTGTGTTGTGGGCAACACTTTTCTCCGTAACAGTGGGAATAATGGTCTTTGGAGGCATTTTATTTGATTGGAGTTTGGAAATTGCAAAGATTTTTGCTATAATATCAACAGTTACGTTCCCATTACTCAGTATCAAGGTGGTGAGAAGTTGGAAAAAGAAAAAATAAAAGTAATGATTGTTGATGATTCACCTTTTATGAGAATGATTCTAAAGGATATAATCGACAAAGAAATCGATATGCAAGTTGTTGGTGTGGCAAGGGATGGAATGGAGGCAGTTGAACTTGCGATAAAGCTCAAACCAGATGTAATTACGATGGACGTTGAAATGCCAAAGTTGAATGGTATCGAGGCACTAAAGGAGATAATGAAGAGAGCACCTACGCGGATTATAATGGTAAGTAGCTTGACAGAAGAAGGTGCAGAAATAACACTCTTAGCACTTGAACTAGGTGCTGTTGATTTCGTAACCAAGCCTTCCGGTAGCGTATCCATGGATTTCAGAAAAATGGGTCCGGAACTTGTACAAAAAATTCGGGATGCTATGAAAATAAATATTTCGCAAATCCTTATGAAGAGAAAGCCATTGGCTAATCTTCGTGTGAAATCTATAGTATCAGGAAAAGTAGTTGTTATAGGTTCTTCAACAGGGGGACCAAGGTCTTTGGATCTCGTAATCCCGCCTCTTCCGAAGGATTTTCCTGCGCCTATTTTGCTGGTTCAGCATATGCCTCCAGGATTTACGAAGTCCCTAGCGCAGAGATTAGATAGAATTTCCAACCTGTCTGTCAAAGAAGCAGAAGAAGGTGACGTTCTTAAACCTGGCTGGGTTTACGTAGCTCCAGGAGATTATCATATGGGTATCAAATATCAGGACAAAAAAGGAATTATCTATCTTGATAAAAACACAGAGAAAATTAACAACGTAAGACCTGCCGTTGATTACACTCTCGATAAAGTTGCAGAAATCTACAAAGAAAATACTATAGCTGTTATTCTTACCGGAATGGGAAAGGATGGTACAAAGGGAGCCTTTAAAGTTAAATTTTTCAAAGGTGTTGTCATAGCCGAGAGCCAAGAAACCTGCGTAGTTTTTGGTATGCCCAAGTCAGTTATAGAAGAAGGTTACGCCGATTACGTACTTCCCGCTGATAAGATTCCGGAAAAACTTGTGGAACTTGTCTAAGGCAGAAGCTGTTATATAATGGTATCAGAGAGCGTAGAAAACTAAAATAAAAAAGGAGGGTATTTAAACATGAAAAGAGCGTTTTTAGTTTGTTTTATTGCTATTGCATTATTCAGTAACCTTTACGCAGCAACGTTTAAGGATGTACCGGCAAACCATTGGGCTTACGAAGCCGTTGAACAATTAACTAAGCTCGGTATACTAAGCGGTATGCCGGATGGAACTTTCCAAGGGAATCAACCTTTAACTAGGTATCAACTTGCTGTTGCACTCTATAGAATGTTGAATATATTAAACGATAGAACTTCCGCTGTTGAAAGGAAGATACCTACATCAACAACATCACCTCAGCAATCGCAACAAGTTACACTTCCAGCGAACATCGATGCACAACTTAAGGACATTTCAAATAAAATACTTGAACTTGCAACAGCTGATAAAAATATCAACACACGAATCGATAATTTGCTTGCTCAGGTTAATTCTTTGTCATTGAATGTACAGGATTCTTCTAAGCAGTTAAATTACCTAAAAAGGGATTTAGATGATCTCAAAGCAATGTATGATGCTTTAACAGTTAAAGTAACTGAGATGAGAGGTTTAGTTTCAACAACGCCTACGGGACAGAATCTTAACGAGTTGTCGAAAAACATTGATGATGTGAGAAGCGATGTAGAAAACCTAAAGAAGAGGTTGACCACTCTTGAACAGACAGTAACTTCTTTAAACCAAAGGGTATCATCGCTTGCAACTACGGAGAGTGTTACAACTCTTGCCTCAAGAATTTCCGGAGTTGAGAAGAACGTCAAAGATTTACAGGATTCTGTAAACTCTATTCGTTCACAGTTGACAACGCTATCAACCATTGAAACAAGAATTTCAAATTTAGAGAGGAAAAATTCAGAGATTGATTCTATCAAACAGTCTGTTTCCGAAATCTCAGAACTTCAGTCAGGCATTCTTGCAGACGTAAATAGCATGAAGTCTGATATTAGCAAATTTAAAAGCACTGTTGATGCTCTTAACAATGAGATAGTCGGACTTAAAAAAATGGACTCTTCTTTACAAGACGAAGTTGCAAATCTGAAGGTTGAAATGAACGACTTAAAAGTTGAGATTATCAATTTAAAGCAAATTGACTCTGATGTAAAAAGTGTAAAAAGCCAAATTTCAACAGTTGAAAGCAAAGTCGAAGGCCTTAAATCAGAAGTTACAGGAGTTAAGAACAACATTTCAACGCTTTCGAGTGATGTTGAAGCATTAAAACAGAGTTCACAGGATGTTGAAAGCCTTAAATCAGAAGTTAAAGGAGTTAAGAGTGATGTTGAAGCATTAAAACTGCAGAGTTCACAGAATGTTAAGAATTTGAAAGATGAACTTGCACAACTAAAGAGCGAAAATGATAACTTAAAGGCAAAGTTGGCATCGCTTGAAACAAATCAAATGGGTAACATATCTTTGATCCTGAGTATTGTTGGTGTAGTACTAGGTGGTATAGCCCTCTGGTTTGCTGTTCAGGGGCAGTGATGATATCAGCCTAATCGATATGTTTTAAAGTTTACTCAATTGCTGGTCCTTTCGGACCAGCTTTTTCTTGTGATTCCTCTGGAAGATTGAAAACAGTTGAAAAATGGAGATGAAAGGGAGGTAGTCTAATGGGTTTTTTCATGCCAACAAAAGTGCTGTACGGGAAAGATATTGTTCTTAGGAATAGAGAACTTTTCCAATCACTCGGTGAGACATTTCTCATTATTACTGGAAAAAGTTCGAGAAAAAATGGTAGTCTTGACGACGTTTTAGACGTGCTTGAGAGAAAGCATGTTTATATATACGATGAAACTCCTGAAAATCCTCCTATGGAGGTTGTAGAGGAGATATCAGAAAGATTCGAAGACGTCGATATAGTTATCGGACTTGGTGGCGGAAGCCCAATGGACACTGCAAAAGCTGTGGCAGTGCTTATTGAAAACAAACACTTGAAACCGGAAGATCTGTATAACAAAAGTAAGTACCAAAGTGCAAAACCGATAATATGTATTCCTACCACGGCAGGAACTGGTAGTGAGGTTACTCAGTACTCTGTGTTGACTGTAAATGGTAGAAAACGTGGTTTTTCACACGAATGCGTCTTTCCAAAAATTTCATTTATTGATTATAAATACACACTTACGTTAAATGAATCATTGACACTCTCTACAGCTCTTGATGCACTATCTCATGCAATTGAAGGATTTTTGTCAACAAAAGCTACACCATTCAGCGACATGCTTGCAATTGAGAGCGTAAAGATAATCAAAGAATATCTTCCAAGGTTGATGAGTGATTTAACTAATGAATTCTACAGAGAACGAATGATGTTTGCATCGACATTGGCAGGGATGGTCATTGCTCAAACAGGAACGACGATTGCACATGCGCTGGGTTATTCTCTAACAACGGACAAAGGTGTAAAACATGGACTTGCTACAGCAATTTTTTTGCCTTATGAGTTGAAAATCGCAAAAAAACATGGTTGTCAAAAAGCAAACATTATCATCGATATGTTCGACGGTTCGATGTATGAATTTTACCGTCTTTTGAACGTAAGACTCGATACTTTAATCACCGATGATGATATATACTCTTGGGCATCAATTGCAATAAATGCTTCACACCTTAGTGTTACACCAGGAAAATACGACTTAGAAACCATTGTTGAGGCGTACAAAGAGGTTAGAGAGCGCTTTTGCTGAAACACAAGTTTCATCTGTCGCAAGTAATCTGCGTTTCAGGAATGTCGACACAAATGGTGTGCTTACCACTCTTTTTCGCTTTATAAAGTAATTCATCTGCTCTTTTAAGCACACTTATACCTTCGGCGTCATCGCTTGGCAAGATTTTGGTAATACCGGCACTTATTGATATTCGAAATTCTTTCATATCAAGAGCATCAAGCTTGTCAATTATTCTTTGAATAATCGAACGGGCGTATTCTAGAGGGGTATTCGGAAGCAGGATTGCAAATTCATCGCCACCAAATCTCACACACACGTCAGTATTTCGTGTATTTTCCAACACGACCTGGGCTAACGTAGTTATCGCAAGGTCACCTTTGTCATGGCCTAGTGTGTCGTTGATTTGTTTTAGTCCATCTAAATCGATCATTACGATACACGAGTCGCCACCGTATCGTTTTATTCGCCTAATTTCAGCTTGTAACATCATCAGAAAATACCTTCGATTAAAAAGCTTGGTCAAAGGATCCCTAAAGGAGGCTTCTTCCAGCTTCTGGATATAATAAACACGGTCTATAAAGTTCAGGATAACCGTTGCAATATTTTCTAAGCATCTTTCTGTAGCATATTTGGGCAATGACTGGTAAGAGATTTCTAAGCTTATGATTTTTTCGTCCAATCTACGTTCGTAATTAAGGCTCTTGTATGAGACTGCCTCATTAGCTTCGATTTTATCCAGAAGCTCCAGAGATTTTGTTTCCTCATGCGTTTTGATTCTTCCAATCGCTCTTCTTATATTGCACTCTTCTTCTAATGTCTTTGTCAATTTACTTATGGCATCATGATAGTTAGTTTCTGAAGTAGCGCTGAGAACGGAAAGTAGTATATCCTCTTCGAAGTTTCTGATTTTTTGTTCTGTGACATCAACTCCTACACTTATTGTTCCGAAGGGTTTACCATCTTTGATGAGTAGCTTATTTTCCCAAAGCACCGTAATTGTCTTTCCATCTTTTGCTATGATATCGTTTTCAAATGTTTTACGGAGTTCAACACGTCCATTCATGATATCGTCAAAAACTTGCTTAACTATACTCTTTATATCCTCTGGAATAAATATATCAAACCAATTCTTTCCAAGAACTTCTACCAAACTGTAGCCTGTTTTTTCAAGAGTCCAATTGTTAACGTATGCAATTTCTCCCTTCTCATTTAAAACAACGAAGAAAACAGGAGCAAACTCAAGGTACATTGTTAACGTTTCTAACTTTTGAGTTATAACCTCATCAATAAGTAGCTGTTCTGTAATTACTTCACCTAAGGTCCAATAATATTCTTCGGATTTAAACGTTAAAAGTTTTATTTTTTCAGCTTTTGGTTTGCGTAAAGTTATAATATCCTGTGAAAAACCACTTTCGTTAACACTTTTGAGTATGTTAGAAAAGTCCGGAAAGATATGAAAAACGCTTGATGCAGTTTTTAGGCAAACAGGAACATTATCGGAGGCTTTTAAAATTTCTCCATGGGCATTGAAGACAAGTAAGAATATCTTTGACTTTTTAAATGCAGCTTTGAGGGTTTCAAAATCTAAAACAGGTCCGTTACTTTGGATATACCCCACCTCTTTTAGTTGAATACTTTTAGTTGAATATATGATAGTACCCAATTAATTTTACCACAAAGTCTAATTATATCATACTATTAAGGTTTTCAACGTTACCCTGGATTGTCTTTATGGTATAATATAAATCAGTGCACTCTTTTTTAAAAAATCATTGGAGGTGAACTTTTCGTGGAAGACCCACTGAGTTATTTATGGTATACGCTTTTCATAGTTCTGTTGATTATGCTATCGGGATTTTTCTCGGCATCAGAAACAGCACTGACATCTGTTAGCCGTCACAGGCTGAAACTTCTTGCTAAAAGTAAAGAAGAGCAAGAAGAAGAAAGTGAGATGCACTTTTTTAACAAACTACTCACCGCATTGTTGGTATCGAACAACTTAGTGAACATTTTGGCTTCTTCATTGGCTGCAGTAATGTTTTCGCAAGTGATTAAATCAGAATCGCTTTCAGCGATACTTTCCACATTTGTGATGACCTTCCTTTTGCTCATATTCGGAGAGATTACTCCAAAGATTTTGGCAAGACAAAATAGCGAGAGAATATTCGAAAGAAGTATTAAAATCATAATTTTTATCTCAAAGATGTTGTCGCCAGTAATTACTATGTTTATTGCAATTGCCAATGCAATAGTTAAACTTTTGGGTGGAAATGTGGTTCAAGAAACACCATTTATAACAATGGATGATATAGCCTCTTATCTGGAGATGGGACGTGAGGAAGGGTCCATCACCCACGAAGAGGGATTAATGATAGAGCGAACAATCGAAATGGACGAGACGTTGGTCAAGGAGATAATGATTCCAAGGATAGATATAGTAGCTATTGAGGAAACTCAGACATTAAGAGAGGCAATGGAAATCATTGTGGAAGAAGAATACTCAAGGATACCCGTTTATCGCGAAACAATAGATAATATTGTTGGAATTTGTTACGCAAAAGATGTGCTCAGTTTCATTGCTGAAAGAGGGATGGATGTTGTGGACAAAGTTCTAGTCAAGGAACTGATGAGACCTCCTCTCTTTGTGCCTGAGTTTATGCCTGTATCTGAATTGCTAAAAGAATTCAAGGCCAAGAAAGTTCATATGGCTATTGTTGTGGACGAATACGGTGGAACAGCTGGTATCGTCACTATGGAAGACATACTTGAGGAAATCTTTGGGGAGATAATGGACGAATACGACGAAGGAGAAAATATCGGAATCAAGAAAATCGATGATAATTCCTACTTGGTTGACGCTACGCTTTCACTCAACGATATTGAGAGGGAACTCAGGATAGAATTTCCGGAAGGGGAATTTGACACATTAGCAGGGTATCTTCTTGAAAAGTTTAAACACATTCCCAAGGTAGGAGAAACCTACGAGGATGGTAGAATCGCATTTAAAGTTGTTGCCGCTTCAAGAAATAAGATAGAAAAGGTCTTGGTAAGTATCAAGCAAGAAAAAGATACAGCTAAGGATGAGAACAAGGAGGACGAGGACAATGAGGACTGAAGAACTTATCCAGAAAGCCAAAGAGGCTATGGAAAACGCTTATGCTCCATATTCTCAATTTCATGTTGGTGCTGCTTTGCTTACAAAGAGCGGGAAAGTCTATATAGGTGCGAACGTTGAGAATGCATCATATGGTTTAACAAACTGTGCGGAAAGAACCGCAATTTTTTCTGCCGTAGCAAACGGTGAAAGGGAATTTGACACTTTGGTTGTGATAGCGGATACGGAAAAACCGGTTGCTCCATGTGGAGCGTGTAGGCAGGTCATGGCTGAATTCGGGGATTTTAAGGTCATACTGACTAATCTGAAAGGTGAGATACTGGAAACCACTGTTGGCGAGTTGTTACCATATGCATTTGACAAAGAAGATTTGAAAGACAAAGATGAACACAAGTAAAACTCTTTGGACATTCGTCTGAATCTTGCTGAGGTGAGTCGCTCTTGATTGAATTAATACACATCAATGAATATGTTTATTTAAAGAATGTGGATATATATCTCTCAGAAGGCCTCAACGTAATAACTGGCGAAACAGGAACTGGGAAAAGCTTAATTCTCGACGTGATTGGTTCGTTTTTGGACTATCAGAACATCCGTAGTGAGACCTTCTCGGCAGATATGGTTGTGAACCTTCGTATAGACTTCAATGAGCTTGGGATTAAAAAAGGTCAACACGTGTTCAGTGTTGAGCGAAAAAACAAGAGATTATTTTACAAAATAGACGGTCGATTGGTTAACCGTGAACAAGTCCAAAACATCCTCTCAAGTCTCATAACTATCCATAAGCAAAACTCACATATGAAGTTGTTAGACAGAGATTTTATCCTTGAGATACTGGATGAAGTAGCTGGAAACTCAAAAATACTTGAGAACTACCAAAAGCTTTACGATGAATACCAACAGGTTGTTAGAATTATCGCTACCACGGACAAAGCTACAGAGTCGAAAAAACTTGAAGAACTAAAGGAAAGAGTTGACGAAATAGTGAACGCGAATCTAAGTGAAGACGAAGAGCAAGAACTCGAAGAAAAATACAAAAGGGCACTTAACATGCAAACGCTTGTCCAAAACTATAGCATTGCTTCCCAACAACTGGAAGAGATAGAATACGCCCTTAGGAGAGTTTATTCACTGATAGAGGATAAATATCACGATTTACTGGACAGTGCTATAGAATCGATAGCAGAGCTTAACAATAGAATTGGCAAAGAATTGGCTAAGATAGAGGATATAAATCTTGAAGAAGTTGAAAACAGATTGTGGGTTTATAAGAAATTGCGTAGGAAATATGGTCCAACAACGGAAGATGTGCTGACAAACTTGAAAAAGTGGTCCGAGGAAATAAGGATTATTGAAAAGACAGTTGAAATCTTAGAAAACGCGGAAAAAGAACGTCAGCGATTGGAAAACGAACTGCGTGACTTAGCACTTCAGATAAGTGAAAAAAGAAAAGATGCTGCGAGAAAAATTATAAAAGCGATTTCCGAACATTTGAAAGATTTGAATATGAATGCAAGGATAGATTTTTCCTTCTATGAAAAAACAATGTTAAGAAACGGAATAGACGAGGTTGAACTTGTTGGAAGTACGCTCTCCGATGGCCCGCTATATCCATTGCGAAAGATAGCTTCTGGTGGTGAATTATCACGTTTGATGCTTGCGCTAGAACTCAGTATGGCCAGTACCGATGTGCTGGTATACGACGAAATTGATGCTGGAATAGGTGGGGTAACTGCTGTAAAATTAGCTCAGAAACTGAGTGAACTTTCGAAAAAACATCAAGTGATAGTTGTAACCCACTTGCCTCAGATTGCTTTGAAAGCAAGCAAGCATTTGTCTTTACGCAGGATGGGGGATACAGGTCAGGTGGTAGAATTAGATGAAAAGGGGCGAATGGAAGAAATTGAGAGAATGCTGGGTGGAAAAGAGGTTATAGAAATTATTGGAGATTTAAGTAATGCTAAAGAAAAATAAGGCTGGGATTTTTTCCCAGCCTTTTTCAATACTTGCTCGCAAGTTAGTTACTCTTGTTCTTCTATTTCCTTTGCCTTTTTGATTACTATCGGGTAAAGTTCGGATATCAGTTTCTCCACTTGCTCACTGTTTTTTGTTCTTGGATCCCTCTCTAAAATATCAGCTATTAGTTTAACATCTTTGCTTAAGAACGCATCTAAAGCTTGTTTTGCAAGTAATATTCTTGGTTTTAAATACCAGTTCACAATTCGTTCTGGAATGTGATTCTCTTCAAACTCAAACTTCTCACCGCATACCTTAGCGCAGATTTCTACTGCCACGTCGTTATCAAGGTTCTTAATTTTGCCGTAGTTTAAAACGTTTACAACAAATCTTCCTGGTGTTTTAGTGACAACACTTTTTATAAATGGTACGTGTTGCTCACCGCTCAACTTTTCACTTAGTATCTCTTTTAGATAATCGTCGATAGGAGTTCCAGTTTTTAGCTGATTTATTTTTACTCCACTAAGTAACATTTTTGCAAACATATCTATTACATTAACAACTTGCGATAACTGGTCCACATACCATTTCCACCCTATTTCTGAATCAGCTCCACCCCATGGAGCTCCATACCACTTTATTTTCGTTTCAAGATTTCTGTGGTATTTCCATGTTGAATTTCTAACAGTATCCCCTACTGGGAACAAACCATAAGTTTTATACATTTCCCAAGCAACCGGTGAAAGCTGGTCATCAAAAGGATTGGAAGGTTTAAATTCCTCATATTTAATGCGCTGAGATACTTTTTCGATTTCTTCGTAAAGGTTTTTACCTTCTTTTGTTGTGAACTTTGTCAACCAAATTCCATGGTTTACTCCACCGACTTGCCATTCGTATTCCGAAACCCCTAAGAACTTTGCGAGAGCCTCTACTCCATAGTGCCCATGACAAAATCCGACCATTTTTATTCCAGTTTGTGTAGAGACAAGAGTTGTACCTTCCAAGACAGGGTTAGCAGCCTGGAGATACCAAGCTTTTGGAGCATATTTTTCAATTGTTCTAGCTATCTTCAAAAACAAAGTCATTTGATTCCAATTCGTGAGGTTGAGATAATCGGAAACAAAATTGTAGTTCTGGGCATCTATTCCACGATAATAACCATGTTTTTCACCAATAGACCTAACAAGGTCCAGATAACCATGTCCTCCGGCCATAGCTGTGTTTATAACAAAGTCGGAACCCTCAACAGCACCTTTGATGGTATCGGCAATCTCAAATGTAAGTTTTGCCCCGAAGTATTGACTCAGTTCTTTTGCAAGTACCCGAACATTTTCGACTCGTGTTTTGTCGATATCCATGAGCACGATGTGAGAGTCTGAAAGACTGGGAACCTTACAAAAATCCGATATAATTTTCATTGAAAACACCGCACTCCCTGCGCCTATAATACTCACTCTTAGCCCTGTGTTGCTCATAGGAAATGCCCCCTCTTTTGTAATTTGAAAGATTGAAGTATCAATTCTTTCAAAGGATATTGTATAATAAAAACCGGGAAAGAGTGCCAAAAAATCATTATGGAATATAGGGAGTGGCTGGGATGCCAAGTGATAGTGTAGTAATCCTAACAGACAGTCCCGATGTTGTACAAGAAACAGCGGAGTTGCTGCAGTTTGTTGGTTATGATGTGAGGATTGTCTCAGATGTTAGCACAATTTTGAAAAAAGCAGGTGCTCAACTTATTCTTGTTTATTATCGGTTACTTAGAAATGCACAAGATGTCGTTAGGTATATTAAGACAACTGGTGAAATAAAGGACTTACCCGTTATTGTGATAATTGAAGAGAAGAATTACGTCACATTGTTGGAATTATACCAAATAGGTATCTCGGACTATATCGAGTTACCAATTATCGATGTGGAACTTATATCGAAAATAGCCTTACACATCGAACTCAAAAAGAACAGGGAGAAAATAGAAAATTTATACAAGGAACTTCGAGACAGCCTCAATCTTGCCAGTTTACTTCAAACATTGATGCTGCCAGAACCAGTTCAGGCTTGTAATGGAATTTGGATAACATCGAAATACATGCCCTCACAAATAGTGGGTGGCGACATTTATGATTACTTCACCGTTAATGAAGATGTTTACCTTTACACTGCAGACATATCGGGACATGGTATTCAATCAGCTCTCTTGTGTTCTGCAGTGAAGTCCGTTATACGTTCAGCTGCGCAGAGAAATCTGCGAATATCGGATATAGTTAACGAGCTTCAAGAAAGTATGAAAACAGTCTCAGGGTATAACTATGTTACTGGACTTTTCCTAAAAATAACTGGTAACGAAGTTGAGTATATTAATTGTGGCCATCCTTCTTTGATAACTTACGATGGGGAAACATTCACTCAAATGACGTTGAAATCGGTTTTTCCTATTGGACTTTTGGATTACACATATACTAGTGAGGACTGCGGGAAATTTGAACTACAAAATGGTCTCACATTTATTGCGTACTCAGACGGTTTGTATTCCATATTCGAGCGAACAAGGTCTTCGGAGGACTCTATGCGGCTATTACTTGACTTTCTAAACAAAGAGATTTCTGGGATAATGCCTGAAGCTTTGCCGTTTGCAGTGGCCAGTGCTCTCAAAAAGCGATATTCAGATTTGCCTGATGACTATTCATTTGTTGCTTTTGGACGTACATTGGGGCTAAATTACTATTCAGAGAACTCGAAGTACGAGACAATACTTTTAGACCAAAAGATGAAAGAATTAGTGAACGAAATTGTTCTGAGTGCAAGTGGAGATAACTATACTCTCTTGATTAATGACCACGAGAGATACTGGTCAGTAGTGACCAAAAATGTTGAAATTGGACGAATTTTGAGAAAACTTCCCATGAGTATAACGATGAGCTTTGATGATGTTGAATGTGTGAAAATATTCAAGTAAAGCCTGCAAAATCAGATGAAACGCTCCAAGTTTTCCAATAGTAATCTGATAGCCCTCGTCTGTAACTCAAGCGACATAGAAGGTAAATTTTCCTTCTTGCCCTCTTTAATTGCTACTTGCTCAGGTAAAAAAGGAAGGTGTATAAATAGCACGTATTTTGGTATACCAAAAGTTCTAGAATAGTGGAGTGAGTAGTAATAGACCTCATTGCAAATATACTGACCCGCTGTGTAAGAAACAAAAGCTGGTATTTTTTTTGCATTTAGAAAATTAGCGATTTCCCTTACATTGATACGTGTCATATATCCGTCAGGACCGTTCTCTAAGATGGGAGTTTCTCTCTTTATCTGTCCGTCATTGTCGGGATGTCTTGAGTCGAGTAAATTTATCGCAACTCTTTCAATTCTTATCGCAGAAGTTCCACCGGCTTGCCCCAAATGCAGTACAAAGTCTACATAATGATTCTTGTAATACTCTTCAAGCACTTTCGTACTTTTCTCGTAACTGACAGGCAGTATCAATGTTTCAATATGTATATTTTGAAAGTGCTTTTTTGATAGTCTTTTTACAATTTGCATACTCGGATTGACTTTTTCACCTCCAAAAGGTTCAAAGCCGGTGAGAAGAACAGTTACTTTCATGTTTTCAGAGTCCATACTTCATCCCCTCCCAGTAAGTTGTTTTGTCTTAAAAAAGCCAGTTCAACAAAATTCTACCTTTCTTTTCTCAGTTGTCAAACATCAGAGAAAACAAGACAAGTTTGAGATGTTGTGAGACATTGCGAGACGTTGTGATTATTTTCTCAAATATTAACAAATTCTTGATTAACATAAGCGGGCAGTTGGTGTAGAATAAATTTGAGGTATTTGGTTAAAAAATCCAGTTGAAGAGGGGGATTACCATGGGAAAAGTCAGGATTTGGAAACCAACAGATGATGAAATTAAAGAAGCAAAATCATGGAATACGTGGAGCAAAGAAGAAAGCACTTTTGACTGGTATTACGATGAGCCTGAACAGTTTTACGTGGTTGAAGGTGAAGTTGAAGTTGAGCTTGATGATGGAACAAAGGTAAAATTTGGAGCAGGGGATATGGTGCGTTTTGAAAGTGGTGTATCTTGCACCTGGCACGTGAAGAAAAAGATTTTTAAACATTATAAGATGGGATAGTAAAGAAATTTACAAAGGTAGGATATGGTTCTATGAATAACGAACAGAAAAAACGTAAAGTTTTGGCTTACGTGTTTTTGTTAATCACATTGCTTGCTTTTTCAAGTATAGAAGTTGTATCCAAACCTTTGATGGACAAGGTAGACCCATTTTTCATGACCTCCTTTCGCTTTTTAATTGGCGGACTTTTTTTGATACTCTTCGTTAAGCAAGATCCGGAGGTTAAAGATGTGATTCCAATCACAATTATAGGTGCACTTAACAGTATTATTTCTATGACCTCGCTACAGTTAGCGGTGAAATACTCAAATGCCTCAACTGCTGCAACTCTTGTTGCAAGTAACCCTATTTTTGTTTCCTTATTTGCATCTTTTGTCCTGCAAGAAAAGTATCCACTGAAGAAATATATTGGTATTGGACTTGGTTTTATTGGTATATTTATTTTTAGCTTGGGAAAAATCAAAGGTGATTCATGGCTTGGTATATTCTTTGGTATTCTTGCCGCACTAACTTTTGGACTTTACACTGTTTTAATGAGAAAATATACAAAAAAATACGGTCCATTACTTGTAACTGCTTATTCATCACTTTGTTCAAGTTTTGTATACATAGCCTTACTCGTGGCTTTCAGAAAATTTGCTATTCCGACTCAAGTCGACTTCGTTGGTTGGATAATTGTTATCTATTTGGGTTTAGTGGTTACTGGAGTTGCTTATCTTACGTATTTCAAAGCCATGGAGACACTTGGTGCAACACAATCTAGCAGGATATTCTTCCTAAAACCTGTAGTTGCAACTGTTTTTGCACTAATTTTGCTTGGGGAAACGTTAAGTATTTTCAAAATCTTGGGAATGTTAATCGTGCTTATTTCACTAGCTCTTTGAGTAAGAGAAGTAAAACAAAGATGGTTTTTAATTTTAAGAGCCTTGTGAAAAAAAGAATAAGTGATAGAAAAAGACGAATAACGTGCAGAAAAAGAAAGAAATTCCCAAAAGATGCCAATTAGATACTCATTTAGAACGGTGAACTTTGCGCATTATCATGTTATAATAATCACGAAGTGTGAAGGAGGGATGTGTGTGGCCGTATGTGAGCAACATAAAGAACTTTACGAAGAACTGGACGCTTACATTGAAAAGGTTAAAGACAAACCTGGTATGCTTATAGGTGTTCTTCACAAAGCACAAGAACTTTTTGGGTGGTTACCACAGGAAGTTCAGGAGCACATAGCGGAGAAGTTGAACGTCCCAGTATCTGAAGTTTATGGTGTCGTGACGTTTTACAATTTCTTCTCCACCAAGCCAAAGGGTAGATATCAAATAAAGGTCTGCCTTGGAACCGCTTGCTATGTTAAGGGCGGCGACAGGGTTATGGAAAGGTTCTTAGAGGAACTTGGTGTGAAGGCGGAAGAAGTAACTGAGGATGGTTTGTTCTCTGTCCATCCAGTGAGATGTCTCGGAGCTTGTAGTATGGCACCGGTTGTTTTGATTGGTGAAAAAGATTTCTATGGAAAAGTAACTCCCGACATGGTTAGTAAAATCATTGCTGCGTACAGGAGGGGTGGGTCGCAATGAGTAAAGTAAAGAGCTTGGAAGAATTAATGAAAATTAAAGAACAGGCACTTCAAAATATCAAGATGAGAGAATCAGGAAAAAGAGGAAAGATTGTTGTCGCGATGGGCACATGCGGAATTGCAGCAGGTGCAAAGGATACGTTGAAAGCGATTGTTGAGTATCTAAACGAAATGAAAATAGACGACATTGCGGTTGTACAATCAGGTTGTATGGGATTGTGTGAAGTTGAGCCAACTATAGAAGTTGCCCTCGAAGGTCAAGAACCAATAGTCTACGGGAATGTGACTCCAGAAAATGCAAAGAGAATAATTCAGTCACACGTACTTGAAGGAAAAGTCGTTTCAGACTTGGTTGTTAAAAGAGGCGAAGTTTAAAAAAAGGTGGTTGCAAATGGTAGAAATTCACGTTTGTGTAGTAGGCTGCTGCAAAGAAAATGGAGGTTTGAACATACGCGATGAGTTTTTAAGACTGGCAAAACAGATGGGATTTCAAGAAGAGGTTAAGATTGTGGAAGCCGAATGCTTGGGAACATGCAAATACAGACCATCCGTGATGGTTACTGACGGTGAAAAGAAATACTATTATGGGATGATGAACACCGACGTAGTTAAAGATATCCTCAAATACCATCTGGGACTGATAAAAGATACAAAGACGTTCGAAAATAATTTAGTGAAAGTGGAAACGGATAAGTAAAAGTATTACGAACTTACTGAGATTACTTTCTTAGTTTGGGGAGGCGAAAGGCGTGGCGCTTAAGACTAATACAATACTAATCTGTGCTGGTGGTGGCTGTATATCCGCTGGCGAAGAGAGTGTAAAACAGGCTTTTGAGAGAAAGTTAAAAGAATATGGGCTTGACTCCGTAGTTTCGATTGTTGAGACCGGTTGTATGGGTGCATGTAGTTTGGGTCCACTTGCAGTTATTTACCCAGATGGAGTCTATTATCAAAAACTCACACCGAAGGCGGCAGAGAAAATAGTAGAGGAGCACATATTAAAAGGTCGTGTTGTTCCCGA
>Ga0105162_1000905_pt1 | contig 17992 bp, 12 predicted proteins | sample JNZ201metaG_FD_81532 | JGI IMG/M metagenome (GOLD analysis project Ga0105162, IMG submission 81532) | Hot spring microbial communities from Jinze hot spring, China to study Microbial Dark Matter (Phase II) - JNZ 20120812A | ecosystem: Environmental > Aquatic > Thermal springs > Hot (42-90C) >...
AAAGTTTAACTTTAAATCAACAAATTCAGCTCATTCAATTTTGAAAGCGCTTGAAAAAAAAGGTTACATCCAAAAACCTGACTCAAAAGCACGAAACATAATCATCAACAATTTCAAAATAAATTCCACACAAAATGATTTTGTTGAAATACCAATTATCTCAAACTTTAACGCTAAAAATCCATTTGCAATGTTCACAAATTTAAACGGCACTTTGAAACTTGATCCAAAAATTTTCCACAGCACATCCTCTTCTTTCGCAGTTGAAGTCACTGACGACGGAATGCATAAAATTGGAATTTTCAAAGGTGACATTGCGATCATAAATCAAAAATCAAATCCCAAAAACGGAAGTGTCATATTCGCAGTTGCAGGAAACGAAGGTTTAATTAGATACTTCAAAAACGAAAACGGAGAGATAAATCTCATTCCCTCAAGCAGAAGTTATGAGACGCTGAAATTTAAAGAAGGTGATGAAAATCTATGGATTGGTGGCGAAGTGTCTTTCATTATCAGAAAATTGAGTCATTAACTCCTCAAGCAATCCAAAAAACTTAACAAGATTTTGCTTCACCGAAGTTGAATATCTGAATTTCAAAACTAACCTCGTCTCTTTTCCCTTTTTCTCAAATTTCAAACTTGAACCCCTTGAAAAAACATCAACTATTTCTTTGAAAATTTCCGAATTCATAACTTCATCTCTTAAAACAACAACCACATTTTCTCTCCCAACCTCAACACGTTGAATTTCACATTTTTCCGCAAGACATTTGACTTTTGAAATTAAAATCAAATTCTCAACTTCATCAGGAATTTTCCCAAACCTATCCTCAAGTTCTTCTCTTATCGCATCAATTTCGTCAAGGTCTTCGGCATCATAAAGTTTCTGATAATAATTAAATCTTTCGGAATCAAGGTCAACATAATAATCAGGAATAAAGGCGCTTACATCTGCGGAGACGATTGCGTCAAATTTTTTCTTGATCTTTCTCTCATTTTTAAAAATGTCCTTAAATTCCTGCTCTTTCAACTCTTCAATTGCCTCTTCAAGTATCCTACAATAAAGGTCAAACCCAATTGAATTTATAAATCCAGTTTGCTCTTTTCCGAATAAATTTCCAATTCCACGTATTTCCATATCCTTTAAAGCAAGATTTAATCCTGAACCAAGTTCCGTAAATTCTTCAATTGCGGATAATCTGCGGATTGCATTTGTCCCGATAGATTCAACAGGTGGTATCAAAAGATAAGCATACGCTTGTCTATTTGAACGCCCAACCCTTCCACGAAGTTGATAAATTTCCGCAAGTCCAAATGTATGTGCATTGTAAATAAAAATTGTGTTAACATTTGGTATGTCAATCCCCGCTTCAATTATTTTAGTTGAAATCAAAATATCAAATTTTTGTTCAAGAAATTTCAACATTACCCTTTCAATCGCAGATGGTTTCATTTTACCGTGAACGATGTCAAATTTCAAATCTGGGACAATCTCTTTCAAAAATTTTGCAATATCTTCAATCTCTGCAATTTTATCAACTACAAAATAAACCTGTCCCCCACGACTTACTTCAAAATAAATTGCATTTCTAACAATATCTTTAAATTTCGGAGAATCAATGCTTATAATTTTCGTGATTATCGGCAGACGATTCGGCGGAGGCGTGTTAATTATTGACATATCCCTTGCTCCCATAAGCGAAAAATAAAGCGTCCTCGGAATAGGCGTCGCACTCAAAGTCAATGTATCTACATTTACTTTCATCTTTCTTAACTTTTCTTTCGCCTCAACCCCAAACCTATGCTCTTCATCAATTATCAACAAACCAAGGTCTTTAAATCTAATGTCATTTGAAAGCAACCTGTGAGTTCCAATAATTATATCAACTTCTCCGTTTTGTAAATCTTCAATTATTTTCAGCTGTTTTGATTTTGGAACTAACCTTGACAAAACCTCAACTCGCACTGGATAATTTTTCAATCTTTCGGTGAAAGTTTTATAATGTTGATGCGCAAGGATCGTCGTTGGGACAAGGACTGCAACCTGCTTTTTATCAAGGACAGCTTTGAAAGATGCTCTTATTGCGACTTCCGTTTTCCCAAATCCAACATCACCACAAATCAATCTATCCATCGGTTTATCGCTTTCCATATCCTGCTTTACCTCAATCGTTGCTCTTTTTTGGTCAGGCGTATCTTCATAAATAAACGATGCTTCCATTTCTTTTTGCAGATAATTATCAGGCGAAAATCTAAAACCTTTTACATAACTTCGCTTCGCATAGAGCCAGATTAAATCCCTTGCGACTTTTTTGATACTATCTTTTGTTCGCTCTTTTAATTTCTCCCACTCACCTGAACCAAGTTTGTTAAGTTTCGGGAGAATACCTTCTTCACCACGATATTTTTTTATCCTGTTGATATAGTTCAAATTCACATATAAAACCCCATCATCTGCATATTCAAGTCGGACTGCTTCTTGTTCAATGCCATTAACTTTTATCTTTTGAAGCCCAGCAAATTTCCCAATTCCATAATCAACATGAACAACGAAATCGCCAGGTTTGAGCATGTCAAGTTCGTGTAAAGTTATACCTTTGAATTTTCTATATTTGAGGAAATTGCGAGATTTTATTCGGTTAAAAATTTCATGCTCTGTTAAAATTGCAACTTTATCACGTGTTAAAATAAAGCCAAAATTCAACGCTCTCGGCTCAAAAATAATCTTCCCAACATTCTCAAATCCAATGGTTTCTTCAAGAAGTTCTCTCATTCTCTCAACTTGCTCAATCCCTTCACAAAGCAAGAAAATATCAAAGCCATTTTTCAGCAATTTTAAAACTTCCTCCGAAAACAAAGTAATACTGCTGTTAAAAAATGGTTGACTTTTTGAAGCCCAATCTATTAATTCCCCATCAAACTCCCCTGCTTCCAACCTTAAAACATTGATAAACTTTTTAAACTTGCGTCCATTAAAAATATCTTCATCAAGTGATTGAACGATCAGATTTTTATCTTCAACTATACAGATTGAATCGTCAAGCGTCTCATAAACTTTGACCATTTCCAATTTTGCACCAGATGTTAAACCTTTTTCAAACAGTTTCGGCATTATCACCGCCCTGTTCAAATTTCTCAACGATCTTTGTGTGAAAATGTCAAATTCTCTGATTGAAGCAATTTCATTATCAAAAAATTCAATTCTCAGAGGAAACTCTCCTGTAAATCCGAAGACATCAACGATGCTTCCCCTTACGCTATAATCACCCCTTGATTCAACATATTTTTTCCTCTCAAACCCATTTCTTGCAAGATAAGATAACAATTTCTCATAGCCAATTTTTTCACCCACCGATACGACGAATGAAAATGTGTTAAGTTCTTTGCTTAAAGGTATTTCCTCCTCAAGTTGATTCAATGAAACTATAAAAACTTTCCGTCCCTGAGTATATTCATAAGCAAATTTCAACTTCAAAACATCAACATCATCTGCAAGCATATCCTCCTCAGGGATGAACTCAAAAACATTTTCTTCACCAATGATTAAGCCCAAATCATCAGCAATTTTCCTCCCAAATTCTTCATCCTGAACTACAACCATAATTTTATCTTTTGTCATCTCAAACGCATACGCTACAATAAAACCAAAAAGAGAACCAGCGACATTTTTAAGGTTTAAAATTTCTCCACCGCCTTTAAAAAACTTGCCAAGTTCAACGAAATTATCTATTTGAAAAACTCTTTCAATAAACTTCATAACCGAAAAATTAAATTAAAGTTTTTCCTTCAATTGCTGCTCTTACAAAGCCATCTGCTTTTCTCAACCTTTCACGTGCTTCTTCAGCGGAACAACCAGTTTTTATCATGACAATTGCTGTTTTCGCATGCCCACCAGCTTCTTTCAAGTATCTCTCCGCTGTTTCGTAATCAACACCTGTGACGATCATAACAACACGCTTGGCTCTCTCTTTTAACTTTTCGCTCGTCATTTGAAGATCAACCATAAGATTTTCATAAACCTTGCCAATTCTTATCATCGCAGTTGTTGATATCATATTTAAAATCAACTTTTGTGCTGTTCCTGATTTCATTCTTGTTGAGCCCATTATAACTTCGGGTCCAACCTCTGGACAAATTGCGACATCAACAAACGGATAATTAAACTGTTCTCTTGGATTTGTGGTTATGAAAATTGTTTTCGCTCCAAGTTCTTTTGCTCTTCTTACAGCTCCAACGACATAAGGAGTTCTTCTGCTTGCTGCAATTCCGCAGACTACATCTTTTTCATTTACATTTTTTGCTTCAATATCTCTTGCTCCATCTTCTTCTCTGTCCTCTGCTCCTTCCTGTGCTCTGAAAACCGCCTGTGGTCCACCTGCGATAATTCCCTGAACCATTTCAGGATCTGTTCCAAAAGTTGGGGGACACTCAGCAGCGTCAAGTATTCCCAAACGACCACTTGTTCCAGCTCCAACATAAATTAATCTTCCACCTTGTTTGAAAGCCTGCACCACAAGTTCAACTGCCTGAGCTATGTAAGGAATTTCTTTTTCAACTGCATATGGCACTTTTTTGTCCTCATCGTTTATTATCTTCAAAATTTCAATTGTTGATTTTGAATCAATGTCCATACTTGCTGGATTTCTTTGCTCTGTGGTTAAGTTCAGAAGTTCATCAAAAAGTTCTTTTCCGGATTTCGCCATTTTATACCTGCTTTGTTGTTAATTTCAGAAGAACGACTTTTTTATCTTCAAGATTAACTTTTTCTTCGCCTTTAAAATTCAAATCAATTACTTCAACATTTGAAACAAGTTTTGTTTTAATTGCCGATTCAATTTCATTTCTTACATCGCCACCTTTGAAAGCGATAAGACAACCAGAATGAAGATAATGTTTTTCACCGATTTTATCCAAGAAATTTTTGTGGAAATTTGCAGGGTTTAAAAAGTCAATGCTCCACTTAACAAGTTTTTTGAGTTCCGCAACAGAGCGACAGATAACATAGTCAAATTTAGCTCTATAATTTTCATCTTTTGAAATCTCTTCTGCTCTTCCCCAAACCGCAACCGCATTTTTTAGATTTAACTCTTTGATAATCTGTGCAAGAGCATCAATTTTCTTTTTTGTTCCATCAAGAAGGACGAAGTGTGAAGTTTCATTTAAAATTGCCCATGGAATTCCGGGCAACCCTCCGCCCGTTCCAAGGTCAAGAATTAATTTCCCTGATTCTATTTCAACTTTAAACAACGGCAGAATGCAGTGAAGTATGTGCCTCCCCCAGATGTCCGTTTCTTTCCGTGAAATTAGATTTATCCTTTGATTAAACTCTTTCAAAAGTTTGACATATTCCTCAAACAGCGAAATTTTTTCTCGGCTAAATTTCAACCCGTTTAACTCACATACCTCAACAAATTCCTCAGCTTCCATACCTCTGCTCAAATTTTACTTAATAGCGTAGGACATCAAATGTCAAAAGTGTTTCACGTGAAACACTTTTAACCTTTCAAATAAACCATCAAAACAGATATATCCGCTGGTGAAACCCCAGAAATCCTTGACGCCTGACCTATTGACCTTGGTCTTACCTTCATAAGCTTTTCTCGTGCTTCACTTGAAAGCGATTTCACTTTCGTATAATCAAAATCCTCGGGTATCTCCATCGCTTCATATTTCTCAAATTTCTCAATCTCTTCAAGCTGTCTTTGGATATAACCCTCATACTTAACTTCAATCTCAACCTGCCTTAGAACATCTTTTCTCTTCAAAACTCTTTGTAAGATGTTATCAGATTTAAATACTTCAAGCTCAAACAATTCACTTATATTTACCTCCGGACGCTTTATCAACTGGTCAAGTTTTTCATTTTGTTCAAGTGGTTTTGAACCTATCCTTTCAAGATAAGAATTCACCTCCGCAGGTTTGACAGTTCTATTTTTGACAAAATAAAGTGCCTCTTTTATCATCTCTTCTTTTTCAAGCAATCGCTGATAAACATCGCTCGGAATTAAACCAAATTTATAACCATACTTCATCAATCTCCTGTCCGCGTTATCTTGTCTTAACATCAAACGATATTCAGCCCTTGATGTGAACATTCTATAAGGTTCATCTGTGCCTTTGTTGATCAAATCATCAATTAAAACGCCGATGTAAGCTTCACTTCGTTTCAAGATAAATTCATCCTCGCCTTTTATCTTGAGAGCAGCGTTTATCCCTGCAATTATACCTTGGGCTGCTGCTTCTTCATATCCTGATGTTCCATTTATTTGACCAGCGAAATAAAGACCTTCAACAAGTTTTGTTTCAAGAGTAAGTTTTAACTGGTGAGGTGGGAAGAAATCATATTCAACAGCATAACCTGGACGAAGCATTTTTACATTTTCAAGCCCAGGGATCGTTTTTAAACCCGCAAGTTGAATTTCAACAGGTAAGCTTGTTGAAAAACCATTAACATACATAACATGTGTGTTCCTGCCCTCTGGCTCAAGAAATATCTGATGTCTTTCTTTATCCCTGAAGCGATAAACTTTATCTTCAATTGATGGACAATATCTTGGACCACGACCTTTTATCAAACCCGTAAAAAGCGGAGAACGGTCAAAACCCTTTTCAAGTATTTTGTGTGTCTCTTCGTTTGTGTAAGTTAGATAACACGGAATTTGATCTTTTATTATCTCTTTTGTCTGAAAAGAAAATGGTTCAGCATCTGGATCACCGGGCTCAACCTGAACTTTTGAATAATCAACGGTTCGCGCATCAATTCTTGGTGGAGTTCCTGTTTTCAATCTTCCGCTTACAAAACCAAGTTTTACGAGCGATTCAGTCAAACCAGTTGCAGCTGGCTCACCAAATCTACCTCCAACTCTACTTACAAGACCGGTATACATCTTCCCATTTAAAAATGTCCCTGCTGCAATGATCAAAGCTTTACACGCAATTTTTATATCAAGCCCAGTCCTTATACCCACAACTTTCCCATTTTCAACAAAAATTTCAGTGACGACATCTTGCATTATATCAAGTCCTTCTTGTGCCTCAACTCTCCTTCTTGCCTCCAACGAATAGAGTTCGCGATCGTTTTGAGTTCTCAGCGACCAAACTGCTGGACCTTTTGACTTGTTCAGGACTCTATATTGAATTGCAGTTGCATCGGCGATTTTCCCTATTTCACCACCTAAAGCGTCAATTTCTCTGACAAGATGTCCTTTGGCAGTTCCACCCACCGCTGGATTACAAGACATACGTCCAATTGCGGTTATATCCATTGTCATAAGAAGTGTCTTCATTCCCATTCTTGCTGAAGCAAGCGCTGCTTCTATTCCGGCGTGCCCACCGCCGACGACTATGACATCGTAAATTTCATCTATTGTTGGGTTTATTATCATCTCTTTAACAAATAGATTTTGTTTTCAAAATGTTTCACGTGAAACACTTTTTTACTTGCCAATGCAAAACTTTGAGAAAATGTTATTTAAAATATCATCGGTTGTCACCTCACCGATTATCTCGCCAAGATGATTAAGCCCAGCTCTTAAATCAACCGCAACGAGATCACCGCTCATTCCTTCTTCAAGCGACTTCAAAGCATACTGCAAACTCTGTTTCGCTTTGACAAGTGCATCTCTATGTCTTACATTTGTCACTACAACGCTCGCATCCGTCCTGTTCGTTCCAAGAAATGATTGCTCAACCATAAGCTTTTTAAGTTTATCAAGCCCTTGACCTGTTAAAGCAGATACATAAACAACAGGAAAATCTCCCAAAACTTTCTCGTTTTGAATCTGCTTACCATTTAGAAGATCAACTTTATTAAAAACAACAATGCATCTCTTTGATTCATTCATCGCAAGGTCCAAAACACGATTATAAAGTTTAATGTCATCTTCATCAATCTCATCTGTTGAATCTATGACAAGGAGTATCATATCGGATTTTTTCATCTGCTCTTCCGCTCTTCTTACACCCTCCTGTTCAATGATGTCATAAGTTTCCCTTAAACCAGCCGTGTCAATAACTCTAAAAAGAACGCCCTCAATGTTCAAACTCTCTTCAATTATATCACGTGTTGTCCCGGGAATATCGCTTACGATCGCCCTATTTTCATTCAGCAAGGCGTTTAACAAACTTGATTTTCCAGCATTTGGTTTTCCAGCTATCACAACCTTAATTCCTTCGCGATAAATTTTCCCAAATTTAAATGTTTCAATTAACTCATCAATCTCTGAAATAGCATCTTTTATTTTTTTCGCAAGCTCCGGTTTATCAACAAATTCAAGGTCTTCATCAGCAAAATCAAGTTCAAGCTCAACAAGCGAACAAAGATTTATAAGATCATCTCTCATCTTTTTGATCTTGTTTGAGATAGAGCCCTCAAGTTGTGAAAGAGAACTTTGATACGCAAGCTCTGTCGCAGACCTTATTAAATCAGCTATCGCTTCCGCTTGCGATAAATCAATCCTGCCGTTTAAAAAAGCTCTCTTTGTAAATTCCCCGGGTTGTGCAAGTCGTGCTCCAGCTTCAAGAATTGTCTCAAGAACTTTTCTTGTGACAAAAATTCCACCGTGACAGCTTATCTCAACTGTATCTTCACCTGTGTAAGAGTGTGGAGCTCTAAAAACAGTCGCAACAACATAATCCACAACCCTGCCTGATGCATCAACTATCTTTCCGTAATGTGCAGTGTGCGTTTTAACCTCTTCAAGTTTCCTTTTCCCTCTGAAAACTTTATCCGCAATTTTTATCGCATCTTTTCCACTTATTCTTATCACCGAAATTCCTGCCTCCCCTATCGCCGTTGAAATCGCTGCAATTGTATCTTCAAGATACTTCATTTCCTAAAAAGGATTAAAAATTTTTGGTATGTTTTTGTTTTCAATTTAAAAAACAAAAGCGATAAATCAAAATGAACTTATTGGTCAAAATTTGACTTTTTAGTCAAAATGTATTATATTAGGTCAAGTTAAACAAAGTTGAGATTAAAAATTGGCGAAATCAAAAAGACGAGAAATAATCAAGGAAAGGCACAAACAGGAAATAATGGAATCAGCAATTCGGCTCTTTGGAAGCAAAGGTTATAAAAACACCACAATTGAAGAAATTGCCGAGGAAGCTCAATTCAGCAAAGGAGCAATTTACTCTTACTTTGAGAGCAAGAAACATCTCTTTGACGAAATTTTGAAATCTCTATTTGACAAGGTTGAATCATTTGCAATTGAAGCAAAAAACATAAAAAGCGACGCAAGAGAAAAATTAAAAGTTTATGCACTTAACACAATGAATTATTTTCTCAACGAAGGCAAATACTCATTTCATGTGATGATGCAAGCGATAATGCAGATGGAAGCAGAAGAAAAAGAGACAACAAGAGCTTATGTTATGGAACGGCTTCATCAAATCTCAAAAATTTTAACTGATATAATTAAAACCGACATAAAAAACGGCAAAGTGAAAAACATTGACCCGAATTTGATAATTATGGCTTTCAACGGAATGCTTCGTGATGTGATATACGGATGTCTCCACGGAAACACTGTTAATTTGAAAACAGATGAAATTGTTGAAATGATACTTGAAATCATTTTTGAAGGAATTTCAAAAACAAAGGATAAAGCAAAATGAAAAAAATAATTTTTCTCTCATTGCTTCCGATATTTTTGTTCGCACAAACTCAAATACTCACGCTTGATGATGCGATAAAAATAGCACTTGAAAACAACAATCAAGTTAAAATCGCACAACTTGAACTTATAAAATCAGATGAAAAACTCGTTGAGGCAAGAGCTGGATTAATACCTCAAATCAACGCATCAGGCACTTATTCAAGATATCTGAAAAAGCCCGTTCTCTTTCTCCCTCCCGATTCACCATTTGGAAGAATGACGGGTGGAGTTATTGAAATCGGTTCAGATAATTCATACCTTGGCTCAATTTCACTTCAAATGCCAATTTTTTCGTGGAGTGTTTATTCAAGCATAAGAAGTGCGAGCAAAAGCAGGTTGATCGCAGAGCAAGCTTACAAAAGTGCAATTTTAAAAACGACAAGCGATGTAAAGAAAGCTTTTTATGGTGTCTTGCTTGCAAAAGAAGTATATAAAATCACAAAGATGCGACTTGAACTTGCGGAAGATAATCTCAAAAATGTTGAAAAAATGTATCGCCAAGGAATTGCATCCGAATACGATTATGTCAACGCACAGGTTCAATATCAAAATTTGCAACCTCTTTTAATTCAAGCGGAAAATAATCTTGAAATTGCGAGGAATGGACTTAAACTTGCTCTTGGGTTAGATGTTAAAGAAGATATTGATGTATCTGGAGAAATGGAAATTAACAATTTCCCTGAACTTAACTTTGAAACTGCTCTTAAAGAACTTTACGAGAATAATCCTGACTTGAAACAGGTTGAATATCAAGTTGAGCTTTCAAGAGAGCTCGTCTCTCTTGAACTTTCTGGTCATATGCCAATGCTTCTTCTTACGGGAAACTTTCAATATCAAACACAGGCGAATCATTTCAACTTTAATCAATACAGATGGATAAGGACAACCTCTGTTGGATTACAAATTCAGATTCCAATTTTCAGAGGTTTTGGGACGCAGGCAAGGGTTGATCAAGCCAGGGCATCGCTTCAACAATCGCTTGAAAGATTAAGTTTTACAAAACAGGCGCTTGAAAACGAGCTAAAAAACACCATTTACAAAATTGAACAATCAAAGAAAAGAATTGAAGCACAGAAGAAAGCAGTTGAACTTGCTGAACTTGGCTATAAAATTTCACGAAAAAGGTTTGAAAGCGGTGTTGGAACACAGCTTGAAGTAAGCAATGCAGAAGTAAATCTTGCGCAGGCGAAGTTAAATTATCAACAGGCAATTTATGATTATTTGACCGCTTTGAGCGATTTTGAAAGATTAACAGGCAAAACAAAATAATTGAGGTGAAAAATGAAAAAACTAATTTTAAGCACTTTGCTCTTTATCTTTGCAATTTCAATTTTTGGATGCGCATCAAAAAGAGAAAATCCGAAGGCAAATAACCTGAATGACGAAGCCGTGCCAGTTAAAGTCGCAAAAGCAACGATGAAAAATTACGATATAATCCTTGAATATGCTGGAACTGTTGAACCGTATCAGAAAGCCAGAATTGGTGCGCAGATGTCTGGAACAATTGAGAAAATTTATGTTAAAGAAGGTGACTTTGTTAAAGAGGGACAATTGCTCGTTCAAATGAACACACAGCAATTAACACAGGCGAAAATTCAATATGAACTTGCTGAATCTGATTATAAACGAATGAAATCACTTTTTGAAACTGGTTCAATTCCCGAGCAACAGCTTGAAAGAGCAAAGGCAACCTATGAATCCGCAAAAGCATCTTATGAACTCATGCTTTCAAACACGCAGATACGAGCTCCGTTTGACGGGATAGTTACAGAAAAACTCATGAACGAAGGCGAGGTCTTCACACTTGTCCCGGCTGGCGGAGGAAGTCCCGGGATAATCACATTGATGAGAATGGATGTTGTTAAAATTAAATTAAGCATCGCTGAAAAAGATTTCCCATTGATAAAATTAAATCAACCAGCGGAAGTTTATGTTGATGCATACCCGGATAAAGTTTTCATCGGCAAGGTTGCTCAAAAGAATCCGGCTGTAAGTTCATTGTCAAGAACTTTCACAGCAGAAATTGAAGTCACGAATCCGCAACTTTTGCTCAGACCCGGTATGTTTGCAAGAGTTAGAATTAAAATTGGGCAAGGTCGTGGGATTATAGTTCCAGAATCTGCCATTGTTCCGCTTCCGGGATCAAATGTCAATTATGTTTTTATCGTTCAAAACGAGACAGCGTTAAGAAGAAATGTAACTCTTGGAAGAAAGTTTGACGGTGAAGTTGAGATTTTAAATGGAGTCAATGAGAATGACTTTGTTGTAACATCTGGTCAAGCAAAACTTGCCGATGGAACGAAAGTTAAAATCGTTGAATAAAAAATTATGGAGGTGCAAAAATGAATTTACCAAAACTTGCTGTAAATAGACCTGTCACAGTTATAATGTTTTATATGGCTCTTGCGGTTTTAGGAGCATTTGCGTTTATGCGACTTGCGGTTGACCTGCTTCCAAAACTTGAACCGCCTGCAATAAGTGTCGTTACAATTTACCCCGGCGCATCTGCTGAAGATGTTGAACAAAAAGTGACAAAACTAATTGAAGAACAAGTCAGCACAATCAACAATGTTTCAAAAGTTACTTCAAGTTCAAAAGATAACATATCAATTGTGACGATAACATTTAACTGGGGAACAGACATAGCTGAAGCGACAAATGATGTAAGAGACGCAATTGATAGAGTTAAAAGAAGATTGCCTGATGATGCAGAAGAGCCATCAATTTTTAAGTTCAGCACATCAACATTACCGGTTATGATGATCGGAATTAATTCAAGTGAAAGTTTCCCAGGGATTAACAAAATTATAGAAGACAAAATTGCACAACCATTGCGTCAGGTTCCGGGAGTTGGTGCAGTATTTGCCATCGGCGGTCCGCAAAGAGAAATTTTGATCAAAGTTGATCCGAAAAAACTTGAAGCATACAACTTAACAATCCCACAAATTGCGCAAGTCCTTCAGGCTGAAAACCTATCTCTACCTGCGGGCGTCATCAAAGTTGGTTTGAAAGAATATAATGTTCGCGTACCCGGAGAATTCAAAAACATTGAAGAAATTAAATCAACCGTTATCGGGAATTATCAGGGTGCTCTTGTTTATTTAAGAGATGTTGCAGATGTGATTGATACTATAAAAGAGCAAACGCTTTATGTAAAAATTAACAATACGCCGGGTGTTTTGCTTTTCATCCAAAAGCAGGCAACTGCAAATACAATTGAGGTCGTTGAAGCTGTAAAAAAAGTTTTACCCAGAATTCAGCAAACACTTCCAAAAGATGTGAAACTTAACATAGCTTTTGACTCATCCGATTTCATCAGAAACTCAATCAGAAACCTTAGCAATGCGGTTGTCTACGGTGCTGTTTTCGTCATTTTGATTGTTCTTCTCTTTTTGAGAAAAATCAGAGCAAGCTTAATAATCATCCTTACAATCCCATTCTCACTTATTGTTGCGTTTATAACGCTTTATTTAATTGGTGGAACGATAAATCTCATTTCGCTTTCATCTCTTGCGATTGCGGTTGGAATTGTCGTTGATAATGCGATCGTCGTTCTTGAAAACATAACGAGACATATTGAAAGAGGCGAAAACCCGAAGACAGCATCTGTCATCGCATCTAATGAGATTGGACTTGCGATTTCGGCTTCATCGCTTACAAACATAGCTGTTTTCTTTCCACTTGCGTTCTTGACTGGAATTGCGGGATTTCTCTTCAAAGAGCTCGGTTATCTTGTGACGGTTATGGTTATAACTTCACTTCTTGCATCGCTTACTTTAACCCCAACACTTGCATCAAAATGGCTAAAACCACAAGAAAAAATAAAAAACAGGTTTCTTTCAAATCTTTTTGATGCAAGCGAGAGATGGTTCAAATCAATTGAAAACTTTTACGGCGGAATAATATCTTGGGCTTTGAGACATAAGTTAATTGTCGTCTTAATTGCGTTTGTTCTTTTCGCTGGTTCGTTTATACTTTTTAGATTTGTTGGATTTGAATTTTTCCCAGCAAGCGACACGGGACAAATTCAGGTTGTCGCTCAACTTCCAGTTGGAACGCGACTTGAAGAATCAATTAAAGTTGGTGAGCAAATTCAACAAATTGTCCGCGAAGAAATCCCCGAAAAATGGAGAAGATATATCTTTATGAGAGCAGGAACAACTGAGCAAGGTTTTGCGACGATAACAGGTCAGGTTGAAGGAAATAATGTTATAACCGTCGGTGCGAGATTGGTTCCTTTAAAGGAGAGAACGATGACGGTGCAAGAACTTGGTGCCAAAATTAGAGAAAGAGTTAAATCAATTCCCGGAATTGAAAAATTTGAAATCTCGCGCGGTTCGGACTTTCAAGCTCTGCTTTTCGGCGGTGGAAAACCTTTAACAGTTGAGGTTACAGGATACGATTTGAATTTGACTTCAAAAGTTGCGGAACAAATAAAATCAGAACTTGAAAAAATTCCAGGTGCAAAAGATGTCCAGATTGGAAGAAGTGGTCTAACTCCTGAGATAAGGATTGAAATTGATAAGCAAAAGAGCGCTTCTCTCGGACTTAACACTGCAATGATAGCTACAACGATAAGATCAAGCATTTACGGTCTTAAAGCAACAAGTTATAAAGAACTTGGCGATGAATACGATATCACAATTCAACCTGGCTCGGATTTGAGAAACAGTATATCGTATTTGAGCGAGATACCTGTTAGGACATTAACAGGAAACATCGTCAAGATTAAAGATATAGCAAAAATCTATGACACATATTCGCCGATTGAAATCCAACGCAGAGATAGACAAAGAATTATACCTGTTGGAGCAAATGTTGAAGGCAGAGCGCTTGGAGATGTTGTGAAAGATTTGCAGGAAAGAATAAAAAATCTTGACATACCGCCAGGGGTTGAAATAAAATTTGCAGGTCAAGTTGAAGAACAAGCAAAAGCTTTCTCAGACCTTTTCCAGGTTTTGATACTTGGAATCATTTTGACATATATGATAATGGCATCACAGTTTGAATCATTGCTTCATCCGTTTGTCATAATGTTTGCAGTTCCGTTTGCTTTTACAGGTGTTGTCCTTGGACTTCTCTTGTTCGGAGTTCCATTTGGTCTTACCGCATTTATGGGACTTATAATGCTTGTTGGAATTGTCGTAAATAATGCGATAGTTCTCGTTGATTACACAAACCTTTTAAGAGCAAGAGGGTATGAAGTTTATGAAGCTCTTGTAACAGCGGGAAGAACGCGACTTCGCCCCGTGCTTATGACAACTTTGACGACAATTCTTGGAACTTTACCGCTTGCAATTTTCAGAGGTGAAGGTTCAGAACTCTGGCGTCCACTTGGGATAACAATGCTTGGTGGATTGACATTTTCAACCTTGATAACGCTTGTTCTCGTCCCAACGATTTATTCAATTTTTGAACATAAAAAGGTGGAGGTTAAATGAAACTCGTAATTCTTGTATTCAATCAAGCGCTTGAAGATGAAGTTTTAGATGTTTTTGAAAAGTTAAAAATTCGCGGATACACGAAATTAAACGATGTCTATGGACAAGGTTCAAACAATGGTGAGCCACATATGGGAACGCATGTATGGCCAGAAATTAACACTTTAATTTTAACTGTCGTTGAGGATGAAAAAGTTGAAAATCTTTTGAACGAGGTGAAAATTCTTGACAGAAGGTTTGAAGATGAAGGGATGCATGCGTTCGTTTTAAATGTTGAAAAAATGATTTAAAGAAGAGGCGGGCTTAAAAAGCCCGCCATTTAAAATTAACCCGCTATGAATTCACCACCGTCAACTCCTATGATATTGCCCGTAACCCACTGCATATCATCGTGGCTTAAATGAACAATTGCCTTTGCGACATCCTCCGGCGTTGTTAATCTACCTGATGGATTTCTTTTAAGTGAATATTCAATCATTTGCTCATTTCCCGGAATTTTTCTCAACGCTGGTGTATCCGTAACTCCAGCTCTTATTCCATTTACAGTTATACCATACTTCGCAAGTTCATAAGCAAGTTGTCTTATGTGTGATTCAAGAGCTGCTTTCGCTGCTGATACAGGTCCGTAATAAGCCCAAACACGAGTTGAACCCTCACTTGTCATCGCAAATATTCTTGTCCCTTTACCTATCAATTTTCTGTGAAACAAATCCTGAACCCAGTAAACCAAACTATGCGCCATAACATCAAGCGTCATATCCATTTGCTTTGGGGTCACTTGTTCTTCTGGATTCTCCGCAATATAAGGTCGCAGCGTCCCAAAGGCAAGTGAATGAAGCACAACTTTTATTATTGACGGCTCCTGTGCAAATCTCTTCTCAATTGCATCAAGCACTTCTTTCCTCTTCTCATGGTCAGCTGCATTTACATTGAAAAATTCAACTTCAACTCCGTTTTCCTTAATTTGACTTATTACCCTCTCAACATTTGGCATCGTAGCTGCTCGGTCAAGATGAACGCCGAAGATATTATAACCATTTTTTGAAAGTTCAATTGCAGTCGCAGCTCCAAATCCACTTGATGAGCCAAGTATCAATGCCCATTTTTTTAATTCCTGTGCCAATTCTCTCCCTTCGTTTTTGTTTTTGTTAAAGATAAAATCTTTTTAAAATTTTTTCAACTTCGTTTCAAATGTCAAGAACAAATTCCGCTCGCCAGATGCCGTTTTCATTGCGAAGGTCAAATCTGTAAAGCGTCACCGCTTTTACATCAATTCGCAAAGCGTGTTTCTCTCTATTTATTTCCTCCCCCCAGAGTTTAGCATTCAAACTTAAATTATCTATCTTCACTTCAAACTTTGAGAAAAGCAGAGATTGAGCATCTTTGAAATAAACTATCTCACTCAAAAAATCATAAAGCAACATATCAAGCGAGTTTGAACTCAAATTTATCTCTTTTTCAATCCGTGGCTCAACCGTTTTCGTATCAACCATAACCTCGCTCAAAGCAAGCGCAGAATCACAAAACAACTCTTCAATTGTATTAGCCCAAACTTCAACAGCAACATCTGCGATCTCTATATCTTCGTTAAATTTAAAAGGCATCATTTCAAATTTTTTTATTTTCAAATCACCATCAAAATTAATCCCGCAAATGCACCTGAACTTGTGCAGACGAAATTAACAAAATCATTATTCAACCATCTTTTACCACGGATTAATTCTGCAAAGCCATCACAATGTAATTTTTTCTCCGTTATCTTGCCACAAACTTTACACTTATACTGCGCCTGTAAAGTTGCGCCAAGAAAACTATCAACGAAACTTCCAATTAAGCCAGCGACGACAACGATAAGAAGTTTAACAAGTTCCCATTTGATCCAAAATGTTGCGCTCGCAAAAATAACGATTGAGCCGATTATTCCACCAAAAGTTCCTTTAATTGAAACACCGCCCGATGTCCCTGGCTCAACTTGTTTTAAATTTGTTATCAACCTTGGTTTTGAAAGAAGCAAAGTTCCTATCTCCGTCGCCCATGTGTCAAATGTCGCCGATGAAACAGTCGCAAGATAAACATAATAAAAAATTTCGCTCGGATAAAAATGATAAATCAAAGCAACAACGCCAGCAATTCCACCATTTGCAAAAACCTGATAAATATCTCTCGTGCTTGATTTTTCAAAAATCAAATCAAATTTTTTTCTCCTTTCTTTCCCAATCTTTGAAATCAAACTTGACAAAACAAAAAACGCAAGAATTGGAACAGTCCATTTCCATCCACCAACTCCAAAAATTACAACCGCAAGCATAAATGTCCCAACAGAGCCGTTAAGAGATAAAAATCTCAATTTGTAAGAAATCACAGCAATTAAAAAAGCAAGCAAAAAGGCAAATAAAAACTGATTTAGGTTATCAGCGATGACAAGTGCGTGAAGCATAAAAGCAGAAGCAAGCGGGACAAAGAGATTGTCAAATCCATATGAACCAAGCCCTTCAACAACTGCAACAAAAAGTGCTGTAAGAAATGAAATTAAAAAAATTTTATCAACCGAAAGATTCAAAACATCGCCCCACCATAATTTTGAAGCGTTCATAAAAATCAAAGAGATGAAAACAATTAAAAACGAAGAAACGAACATCGCAACCGAGCCCTGAACCGACTTTTTATCACCAGTAAGATTGTAAATTTTTGCACTCTTAACACTTTCCCCAACTATCGCAGCAACCGCATCACCTATGGCAAGTATAACCATTGAGATTGAAATCAAAGCAGGATAATTTCTCCAAAAAGAAATAACCAAAATCAAAAAAGCAAGCGGATAATAAACAGTTCCATATGTTTGCCTTGCGACAGAATCCATCCCTTTGAAAAGTTTTACCCTCAAACTCAAAA
>Ga0105162_1000908_pt1 | contig 17934 bp, 14 predicted proteins | sample JNZ201metaG_FD_81532 | JGI IMG/M metagenome (GOLD analysis project Ga0105162, IMG submission 81532) | Hot spring microbial communities from Jinze hot spring, China to study Microbial Dark Matter (Phase II) - JNZ 20120812A | ecosystem: Environmental > Aquatic > Thermal springs > Hot (42-90C) >...
AAAGTATACACATAAGTTTGGTTCATTTTGTTCGATAAAAACGATATTTGTCGATGGTGAAAATTATTTATTAAAAACATATTTGTTTCCTGAAAAGAGTTTTGTTAAAAAGTATTTATCAATGTATTTGAAAATAATTTTTGTTAAAAAACTAGTTGCTAAGATTCTCGGTGTCAAAAGTTTTTCGAGTAAATACGTTAATTATTTGTATTTACGGTAAAAGTCTTGAGGATTGATTTAATTGAATTTGCTAAAACCTGTTGAAGAAAATGCTTTGTTTGTTTTCTTAATATATCGTAGTTTACCTAATAGTAATACGATCAACGATATATTTAGAAGAATTAACAGTATATTAATTAAAACAGGTCTTCGTAGAATCGTATTCTATGTTTACTCGAATGACGGTAATCCATATTATTTAAGTATTCTACGCGATATTTTACAAAACAATATATTATACAGTATAGTTACTAGATACTACGAGCTTTCATTAGATGAGATAATTAAAACAGTTGATAAAGCATATTCTAGCGGTAGTAAAATAATCGTATTTATTGATAAGAATTTAAATAACATTGTTGATCAACTTATTGAAAAAGAACTAAATATTGTTTTAATATAGGTGGTTTAATGGGTTTTTACGAAATAGTTATATCAACAGATAGGACTATGATGAGTAATCATCATGGTAAGGAATTCCTAGGTTTTCTAGCTACAGGTCCTCCTTTTAAAATACCTGAAAAAATATGGATGTGGATCGCCGCACCTAAGGTTAAAGTAGATGAGCATGGTAGACCTGTTGAAGCTCCATATGGTTTGAGAAAGATTGAAGCCAAACTCATAGATGCTGGTTTTAAAGCATCTATCATAGACCCCGATCACATTGGTAAACACTTGGATACTATGAAACTATTGTTAATCGGTCATCACGATTACTTCTCCTACGGCCCTCCTAGTAGTGAATGGTGGAGTATTACTGGTAGAGAGCCTGTAAATAGAGTGAGTTTTAGAAGATTTATGGAAAACCCTGTTGTTAGAAAAGCTAAAGAGAAAGGTGTTAAAATAATCGCTGGCGGTCCAGCTGCTTGGCAGTGGTTATGGGAGCTTGATTACTGGAAGAAATGGGGTGTTGATACTGTTGTTGAAGGTGAAGCTGAGAGGATTATAGTTGATCTTGTCGATAAAGCTTTGAATAATGAACCTCTTCCTCAATACATCTATATTGGTCCACATGATACGCCTAGTATTGAAGAAATACCTGTTATTAAAGCAGCTAGTGTTAATGGTTTAGTAGAGATAATGCGTGGATGTCCTCGTGGATGTAGATTTTGTAGTGTTACATATAGACCTTTGAGATTCATACCTATTGATAAAATTATTGAGGAAATACGTGTTAATCTAAAATATGGTGTTAAAGGAGTTATTCTTCATAGTGAAGACGTTTTACTATATGGAGCGGATGGTGTTCGCGTTAAACCAGAACCTGTTATTAAACTACATGAAGCTGTTATGAAAGAGATTGGTGAAACAGGTGGTTTTGCATGGAGTCATGCTAGTTTAACATGTATTAAATACGCTGAAAACGAGTATAAATTGGTTTCAAAACTAATGAACGATTACATTAAGAGTTCTCATAGAAAATACTTAGGTGTTGAAGTAGGTATTGAAACAGGTAGTCCCAGATTAGCTCGTAAAATAATGTATGCTAAATCAGCACCATATCCTCCAGAGCAATGGCCATCTATTGTTGAAGAAGCCTTCAGTATTATGCATGAAAACAATATTGTACCAGCTGCTACTCTAATACTAGGTTTTCCAGATGAAACAATTGATGATGTTGTTAAAACAGCTGAGTTGATCGATAGGCTTAAACCCTATAGAAGTATTATTGTACCTATGTTTTTCGTCCCAATGGGTGTTTTAAAGAATAACAAATGGTTTCTAAGAGAACGATTATCTCTAGAGCATATAGATGTTTTAATAAAATGTTTCAGACACACAGTTTACTGGGCGGAGGATATTATGAACAAGTTTTATCTCCACGAGTGGTATTTATTTCCCGTAAGATTCTTTTTAAGAATATTCATATGGTTAGCTAAGAGAGAGGGTGAGAAAACTATTAGGAAACTCGAGTATAGTATGAAGAAGTAGTAGCTATGTTTATAAGCTCATAATTACTTGGTTTAAATAAAGTAGTTTCAATAGAGAGTAAAGGTGTTTAACGAAGTTGTCTATATACATTACAACACCAATATATTATCCCAATGCTCCACCCCATATTGGTCATGCTTATACAACGATATTTGCTGACGTATTGGCTAGATTCAGTAGATTGACAGGTCATAAAATATTCTTTCTCACAGGTAATGATGAGCATGGTTTGAAACTACAACGTATTTTCGAAGAAGAGAGAATAGAACCGATGAAATACTTAGATGAAATGGCGGATGTTTATAAGAGATATTGGTCTCTACTAGATATAAGTTACGATTACTTTATAAGAACAACCGATAGATATCACGAAGAAGTTGTGAAACATTGTGCTAACGAGTTGTATAAGAAGGGTTATATATATAGAGCAAAATATAGTGGATGGTATTGTGTTAGCTGTGAGAAATTCTATAGTGAAAGAGAGTATGTTTTGAAAAACGGTAAACCATTTTGTCCAATACATGATAAACCAATAGAGTGGATTGATGAAGAAACATATTATTTCAAATTAAGTGATTTCAGAGAATATCTTGAAGATGTTTTAAATAATAGAGATATAGTCTATCCTCGTTCATATGCTTTAGAAGTATTGAATAAAATTAGAGAAGAGGGTTTGAAAGATGTATCGATAGCTAGACCTCGTAATAGAGTATGGTGGGGTATTCCATTACCTTTTGATACAAACTATACTGTATACGTATGGTTTGATGCATTGCTTAACTATATTAGTGGTATTGGTTATTTAAGAGATATGGCTAGATTTAAAGAATATTGGAGTAACGTACATCACGTTATTGGTAAAGACATATTATGGTTTCACACAGCTGTATGGTTTTCAATACTGAAAGCTTTAGATATAGAACCTCCTAAAAAACTGATTGTACACGCTTTTCTAATCAATCGTGGTTTGAAAATCGGTAAGAGTAGTGGGAATATTATAACTATAGAGGATTTAATGGAGAAGTATAAGAGTAGTGATAGTGTGAGATATGTATTGATGAGAGTTTTCAATTTAGATAAAGATGTAGAAGTATCTACCGAGTTATTTGATTCAATCTATAATTCCGAGTTAGCTAATAATTACGGTAATTTAGTTAGAAGAGTCGGTGTTCTAGCTATTAAGAAGAGTAAGGGTATTATATATAAGAGAAGGATTGATCAAGAGATTGCCGATAAGATCGAGAGCTGTGTTAATAAATACATGGATTATATGGAGAAATACGATATTGCTCAAGCATTGAACACTGCTATGGAGTTATCTCGTGAAGCAAATACTTACATAAACGACGTTAAACCTTGGGAAAAAGCTCATCCAGATAAAGAACTATATACATTGCTTGAATTAACTAGAGTTATATCAATACTACTGCATCCTGTTATACCTAGAGCTACGGCTAAATTATCTGAACTATATGGTTTTAAAATAACTAATCCACGTGTTTTAGAGATAGGTAGTGTTGAGAGATTTAATGTAATTGATTCACCCATTTTATTTAGTAAAATTAAGTAAAATATTTAAACAAGTGTTTAAACATTGTTTTTGAATAAAATAAGTGAGAACTAAAAGTTTTTAAATGACTGAGTAAAGTTATTATAGGAGTTAATTAGAATAACTATAATTGAGAAACCGGATTCTTAATGGTGGATGTGATGAGAAGTAGTGATAAATATAGAGTAATATTTATAGATACTAGTGATGAGAAATCATGGATTAAAGAATATAGTTTCAATGATGTTATTGGACCGATTGAACTGGGTGTTAAATTACATTTATTTGAATATGAAACTTGGAAGAAATCGGCATACGATCCGTTGAATGCATTGGTGATCGGTACTGGATTATTCACTAATTCTAAGCTATATGGTTTTCATAGATTTACATTTGTATTTAAAAGTCCTATTACACGTGGATTACATGTAGCATCTATGGGGGGAGCTGCTTATCAATTTAGAGTAAATGCTCATGCAATTGTTTTAATAGGTAGATCGGATTCTCCAGTTATTTTAAAAATATTTGATGAAGGTGATGGTAAACCTGTTGTGGAGTTTAATAAGATAGATGAGAGAGATTTACTTAGTATTTGGAGAGAATATGATGGTTTAAAAGGAATCTACGCTTTTCAGAAGTATTTATTGAATACATATGGTAAATTCTATTCCGAATATAATGCGAGATCTCTACTTGTTGGACCCGCATCTAAGTTTACAAGTATAGGTGCAATTGCTTCGTTAAACATAGTCAATGGCGAGATCGATTGGGGTAGTGAAGATTTTGCAGCTAGAGGTGGACCGGGTAGTGTTATGTATAAAGCTCATAGTGTTGTAGCAATTATTTACGGTGGTAGATTTGATAAAGGAGTTTATCAACCAGAAATATTTAAAGATACTAGATTACTGAACGAGTTTTTCCAACAAGTTGTAGGAAAACCTTATATTAATAGAGTTATAGAAGCTGGAACAAAGTATAGATTCGACCCCAAGATAGGTTCCGGCGGTACACTGGGAGGAAATTATCCTGTTTTAAAAATATATACACCTATGTTTAACTGGAATCAAATATATCTACCGATCGAACTTAGAGAAAAACTTCATTCTCTAATAATGGATCATATTTGGAAAGTATTCAATGAAGAAGCTATTGAGACTAAATCTTGGAAAACATGTGGTGAACCATGTCCGCTCGCTTGTAAGAAAGTTAGATTAGGTAAGTTCAAATCAGATTATGAACCATATAATGGATTGGGTCCAATGATAGGTGTATTCGATATACATGAGATTCAGAGAGTTGTGGAACTCGTAGATAGTTATGGATTAGATGCTATTGAAACCGGTAATTTAATAGCATTTCTAATGGATGCACTTGAGAAAGGTTTGTTGAAACCAGAGGAAATCGGTGTATCTCATAAACCATTTTTCGATCCATTTAACTATAGAATCGAGTATAGTAAACATAATGCTGACATAGCTGTACAAATTGTAGAGAATATTTCATGGGGCCGGAACCCTATTTTAAAACTAATAGGTGAACGAGGTATTAGAGCTAGTGCTAAGATACTAGATACTCTGTACGAGGATAGAGTTAGACTTACTGGCTATAGATTCGTAGATCTACTAGTATATGCTTCATTTGGTGAAGAAGGAAGTATAACTCCTAATTTCTACTGGACACCTGGTATGGTTGCTCCACTACCTGTTATAGGAAGATATTGGACACTGTATAAAGGTGTTTTCACTGAACCGGAGGATTTTGCTAAAAATAGTTTTGAGAGAGCTATTAGAGAAATGTGGATCGATAATTCGGGAATGTGTAGATTTCACAGAGAATGGGCTGAGGCTATTTATGAGAAACTGTATGAGTTAAGAGGAGTTAAAGACGCTGAGAAAAGACATGTAGAGATCTATAGATTGATTGTTAAATACCAGGATTTAGCCGGAGCTACTCCATCATACTGGGATTCACGTAAAATTATTGATTTCTTAGAGAAAGCTGCTAACGATTACGGTAATGAACAATGGGCTTCTAAATTTACTTTGAATAGAGATAAAGCTGCTCGTGAATGGTGGACTAGATTCTATAATAAATTAAATGAATTGCTTTCGCAAAAGTAGTTTGTTTAAACATATTTTAAATCGTTAAATCTGTTTTTAAATTAGAGTGATTTAATTGACTCTAATAGATAAGTATGGTAGACCAGTAAATGGATTGAGAGTGAGTATTACAAATTTGTGTAATTATAATTGTATCTTCTGTCATAGAGAAGGTGTTTTCAACGAAGATGAATATGAATTAAATAGGAGTGATTGGAGATTTTTGTTCGAAACAGCTGTTGAACTAGGTATACGTAGTTTTAAAATAACTGGTGGAGAGCCTTTTCTTAGAAAAGATATTGTTGATATAATTAGAGATATTGTTGAACTAGGTGGTTTAGTTTCAATAGTTACTAATGGTTCGTTACTGGATAATTACGTAGATAAACTAGTTGATATAGGTATCGATCACATTAATATAAGTCTACACAGTCTCAATCCTAAAACTTATCGTGAATTAACTGGTGGTGATTTAGATAAAATATTGTTAAATATAGATAGATTAATTGAAAATAATATACGTGTTAAAATAAATTATGTTGTTTTAAAACAGAATATTGAAGAATACATGGATTTAATAAAATACGCTGTAATTAGAGAAATTGATCTAAATATTATCGAGTTAATACCACTTGGAATTGACTATAGTTTATGGAGTTCAATACATGTTCCAATAAATCCTATTATAGATTACTTAGAGAGAGTAAGTAACGGTAAATATATTAGAGATTTTCAATCAAGACCTGTATATAGAGTAGGTAATATTGAGATAACTGTTATCAAAGGTTTTTGTAATAAAGAACTTTGTAGTAAATGTACTAGATTGAGAATGACTCCATCAGGTTATTTAAAAACATGTTTATTCACCCAAGCTACTATTAATTCACGTAAATATATTTTGAATAGAGATAAGAATGGTTTAATGAATGCTTTTAAAGAAGCTGTTGAAAAGAGAGAACCGTTTTTCAAATAAAGATAATTATTTAATTACAATTAGTTATAACTGGGTGTCTATATGTCGATGATAGATATATCGGGTAAAGATAATGTCTATAGAGAAGCTGTTGCAGAAGGGGTTATTAGATTAAAACCAGAAACTATTGAGAAGATTAGGAGGGGTGAAGTAGAGAAAGGAGATGTATTAACAATATCTAGAATTGTCGCTATAAATGGTGTTAAGAAAACACCTGAATTACTACCTTTATGTCATAATATTCTATTAACACATATTGATGTTCAATACGAGTTTTTAGAAAACGATAAATTGAAAGTGATTGTAACCGTTAAATCTATTGGCAAAACTGGTGTTGAAATGGAGGCTTTAACAGGTGTTTCACTAGCTTTACTAAACATATGGGATATGGTTAAGAAATATGAGAAAAACGATGAAGGCCAGTATCCTAACACGTGGATTGAATACATTAGAGTTAAATATAAGATTAAAAAGAATATTTAGAGGTTTGAAACAGCTTATTAATATTATCATAGAATGTTTTAAACAGATTCTAAATCACGGTGTAATATATTGAAAAACATTAATCTACTCGATTGTTTCAGAGAATTTATTACACAAGCTTTATCTCAGATATTTGGTTTAAATACTGATAGATTAAACGAATACTGGAGTGAGAATAAACTCGTTTTCACCAAAACTCCTAGTTCTGAGTTAGGAGACTATGGTTTAGCACTACATTCTCTATTCCATTCATTGAATATAGATAGGAGTCAATGGAGTGAATATGGTAGTAGATTGATAGATTTTCTTGAGAAAAACAATTTCTACGAAAAATGTTTTGTTAATAAAGCTCTGTATGTTAACGGCTATATTAATTTATTTATTGACTACGCTAGATTATTTATCAACATTGCTGAGAGTATTATAAACGGTTCATTCTATTGTATTAAAGAATATGGTCGTGGACAATACGTAGTTGTTGAACATACTAGTGCTAATCCAGTCCATCCGTTACATATAGGGAGTGGTAGAAATAGCGTTATCGGAGATACTTATGCTAGATTACTCGAATACCTCGGTTTTAAAGTGAATAAGAGGTTTTATGTAAACGATATGGGTAGACAAGTAGCTACACTTGTTTATGGATATAGTAAATTGATTAAACACGGTGTTAAACCAGATCCTTTGTTTAAAATAGATCACTGGTATGGTATTGTATATGCATTAACCAATATATTAATAGAGAAGAATAGATTATTGTTTAATTTAAACAAAAAATTAATTGAATTGAAAGATTTGTTGAATAATTTGAATAAAGATTTAGAAAAGATATTGATAGATACTCGTTTATATAAATTAATTGATTTACTAATCAGCGTTGAGAGAGTATATTATAGTTTAGAATACGTATCCGATATAGTTAGTAATCTGAATAAATTACTAAATGAACTTAGAGATATAGTTGATTCAACAACAGATATTGGTTTAAAAGAGTCGATTAATAAACAATATGTTTTAATATTGAGAAAACATAGAGAGATCGTTGATTTATTAAATGAATTAAATGATTATCTTAGAGCTGAATCTCATTTAGCTTATCTGAATCCAAACGTTTATAGTATATTATCTAGTGAGATAGTTGATTACGAGAATGCTGAGAGAGAGATCAATGAATTAATGTATAAATATGAATATGGAGATAGCAATACATCTATTCTATTTAAAAAAGCTATATTTGATGTACTACAAGGTTTTGATAAAACGCTTAGAGAACTGGGTATCACTATAGATAACTATGATTTCGAGAGCGGAGAGCCTGGATGCAAGTATTTGAATTCAGTAATTGAAGGTTTATTGAAAACCAATTACGTTGAAACAGATGGTTCTAGTATTACAGTCGATCTTGATAAAGCTTCATTAGATTATGTTTTCATAAAGGAATTGTTTGGACAAGATCAGCCCGGTAAAGTTGTCGTTAGAAGAAGTGATGGAACTACACTATATGTTACTAGAGATATTGCGTATTCTATTTATAAAACAAGAGATCTTGGTGCGAGTAGAGTATATAATGTTATAGCATCTGAACAATTACGTGAACAGAAACAAGTTAAGTCAATACTATATATACTAGGATACAGTGATGTTATTGATAAAATTATTCATTTCTCATATGAAATGGTTAGTTTAAAAGATACTAGAATGAGTGGTAGGAGAGGTGAGTATCTTACTCTAGATGAACTCGTTAAAGCATACATGGATGTTATCATAACTAAATATGTTGAAAACCAGTTGAAACTGGGAATTGATTATTTCAGCGAGGATTATTCATATTATAGAGATATTGTTTACAAACTGAGTATTGCGTGCACTAGAGCATTGTTATTATCAGTCGATCCATCTAAACCATTAGTTTTCGATTACAGGAGACTTGAAGACTACGATATAGGTGCTTGGATAATATATACTTTCGTTAGATTACAGAGTATTCTACGTAGAGCTTTCAATATTGAACCACTAGATAATCCCGAATACTATTTAAACTTGTTGAGAGAGTTGATAAGTAATATTCGTGGATATTCTTTTGAAATAATTGATATTGAGAAAAACATTATCGAGAAAATAACATTGTTTCAACAGATGTTAATAGATGCTTATATGTATTTGAAACCAAATAAGATATTAGAATATACTAGAGATTTATGTAGTTATTTGAATAAATTATATGAATCACTACCTATTTTAAATGAGAGAGATTTTGTTAAAAAGAGTTTTAGAATAGGTTTAGTCATTGTATCACTACTTGTTCTCAGAGATTTAATGAAGATTATGGGTTTACCTGAAATTAAGAAGATATAAATGTGATTCTTTTGAACAGAAGATTGCTAATACTATACTTCATGATCGTGTGGTTATCTATATCATCAGCTTCTATTTTAGTTAGATTATCTAATGCACCTGGTTCAATATGTGCTTTCTGGAGACTGTTTTTTACAGTATTAATCATACTACCTTTCTGGTTTAAGAGAGGATGTAAATTAGACTCCTTTTCTGCAATATCCGGTTTATTTCTTGGATTACATTTTATATTCTGGATGGAGAGTCTATTTTTAATACCAGTTCTCGTCAGTACAGTTTTAGTGGTTACTTATCCATTTTATAATCTAATATTTGATCGACTGTTTTTCCACGAGAAAATATTTTTAAGACAAATAATCTGTCTAATAACGGGGTTTGTATGCGTATTAATGTATTTCAATCCATTCTTTAACAAAGATCTAAACCCTATAGGATTAATACTAGCTTTATTAGGTGGTTTCTTCGCATCAGTATATTTCACTATAGGTAGATTTGTGAGAAAAATAATGGGAGTTGATTTAATAATATATGCTTTCTCATCGTATACATCTGGTTTAATAGTTGCGTTAATATATAATTTAGTATATAGAGTTGATCTTTTCAACTATACTTTATCAACTTATCTATATTTAGTATTGATGGCTATAATACCAATGCTTGGAGGACATACATTAATGAATTATTTATTGAAATATGTAAAAACTAGTTCTGTTACAGCTATAGCACTGGGAGAACCAGTTGGAGCTGGATTACTAGCATACTTTATACTTAGTGAAACAGTAGATTTGTATAAAATAATACTATCATCGATAATAATATTTACGCTCATAATGATCGCTTACGATGAAATCAGAGGAAATCTTTAATATGAATCATTTATAAAACTCTTCTCATTAACCATTATTGTTGCTTAATTCTATTTAGAATTAGGATTCTTTAATCAACAAATGTTGTGAAATATGTATTTAAATTAATTACTTCAATAGATCTCTAAAACGCTTTTAATAACTAGTATTGTATATTTTAATCTATTTTGAATTTTAAACAAAATTTTTAAACACAATTCCTGCATAAAAATTGTTGAGAAATAATTGTTGAGAGTCTGATTGTTTTGATTAAATTACACTCAGTATTTGTGATTGTTTTATCAATATTTTATTTATCAAATCCTATTTTATTTATTGAACATGTCTTATTCCTTGATCTCTCCAGTAGTTACTGGTTTATTAGATTTAATCCAAACGATGTAATATATCTATCTATAGCTGATGATTACATTGTTTTTAGAATATGGATTTCTAGTCAACTTAATGTAAAAGAAGTTTATGTTATTGTAAATGAAACGTTTATTTCAATGAAGAAACAGTTTTCGTTAATTGACTGGATTGTATGGTACGGTGTTTTCACTTATACTGGTAAGCCATTGTACTATCGTTTCAAAATAGTTTTAGTAAATGGAACATCTATGAATATATATAGAGATGGATTCAATGATTTCTACTTTGATGGTGTAGATAGGTTTCCACAGGTTAAATGGGTTAAAAATGGCGTTGTATACCAGATTTTTCCAGATAGATTCTATAATGGAGATACTAGTAATGATCAATATGCTTTAGAATCAGATATGTGGAGTATTGTTGAGAAATATGAAGGTAGTGCTCAATATAAACCCGTGTTGAGTGAATGGAGTGATCCAATAACTAATCTACATTGTTGTCATCAGTATTACGGCGGTGATCTGAGGGGTATTATTGAAAAACTAGATTATTTATACGATCTAGGTGTTAGATTGATTTATCTAAATCCAATATTCTTATCCGGTAGTGCTCATGGATATGATCCTTACGATTATTATAAGGTAGATCCTAAATTCGGTACACTAGAGGATTTAAGAGAGTTGATTGATAAAGCTCACGAGAAGGGTATTAAAATTATATTCGACTATGTTCCGGATCACGTTGGCATAGGATTTTGGGCTTTTCTAGATGTTAGAGAAAAAGGTAGAGAGAGCGATTATTGGAATTGGTTTACGATATATAAATGGCCTTTTAAACTATTGGAAAATGGTGCTTACGATTGCTGGTGGGGTTTTCCAAGTCTTCCTCGGTTGAGAACAGATAATCCTGAAGTTAGAGAGTATTTATATAATGTTGCAATGTATTGGCTTGAGTTTGGTTTCGATGGTTTTCGTGTAGATACTCCTCTAGATGTTAGAGATAGTGTTAATTTCTTCAAAGAACTTAGGTTGAGAGTTAAATCTAAGTATCCTGATGCATACATTGTTGGTGAAATATGGGATTATAATCCATTCTGGGTTAATGGTTCGGCTTTCGATTCATTGATGAACTATGCTCTTGGAATAGGTATAGTACTAGATTATGCTCAAGGTAAACTAGTTGGTTCAGGCAGAGATCACGTTTCATATAGATTAGCTTATTATTACGCAAACTATGGTGTTAACGTAGCTGGTATGGGTTTCAATATTATTTCATCACACGATACTGATAGATTGCTTACAATGGTTGGTGGAGGTGGTTTAAGAGACACGCCGAGTCGTGAAGCAATAGATAGGTTGAAACTAGCTTCAACAATACAGTTTACGCTACCGGGTGCACCGGTTATTTTCCAAGGAGATGAGAGAGGTATTGGCGGTAGGAAAAACTACTACGATGAACAAAGATATCCTATTCAATGGGATAGATTGAATAATGAAATATATGAACATTATAGGAAACTTGGTTTATTGAAAACAACGCTTAAACCATTACAGACTAGTATTATAAGAGTTTTTGAAACAACGGGTTCGCTACTAGTATTTACGAGAGGATATGATGATGAAATAATAGTTGTAGCTAGTAATGATAGAGTTTCTAGAACATATCAATTACCTGAAGGTAATTGGATTATACTATACACTACCAGGGAAAACACTGTGTTAAACAATAATGTTTTAACAATACCACCTTTAACAGCTGTAATCTTACTTAAAGAAAGACCAGTTGAAGAAACTGTATCTGAAACGACTATTGAATCAACTATTGAAACCTCTATCTCTACTCCTACTGAAGGTTTATCGAATACGACTATAGAGACGTTGACTAACAGTAGGGAGATAAGTGAGTTACAAGGTGATGATTTGTCTAAATTAATTGTTTTAACTATACTTCTAATAATATTCGTAATTATATTTATCATTACACGAAGGGTTTTCTATAGAAAACCCGGTTAAACCTCATTACTATCTCTTATTTAAATAATACAGAGTTGTTATAGAAGCAGTCTCAACTACTGTTACGTAAATTATTGTTGATACAATAGATATGTTAATTAAATATGTTAATATGAATCCACCTATAGCCCAGAAAACGCCGTATATTAATCCATATAATCCATACGCTAATGCTCTTACGGATGGTTCAACGAGATCTGCTACAGCTACTCTCATGTTTACTTCATATATAGCCATTACAATACCCCATAGAGAAGCCATTAAGTATGGTATGATTCTACTACTCGATGAGATTGATAGTAATAATGGGATGAATAGTGCTGTTAATGGAGCTAAGTATAGAGATTTTAATCTAAATCTATCGTATAGATATCCTACTGGTAATGCTAGTGCTGCATCTATACCCATGGCTATCGTATATGCTAATGCTATTTCATGATCTAATAGTATACTCCATTTCTTTAAGAAATATGATATTATAAACCAGTGTATATATCCTAGAGATAGAAATATCATTGATAACGTGTATAACCAGTATTTTCTACTCATTTTCTCTAAATTAAGTCTTCTCCTAGTGATCTCTATACTCTTAATACTTGGATAAAGATTTCTCGCAGTAATTACTAAACTTATTGCTATCAACGCTGGTATGAATAATACAGTGTATGCTAATCTATATCCACTAATTGTTATACATAGGGCAACAATTACTGGACCTGTTAAAGCACCTATTTGATCAAATAATTCATGTATACCAAATGCTCTACCTCTTTTAACACCTTCTGTTACATCAGCTAATATAGTGTCTCGTGCAGGTGTTCTCATTCCTTTACCAATTCTTTCCACTAAATAGAGTATTACAACTATTTTCCAATTATTTGTAAAAGCTAGAATAGGTAGCGAAAGAATTGCTAAATAACCTGTTATTGTGAATAACCAAAGTAGATTAGATGAACTATATAAACTAGCTATTAAACCAGCGATAAACCTCGTTGCATAACCTATGAAATCTCCGAAACTAGCTATTGCAGCCGATTCCGGTGGAGCATTTATAGATTCTAGATAGGAGCCTCCAATAGATCTTGATCCTTCGTATACGATATCTGCTGTTAAAGAAACAAGACTAAGTAGTATGAAAACTAATAGTAATTTACTTGTTTTAAACACTTTGAATCAAACCATTTAGTTTTAACTTAAAACTATTCAATTCAATTATTAATAAAATTTTTTTACAACAATCCATTTATTTAGTAAACATGGTGATAAATTATTGAAACCGGTAATTAACGTTGAACCGGGTTCAACGGGTTCTAAATCTAGGTTGATCATTGAAGAACATCATAGATATATTGCTACAAGTACTCATGATCCGGAGAATATACCGTTAGTTATTGAACGCGGTGAAGGAGTTTGGCTATACGATGTTGATGGAAACAAGTATCTAGATTTTTCAAGTGCTATATCTGTTAATAACTTAGGTTATCCGACTCATCCTGAGATCTTGAATACTGCAATAGATCAGTTGAATAAACTAGCACATTGTGCTGGAACGGATTTCTATAATCCTTATCAAGTAATGCTTGCTAAGAAACTTGTTAGTATAACACCAGGTAGTTTTGAGAAAAAAGTTTTCTTCTCAAACAGCGGGACTGAAGCTAATGAAGCAGCTCTTAAACTAGTAAAGCAAGCAACGAGTAGGAAGTTTTTTATAGCGTTTTACGGAGCTTTTCACGGTAGAACAATGGGTAGTTTAGCGTTAACAGCTAGTAAGAGTGTTCAGAAAGAGATGTTTTATCCATGGATGCCAGGTGTAATTCATGTTCCATATCCTAATCCATATCGTAATCCATGGCATATAGATGGTTATGAAAATCCTCTGGAATTAGTCAATAGAGTTGTTGAATTTATTGAAGAATACGTATTCGATAAAATAGTTCCTGGAGAAGAAGTTGCAGCTGTTTTTACGGAACCGATACAGGGTGAAGGGGGATACGTCATACCTCCTAAAGAATTCTTCGTAGAATTGAGGAAACTTCTAGATAAATATGGTATAGTTCTAGTTGATGATGAGGTTCAAATGGCTCTAGGTAGAACTGGTAAAATGTTTGCTATAGAGCATTTCAACGTAGTTCCTGAAGTAATAACTATGGCTAAAGCACTTGGCGGTGGTGTGATACCGATTGGTGCAACGATATTCAAGAAAGATCTTGATTTTAAGAAACCGGGTAGACATAGTAATACTTTTGGAGGTCATGCTTTAGCATGTATGGTTGCTTTAAAAACAATTGAGGTAACTGAGAAAATCCTACCTAATGTTCAGAAACTAGAACCATTATTTAAAGAATATCTCTATTCATGGAGAGATAAATATGAATTCATAGGAGATACTCGTGGATTGGGATTAGCATGGGCTATTGAAATAGTTAAAAATAAGAAATCTAAAGAACCAGATGTTGATAAAAGGAATAAGATTATAAATAATGCTATTAAAAAAGGACTAGTACTACTACCTTGTGGTAAGAATTCTATAAGAATAATACCTCCAATAGTGATAACATATGAAGAAGCTGAAACTGGTTTGAGAATACTCGAAGAAGCTATTAAATCAACAATATGAGATCAACCATAACAATATTATGAATCGACATGTTTCGATAATCAAATCTAATACATATCAACGAACTCGGGTTTCAAATAGATTTCACTCATCAATCTCCTTTTCTTCAACTCTGTGTTTAAATAACTTTGATTATATTTTTCAATAAATTAATTTGTGATAATTTAATAAATTAGTTAAAATATATGTTTAAAAGATTAAGTTCATTGGAGCTAAATAGATCTGTTTAAAAAATAATTACCCGATCCGGGAAAAGGGCGTGGTTTTAAATGATTATAGGTATTGATCAAGGTAGATTGGAGAAGTTCGTTAACGTTATTAGAAAGAATATTGAATCCATTGTATCTGTGAAACTAGATTTATTTGATAATAAATTCTATCCCGGGAAAAATGTTGATCAAGAGCTTGTCTATAGGTATTTTATAGTAATGGTTGCAATCGATCACAGATTGAGTAGACCCGGTAAACCGTATGAAGCATGTATTGATAACGAGTGTTTTCACGGCTCTGATCTACTGTATAGATTGGGTAAATTGATGTTTGAACAAAATCCTGAATTCTATGATCCAGTTAATTTAGCTGAAATATCTCGAGAAACTGTTGAGAAATGGTTGAGTATAGGGGAGGTTAAACCACCTGATCTAGATGTTAGAGTCTATCTTCTCAGAGACCTTGGATTGAAATTGATTAAAATATATGGAGGTAGAGTGTTGGAAATATTTGAGAAAACTATGGGTAGATTACGTGGAGATATTGTTAATCCAGGTTTAACTGATTTATTAAGAGTTTTCAGAGCTTACGAAGACCCTGTTGAGAAGAAATCTATGCTTTTAACTAAATTTCTAACATATAGAGGTTTGTTTAAACCAATTGATACTCCGGATCTTCCTATTGATAATCATTTAACTAGAATAGCACTTAGACTCGGTATTTTAATGGTTTCAGGAGATTTGTGGAATAAGATTAGAAATGGTATAGAAGTAACTGGTGAAGAAGATTTGTTGATTAGATTTTTCGTTCGTAGAGCTTTTAGAGTTGTTTGCGAGAGAGCCGGTATTGATCCTTTTACACTAGATGATTATCTATGGAATCATGGTAGAAGAATATGTATACGCGATAAACCATTTTGTAACAAATGTTTGTTTAAAAATATTTGTCTAGGATATAGTAATGAGAAATTCATGGTTAACGAACATTTTTACTACAATACATGGTTTTACTGAAGGTGGTTGAATAAAATTGAGTAAACCCGATTTCAAAGAAATTCTGAAACTCAGTAAGTTAGAGAGATTGATTATGGAGTATTTTATTAAACATATTAGTGTGGGCGAGATAATAGCTGTTCTAGAGCTTCGAGATGAAGTTAAGAGACGGAGAGATCCCGAGCTAGTCCCCGAATTAGATGACGTGGTCATAGAGTTTGAAATAAATAGAGCATTAGCAAGATTGGTTGAAAAAGGTTTTCTCGAACATACAACTGGTTGTTATAATTTAGCAGAACATTTACGTAAAAAAATTATTGAGAAAATTGGTGAACTACGACCTGGTATATCTAAGGATCTTGAGAAACTGATTGATTAAATCGATCTCTATTTAAATATTCATCGATACTACGTGTTTTCCTAATAATTGATAATAAGTCTCTGAGACGTAGTGATTTCTTCAACTTATCGATAGTTATCTTGTAATTTCCACTACTAGTCTCCTCTAATTCCTCGATCGGTACTATTCTCCAAACCCCTGTTCCAATAATTTTAATACCGATAAATCCTCTACCACCAGATCTCTTTAAAAACTCTCTCATTTTCAAAATCTGAATACGTGGTATGTAAATAGTTTTCTCTCTACTACATGTTTTCAATTCAAAAACAAAAACTTCTTTATTCATAATAGCAACTATGTCTGGATAAATAGTTTTCTTAACTTTCGAACCACTAGCAGGTGCTCTAATGACTGCAAAACCTAGACTCCATAGTCTGCGAGCAAAATCTCTCTCGTGAGCGAAACCTTTTCTTCTGTAAAACTCTAATCTCCTCCATGTGTTTAACGAATAAATATCGTTATGTTTAGAACAATCACATCATGTTTAAAACTATTTCGAATCTATTACAGAGATGATTTTATATGAGATGAATTAAATTATTTAAAAAAGAATAGAGAGGGGAGTAAATATTCATTAACGAATCTATGTTGGTTTAGGGCTTGGACCCGGTTTTCTCAGTAAATATATTAACACTACAATTATCACAATAATCACTATTATTATCAAAGCTATTAGAGTCGAAGGAACTTCAGCTGCAGGCGTAGTTTCGGGACTCGTTGCTGGCGTTGGTGAAGGGCTCGGAGTAGGCGTTTGAGTTGGCGTTGTCTCTATTGGTGTTGTTTCTTCAGTTATTGTCGGAGTTGTCTCTGTTGGTATAGGTGTTGGAGATGGTGTAGGACTTGGTGTTGGTGTTGTTTCTGTTGGTGTTGGAGTTG